>Ga0193752_1000606_pt1 | contig 33528 bp, 23 predicted proteins | sample H1c1metaG_FD_144924 | JGI IMG/M metagenome (GOLD analysis project Ga0193752, IMG submission 144924) | Soil microbial communities from a riparian zone of the East river system, Colorado, United States - H1c1 | ecosystem: Environmental > Terrestrial > Soil > Riparian zone | place: USA: East River... | reverse complement strand
CGTGTTGCCCACGTCGCCCCGCTTGGAGTCCAGAATCACGATTGCGTGGGGCGCTTTCTCGCGGATGTATTGGACGGTGAGCTCCAGTTCCCGTTCGGCTTTTACAGCGCTATAGAAGGCGATCTGCGGTTTATAGGCGCACACCAAATCGTGTGTGGCATCGACGATCTCTTTGTTGAAGTCGAGGATGGGCTGCGATGACTTCGCAAAGCGCGCCGGCATCTTCGCCATATCGGGGTCGAGGCCCACGCATACCAGGCTGCGCGTGGACTCCCAAGCGTACTGCAGTCGGCTAGCGAAAGTTTCGGTTCGGGTGCTCATCGATAGCGCTCGTTCTCAAACATTGATTTTAAATCCCAAATCGACGTCGCAGGCGGCGTGGCCGCTGCGAACGCCCCAGTTTTCAAGCGGGAGTTCTCGCAACGCGATGGTGACGTGATCCTTTGGAATGCCGAGGGGCTCGAGATTATCGACGATCCCGCGATACAGATTGCGCTTCGCCTCTAACGATCTTCCCACAAAGGCGTCGATGCTGACGCGCGTGAAGGCGTCCGGCGTTGTTTTGCCGGGCGGACATTCGAACCGGTGCGGTTCGTGGACCACGAGCCGGATGACTCGGTCGTAGGCGTCGATTCTAAACGCGTCGCGCAATGCGCGATGAACCGCTTCCATGATGGCTTGTTCGTGTGTGGCTGCATAAGGCCGCCTCGTTTCAATGAGTACACTAGGCATTTGTTAGTCTCGACTGCGAAGCAAACGTTCCGCAATCTGCACCGCATTCAGCGCGGCCCCTTTGAGCAATTGATCGCCGGCGACGAACATGCACAGGGATCGGCCGCTCGGATCGCTCAAGTCTTTACGGACGCGTCCGACCAGCACATCGCCTTGGCCCGATGCATCTCTGGGCATCGGGAAGTAATTGTTGGCTTGATCGTCGACAAGCTTGACCCCTTCGGCGCCAATCAAGAGCGCGCGAGCTTCGGCCGGCGTAATCGGCTGCTCGCATTCGATGGTGAGTGCAATCGCATGCGCGCGCAGCACCGGGACGCGAACGCAGGTGATGCTCATGGCAATGGTGGGATCGCCGAAGATCTTGCGCGTCTCGTCCATCACCTTCAGCTCTTCGCCGTTGTAGCCGGTCAGCGGATCAACCGCAGCATTGTGGCTAAATAAATTGAACGCATACGGATGCGGCAACACCTTGTTCTGATAATCGCGACCTTCGAGATAGGCGTGCGTCGAATCGCGCAGTTCGCTCATCGCCGCCGCGCCAGCGCCGGACGCAGCTTGATAGCTGGCCGCGATGATGCGGCGAATGCGGTTGTGACGATGGATCGGCCACAGTGGCACGCCCGCGATGATGGCTACGCAGTTGGGATTCGCGATGATGCCGGGATGCCCGTCGAGCGCGCCGGGGTTAATTTCCGGTACGACGAGCGGAATATCCTTGTCCATGCGAAACGCAGAAGAGTTATCGACGACGACCGCACCGGCGGCGACGGCGATTGGCGCGTACTCCTTCGAAGTACTGCTGCCGGCCGAGAAGAGTGCGACATCTATGTCGCGGAAACTGTCCCGGGTCAGCGCCTCGACAGTGACGAGCTGGTTCCGGAACGTCATGGTTTTACCGGCCGGCGATGCCAGCAAGCGCAGCGACTGCACGGGGAAGTTGCGCGCCTCCAGGCATTTCAGAATCTCGACGCCGACGGCACCGGTGGCGCCCACGATAGCGACATTGCGGAGGGCGGGATTCGGGCGGGCTTGGACGACGGCGTTCATGAGGACTCCAGGTTGTGGTTTAAATTGTTCTTCAAGCTTCAGTTCGATTCGCGGTCTTCTTCACAACGCTTTCTGGTCACGGCGTTTGTCGAAAGGCCGACCCAAAATACGGGGAAAAAGAGCAAAAAAAAGGCCCCGGCGTTTCCGACGGGGCCTTTGGTGATTCTTGTGAACGTTGTGTCAATACGCGCGCAAGCCAAAAACCCCATGCATAGGTTTGCGGGCTTTTTTAATCGCAATGCGTGTGGCGACCAACTTCATAAGGCAGGACCTTAGCGGATCGGCCCGCGGTGTGTAAAGGGCCGCACGAAAAAATATCCGCAAAGTCGTTATTGCGAGAAGACCCAGCGCAGTAGCGATGCTTGGACATCGTCACCGACGCCGAACTGCGAGCCGGGATGGTTAACGATAATGACCACGATATACGTGTTGCCGGATACCGCGTTCACGTAACCGGCCAATGCACTGACGTCGTCGAGATGCCCTGTCTTCATTCGAATGCGACCTTGCATGGTGGGCGACCGAAAGCGATTACGTAATGTCCCGTCCGTCCCGGCGAGCGGCATCGAGGCGACGAATTCCGGCATGAATTGGCTTTGCCACCCCGCGCGTAGCACCAGCCCGAGACCTTGTGCGCTGATTCTCTCGTCACGCGAGAGGCCCGATCCGTTGTCCAGCACAAGGCCTGGATCGACGATTTTTTTTTCGGCCAGCCAGTCGTTGATGGCGCGGCGGCCGTTCTCCATGGTGGCCGGCGCGCCGTATTTTTCGGCAGCCATCGTCAGTAGCAAGTGGCGCGCCATGACGTTGTTGGAGAACTTGTTCACAAGGCGAATTACCTCGCCCATCGTGAGCGAGTCGAATTCATGAATGAGTCGTGCCTTGGGAGGCAGCGATTCGAGGCGTAGCTTGCCTTTCACCGTGCCGCCGGACTGTTCCCAAAAGGTACGAAAGGTGCCGTATGCGTATTCGGGAGCTGACATGACCGCGCGGCTGACACTGTAACGGCCGCAATTGCTTGGCGCGACGCCTCGAATCGTCAATGCGTTGCCCGATGCGCCGCCCGGCGTGTCGAAACGCAAACCCTGTTGTGCGCGACGACAGCCGCCGCCACCCAACCGTACTGAATTATTTAAATCGAGATTAGCCGGCAACGGGTCGATGGAAATTGCCGCCTTCTTTGGGTCGGCGCCGGGCCCAATCGTGAAGGTCGAGGTTTGAAAGTTCACCATCAACGCATCGGGCACGACGTTGTAACTGCGTTCGGGTGCTCGATCGAAGCTGGCGCGGTCCTCAGGCAGCGGCGCGAAGTAGGTGCGGTCGATGACGATGTCGCCATTGATCGTCGTCAATCCCGTTTGCCTCAGCTGCGAGACGAAACTCCACCAGCGCTCGGAGATCATGTAAGGATCGCCGCCGCCCACCAAAATCAAATCTCCATCCAGCACGCCACGCTTGATCGGGGCAGTTGTGTAGGCGCGAGTCGTCCAGGTGTGCGCGGGGCCCAGGCTGTCAACCGCCGCGATTGTCGTCAGCACTTTAATCGTCGATGCAGGCTTGCGCGGGGTCTCGCTATTCAAAGCGAGGACGATTTCGTCGGTGCGAGCGTTTTGAACGTAGACGCTGATGCTGCCGGCGGGCAGGTTGTACTGCTCTAAGCTGCGCATCACGGCGGGTGGTAATTGCTCGCGCGCCCACGCGGGCCGCGCGGGCATGGCCAGCGTTGCAATCGTTACGGCACAAAGCGCAACGCGAAGCGGAAAAGTGTTCGAAGCGAATATCATGCGCGGAAAAATTTTACCCGACAGCGCCGCGCTGCGAGTGGATTTTTCTCATGCACCCCGGTGTGCAAAGGCTCATACTTCCGGGGCAAAAGACTGGTGATTGTGCGTGGCCTGCCCTTGGCTGCCAATTGCTATCGTGGCGGGTAAATGATGAAGCGACTCTGGAATACGTTTTTGAAGGGCCTGGCGGCCGTTCTGCCGGTCGCTCTCACGCTGTATCTCGTCTATTGGCTGGGCACGACTGCCGAGACCTTCCTTGGGAACCTGCTGCAGTTTGTCTTGCCGGACCGGTTGTATCGGCCGGGCCTTGGGCTGCTTGTCGGGTTCATCGTGGTGCTGATCGCCGGCGTCTTGGTCAACGCCTATATCGTCCGCGCCGCGATTCGTTTCGGTGAGAAGCTGCTGGCGCGAATTCCGTTGGTCAAGACGATCTTCGGTGCGCTCAAAGACTTCACCAGATTCCTGCCCGCCAGCGGTGAGCGTCGCGATTTGAAGCGAGTTGTCCTCTATCGCTTAGGCGAGGGTCGGCTGATCGGGTTCGTCACTTCCGAAGTAGTGCACTCGAAGTTGTGCGGCGACTGCGCCAATGAGTTGGTCGCCGTCTACTTTCCGATGAGCTACACCATCGGCGGGTACACAATGTATCTCCCTCGATCCAGCTTGCAAACGAGCGATCTGACCGTTGAGGAAGCAATGCGCCTGGTATTGATCGGCGGCATCACAAGCGAAGCGCCGTAGCCCTGGGTCTGCAGATGTTGAAAGTGGCAGTCATTCCGGTCACGCCGTTCCAGCAAAACTGTTCGGTGATTTGGTGCGATCAGACTTCCCATGCCGCCGTTGTCGATCCGGGCGGCGATCTCGAGCGCATTGAGGCATTGCTTGGCCAACAGAATCTACAGCTCGAAAAGATCCTGCTCACGCACGCGCACATCGATCACGCAGGCGCTACGGCGGAATTGGCGCGTCGCCGCCAAGTGCCGATCGAAGGGCCGCATCGCGGCGATCAGTTTTGGATCGACGGTTTGCCAGAAGCCGGCAGTCGGTATGGATTTCAGTTTGCGGAAGTGTTTACGCCCGACCGCTGGTTGGAGCAGGGCGATGTCGTTACCGTCGGCAACGAAACGCTGCAAGTGAAACATTGTCCGGGGCATACGCCCGGTCACGTCGTGTTCTTTCACGCCACGCAGCGTGTTGCATTGGTCGGTGATGTGCTGTTCCAAGGTGCAATCGGCCGCACCGATTTTCCGCAGGGGAATCACGCGCATCTGATCGACGCGATTCGCAACAATTTGTTTCCCCTCGGCGACGACGTCCAATTCATCCCAGGACATGGACCGATGTCGACGTTCGGCCATGAGCGTGCGAACAATCCGTACGTTGCGGATCGGCTCTTCGCGGCTAAATAGGCGGATAAATTGAAAGCGCTGCGCGGCTACGCGGTGCGCTTAGAGTCGGATGCGGGTTGGATCGCTTGTCTCAGTAAGGCGCACACGCGTTCGAACTCGCGAGTGATGAGCGCCATATCGCGCTGCGCCGTTTGCTCGATCGTTTTATCGCCGGCTTTCGCGCGAGCCTCAATTTCATGCGCAAGCGCTGCAAGTTCCGATAAGTGGAGATTGCCGCTCGCGCCTTTGAGTTTATGCGCCGATTGCGCGATGGCGCGCATATCGTTGGCGAGATAGGCGGCGCGCAATTCGCCGACGATCGACGTGCCGCTGCCTAGATACGCGTCGACGAGCTCCTGAGCGAATTCAGTGTCGTCGCCTGCGACCTCGCTCAAACGCTTGGCAATCTGAGCGCGTTGATCGCCGCCGCTGACAGGCTCGCCCGTAATAGTTGCCGAGTACTGCGGATGCTTGCCGAGATAACGATCGAGCGTTGCATGTAAGCGCTCGATGTCGAGCGGCTTCGTGAGATAATCGTCCATGCCTGCTTCCAAGCAGCGCTCCATCTGTCCCGTCATCGCATTCGCCGTGAGCGCGACAATGGGTGTGCGCTGCTGGCCTTTGCGCATTTCGACGTCGCGGATGCGGCGAGTGGCTTCGAGGCCGTCCATCACGGGCATCTGCATATCCATGAGCACGATGTCGTAGACCTTCTTTTCGAAAGCGGCAACGGCGTGGACACCGTCGTCCGCGATCTCGACCACGCAGCCAAGACGTTCAAGGAAGCGGCTGGCAACGCGTTGGTTGATGATGTTGTCTTCGACGAGAAGCACTGTGCCTTGATAGGAGACGCCGTCGCTACTCAGCAAATTGCCGCGCGTAACCATCGGCTGGCTGCGCGTTTGCCAGACGTTCACTTCGTAGCCGAGCACTTTGTGCAAGCAGCGTAGCAACTCGCGATGACGGATCGGTTTGGCGAGATATGCGGCAAAGCCGATTTCCGCGAAACGTTGCATGTCGCCGGAGCGATCGAGCGACGTCAGCATGATCAATCTCGTTCGAGAGAGCGTGAGATCCGCCATGATCTGCTCGCCCAGCGTCGCGCCGTCCATGCCGGGCATTTCGAAGTCGAGTAACACCAGGTCGAACGGCAAGTGCTCTTGGCTGCGCATGATGGTCAGCGCTTCTGTGCCGGAAGCGGCGCTTTCCACTTCGTAACCCGATTGGCGGAGCTGTCCCATCAGAACGTGACGATTGGTTTCGTTATCGTCGACCAGCAGCACGCGGTGCGTTGCCTCGACAACTAACGAGGGCAGGTCGGGGGCTTTGGTGTCGGCTGCGATGAGCGGTAGCGTGAACCAGAACATCGAACCCTTGCCGGGCTGGCTCGCGACGCCCATTTTGCCGCCCATCAATTCGACGAGGCGATGCACGATGGAAAGTCCAAGGCCGGTACCGCCGAAGCGCCGTGTCGTCGATGAGTCAGCTTGCGTGAACGGCCGGAACAGAGTGTCGATGATGTGTTCTTCGATGCCGAGGCCCGTATCGCGCACTTCGAATTGCACGATGCTTTTGCCGTCTTGTTGGCCCACGGTCAGCACGTCGATGACGACTTCGCCTTGCTGCGTGAATTTGATGGCGTTGCTCATCAAGTTGAGCAGACATTGGCGAATGCGCTGTTGATCGCCGATTACCCACTCCGGCACCTCCGGCCGAATGTTGACGATCAGCTCAAGGTTTTTTGCAGCGCACTGGAACGACATGAGCGACGCGATGTCTTCGATCGTCGCGACCAAATCCATTTCCAGCGATTCGATCTCGAGCTTGCCTGCTTCGATCTTGGAGAAATCCAGGATGTCATTCAGGATCTTCAGCAGCGAGTCGGCACTCGCCAATACCATGTCCGCGTAGTCACGCTGCACACCGGAGAGAGCTGAATCCAGTAGTAGTGTGGTCATGCCGATGATGCCGTTCATCGGGGTGCGAATCTCGTGGCTCATGGTCGCGAGGAAAGCGCTCTTTGCGTGGCTGGCTTCCTCGGCAGCTTGCTTGGCATGGATCAGCTCTTCGCGCGTTGCGCGTTCGCCGCTGATGTCTTGGATACCGCCCGAGAAGCGCACCGGCCGGTTTTGCTCATCGCGTTCTGCGCTGGCGACGCCGCGCGCGCGTACCCAAAGCCACTCGTTGTTTTTCTTGCGGACGCGGTATTCGACGTCGAACGGTTTGTTCAGCGTTAAGTGGTCCTGAATGACTTGCGAGCGTCGTGCTTGATCGTCCGGATGCACGAGGCTGTTCCACCACTTCGAATCGTATTTGAACTCGCGTTCGTCATACCCAAGCAAGCTGTAGAAACGCGGCGCGATCCAGGACTTTTCCTGATCTGAATGCAAATCGAACAGTGCGTCGGAGGTACCGCTCACTGCGCGCAACAAGCGAGCTTCTGCGTCGGCAATCTTCTGTGCTTGCGCGGCAATCTCCTCTGCGGCCTGGACTTCCTTGGTAACGTCCCAGTCGACGCCCAGAACGGTCCGTGGCACGCCGGCGGGCGTGCGCAGCACGCTCGCATGCATTTGGACCCAGTGCAGGCTGCCATCCGGAAAGATGGCGCGGTAGCGGCGGCTAAAAGTATCTTGGCCTGGAGGCGCCATGATTCCCGCCGTGAACATCGACACCCAGCCGTTGCGGTCGTCGGGGTGCACGGTATTGGCCGTGTATTCCGCGCCGAGATATTCCGTTCGGCCACCTAACCGCTCGACGAATGCGCTGCCTTCCAGCACGCGCGCTCTGTCGGACTTGATACTGTATTCCCACATGGAGACGCCGCCGGCGTTCATCGCTTTCTTGAAGCGATCGAAAATCTTGCTGAGTTCTTCTTCTGTCTTGACCGCGCGCTCCAAGTCTTCGTGGGATGCTGAGGCGGCTATTGTCGCTTGCGCTGCAAGTAACGCCTGATCGAGCGTTCGTATGCGTCGCTGCTGCGTAAAATAGGCGATCAACACTACAAGCAAGCCCAGAGAAAGACCGCAAACGAGTCCCGCGACTGCAGAAATCACAATGCCGATCACGACGCCGGCGAGCGTTGCGCCGGCAAGTCCACTGGCCAACGTCGCCGATGGCGATTTGCCTTTTAAAGTGATCGAACTGTCAGGGCCTGCCAACATCGAGATAAAACCTATGGCTGAATTGTCCAATAGCCCAGTGAAAGTAGACGAATAGAGCAGTAACTACGGGCAAGGTAAGTACGCTAGCTCACCACGGGCGACGCTCGACGCCAAGGAAATAGCTGCACCGCGGCAGTAATTTCAGGGGCGGTCTGACGTTCGGCGGCAATCAATAGCAGTGTTCACTTTGCAATCTGCCTACCTGCTGTATTCGCAAACGTGTCGCACGTTCCACTCCCGCGTTAGCAGGGATACAATGTGTGTCGCCGTTAACACAATTACGCGCAAATGACGGATTTGCAGCCGATTCTGTTGTTAGCATATCGATTGGACTCAGTATCGAGATCATCGTGGCTGAAGCGAAGTTCAGACGTTTGCGGGTGTTGCATCTGGTGAGTGCTGACGGGAAGTCGGCGCCGAATCCTATGCTCGTTCCTCTATTGGCTCGCGGCAATCGTCAACGCATCGAAAGTCAGGTCGTAAGCTTCAGCGTCGGCGATCCCCGTTACTCCGTCCTGCGCCAGTCCGGCTTGCCTGTGCACGAAGTGCCGCTATCGCGGCAACGTTTCACTCCCGGCGCCTATGGCGACATCAAAAAAGTCCTCACAGAATTTAAACCGGACGTTCTGCACGCTTGGGGTTCAACGGCCCAAATCGTGGCAACGCTGTTAGGCGGAGGTAAGGCGAAGGCGCCACCGGGTTCAGGCAAACAGACGGCTGTGCCTGTCGTATGGAGTCCGTCGCGCACGGCGCCGCTTTACAAGCAAGACGGCTGGTTGGATCGCAAAAAATTTAAGGTGAACGTCAAGCGTGGCGCCAAGTGCGAACGCATTGTGTATCCCTCTGCTGTCTCCGGCGCCAACTTCCGACGCGCGGGCTTACCGGAAGCGGGTCAGACGGTCATTGCACCTGGCGTCGATGTGGAGCGCTATAAACCCGATGAATCGATGCGCCAAAAAGTGCGCGACCAACTCGAATTGCCGAAGGACGCGGTCGTCGCGACGATGTATGCGCCGTTCGTGCCCGAGTCCGACTACGTTACCTTCATCAAGGCTATCGGCGAGTTGATTCGCATCAACCCGAATCTGTATTGCGTGATGGCGGGACGCGGCGCGACCAAGGGCAATGCGGCGCTCAGTCAGTTGGTGGGCGGTGGGTTGCTCGCTACACGCGTGCGCGTGATTGGCGAGTGGACGGATTTAAGCAGCTTGTTCAATGCTAGCGATGTCGTGTGCTCCACAGCGACGTCGGATAGCATGCGGTTGACGTTGGCGATCTCGATGCTATGCGGCGTGATGTGTGCTGCGACCAGCGTGGGCGCCCAGGGCGAAGTCATTGGCGGCTTTGGCGCTTCGGTCGAATCCGGTAGCGTCGAGGGGCTCACACGCGGCATTCGACGGATATTGGAGATGCCGCCGGAGCGGCGCGCATTTATGGCGCAGTCGGCGCGTCGACACATCCTGCAGAATTTCAACATGGCTCGGTCGATCGAGAAATTCCACGAGCTATACATCGAAATCGTGACCGGCGAAGCGCCGGCGCCGCAAGCGGAGGTTTCGGTCAAGGAAGTAGCGCAGTCGCAGGCGGCGCAAATCATCGCCAGCCGCGCGGCGACAACTCTGTTGCGTACCGGCCCGGTCGATGCGGCGGCGAATGCTGTCGAAGAAGAAACGGTTCCGGAAGACGAGCCCACGGGCTTTGGCGCGGTTGCAATAAGCGATACGTCGGTGAAACCCATCAGCGCAGCTGTACCCGTTCAAGTGACTTCCTCCACAGCGCCCGCGCAAGCGACGCCTGCCGCGCCTCCCGCAGCGCCGGCTCTGCACAACGATGTCCTTGAATTCGAAACCTATGAGACCGCGCCGAAAACGGCGAAGGTAGAAGTCAAAGCCGAAGCTGACGTTGCGTTGAGCGACTCCGCTCACTGGGACGAGAACGACGCTCACTTGCTCGACGACATCATGGTCAAAGCCGACCCGCAAACTGCCAAAGCGATGGCCGATAAAGAAGCGGCTGCTGCGCGCAACTCGGCAGCCAAAGCGGCGGCAAGCGCCGCATTGACGGCTGCGCTGACGGCCAATCCGGATTCTGCCAAGGCGATGGATCCCAAGTTATTGGCGGCAGCGTTGAATTTAGGCGGTAGCGGTAGCTCCGGTGCTGCACCGCGCGCCGTCGCAGGGAAAGCGCCTCCCGCACCTTCGATGGCGACTCCTGCCGGCGGCGCCGACGGAAATTCAAAAATATCCGTCGAGACGGAAAAATCGAGCTAACGGTTCAGCCGTTGCTGCGTCATCTGCAGCAACAGTTTCAATTTCAATAGGATCGTCTTCACTGGCGACCGCAATCCCTGTTGGAATCTTCTGCGGAGCACCGTCACGAACCCACCGTGCACCAGCCATTGTCGTCTGCGACGTTGGTTTTCCGTTATCGACAATTGCTTGATCGACGCTGGCTGGACGGCGTGCTGCGGAGCGCTCGATTTGTTTTGCGCGACCGGCTGCGGTGCGCTCACAAACGCAATGATGTAGGCGAAGCGATCTTCTTGAGATGTATTCGGCATGGCAGCATGCAAAGTGCGGCCGTCGTGCAGGATGCAAGCGCCGGCGGATACCGGCCGCGTGATGGCTTGCGATTCATCGAATTGCTCAGTTGGACATTCCATCGCGTGAATTCGGGGGTCGTCGTTGAGATTGCGGTGCGGAAGGACGTCGCCCAGGTGCGATCCCGGGATGTAACGCATGCAGCCGCTTTCGATCGGCGCGGGTTGCAGCGGCAGCCAGAAGCTGATCTGTCGATAGCGAAAGAAGTGATGAGTGTGATGCGCTTCGTCCTGATGCCACGGCGTTGCCGATCCGCTGCGCGCCGGTTTCAATATGCTGTGATCGAAACTGAATGTTGCATCGGGGCCGAGCAATCGCTGCGCAATGCTTTTGACTTTTCGAAAGTACTCCGTGGCCAGCAATTGCGGCGCGAACTGCCCTGGGTTCACGATCTGCGGCTGTCGCATCGCGCGCGCATCCGTATCGAGACCGAGCATGTCGAACTGCGCTCCTTCCGCGTGGCCGATTTTGTCGCGGAAGAGTCCGCTCAGCGCGGCTCGAATTTCTAGAACTTCGGCCGGCTCGCAGAGTCGCGGCACAACCAGGTAACCCCGCTCGGCGAAGCGGCGTTCATCCGTGGCGCTTAGCACCGCGGCCGACTGCGAGGAGCGCGCGGCACGCAGCGCAAAACCGAATGGGGCTCTACGGCGGCTTAAGGATGAAGCGATCACATTCATGGCGCATGTACGATCGGACGGGGTTGCGGGTTTTCGCAGGCAAGTTACGTCATGGATACGGTAGTCCACCGGGCCGCGTCCATCGGTACGCTAGCGCACAGACTCGGTGCGGGCGCTAATCGACCATGCTCCCCAGTGACGGCCCAAAAGAGTTTCCGTTTGGACTGAACCCCCGATTGGACTGAACTCGCGGCGTCCGCTTGCGCCAAACATCGACCCGAAATTTCAGTGTGAAGCTATGACGGCAGTCCGCGTGCAGATGACCGATGAGAGCCGAAAGCAGTTCGGCCGCCAACCGTGCCTTGCGAGCCACAACTTGGCCGAGCACGAGCTCTTCGCGGACGCCGCGCTGACTGACTTGCTGGATCGCTTTCCGCGCCAGCACCTCTATGCGCTCTCGATGGGCAGTGATCTGACCCGTCCCGATGAAAATCGCTTGGCGTTGCATGACGGCGTTTCAGGCGCGGAGTTATTGCGCGCCGTTCGTAATGGACGGTTATGGCTCAATATCACGCGAATCGATCGGGTCGACTCGCAGTATCGCGCCTTGATCAATTCGCTCTACGAGCAATTGGCCGTGCAGGCGGATTTCAGACCTATTGCGACTCAAGGCACGCTGCTTATTTCGTCACCACACGCCTTGGTGTACTACCACTCCGATGGACCGGCGTCGGCTCTTTGGCACATTCGCGGTCGCAAGAAAGTATGGGTCTATCCAGCGCTGGACGAGCGCTACGCGAGTCGTGAATTCATTGAAGACATCTTTGCGGGGGTCCGGCACGAGTACTTGCCTTACAGGCACGAATTCGATGCGGGCGCCGTGTGCTACGAGCTTGAGCCGGGGCAGTGCGCCACCTGGCCGCAAAACGCACCGCATCGGGTCACGAATCTAGATAGCTTGAACGTCTCGTTGTCGACTGAGTACTTCACGCTCGAGAGCAAGCGTCGACAACGCGTGTACATCGCAAATCGATTCTTCCGCCAGCGTTTAGGCCTGCGCGATCCTTCCGCTCGCGAGACGGGCCTCGTTGCTGCAAGCAAGGTGTTTGTGCAGCGCGTTGCGAATAGGGTGGGACTGGATCGGGTGCAATACCGTTCGCATGCGCCGGCGCTGAGAGTAAATCCCGATGCGCCAGGCGGTGTCGTAGCGTTAACTATGCAATCCTCGCCGTTGGCATCGTAAGCGCTGGCTATCGCAGTGAACGCCCAGTGAAGGTCCGATGTCTGCATGCATTGGCGGAGATTGAGCCGCTGCGCGAGCAACTGAATGCCGTCAATTTGGCATCGGCCGCAGCAGACCCGTTTTCGACTTACGAGTTTATTCGCAATCTGATCCTGCACGGCCCTGTCTCGAAGGGCGGGCGCGTGTGGTTGCTAACGGCGTTCGTCGGTCCCCTCAGGGGGTCCGATGTCGACTCGAAATTGGTCGGATATGTTGCGATGAAAGAAACGCATCGCCGCGTTCTGGGGCGGCGCGTCGTCACGGTGGACTTTCTCGTCGAGCATGATGCAGATCGTCCTCATGTTGTCGCCTCACCCGATTACCTCGCCGAAGTCACAGGGGCCTTCTATGCATACCTGCGCGGTCGTCCCGAATGGGATTTGCTCGAATTGCAGCAGCAGGATGCGCAGTCGACGCTTTACCCGTTGCCCGAAGGCACGTCCTTCCGCGGTTGCTGGGTTCGTGACTGGCCCAACATGGAAAACCATACGATCCGCGTTCGCTGGAGGACGTTGCCTGAATATTTTCGGGGGCTGTCCCAGAGATTCCGTGCCGAGGTCAGACGCTACTTGCGCAAGCTATTGGCGGCCGGCGACGTTGCGTTGCTCAGCTCCTCGGATCCCGCGAGCACGCCGGCGCTGTTCGAACTGTATTGCGCTATAGAACGTAGGAGTTGGAAGTCGCGTGCCGATTTAACGGTGGGCGGCGACGAATTCCGCAACGCCTGCTTGCGCGGGTTGTTGCAGCCTCATCAGCCGATGAAGATCGTCATTCAGATTCTGTTGCTGGATGGAGTGCCGATAGCAGGCCTTATCAATGGCTCGTTCGAGGCGGGTTCGCAGCGCGCGCTGTACGCGTTGCATATGACATTCGACGACCGTTATAGCGCCGTGGCGCCAGGTTCCACAATGCTACTGTTTGGAATGCGTCAGGCGATCGCAGGCGGTTACGCGTTATTCAATTTGTTGTCAGGGTTCGGCTACTACAAACACCGGTGGCTCGCGCAGGCGACGCCAACTCGGAGCGCGCAAATTTACCGAATCGGTCGATTGCCTTTTTGGCGACGACTGGCTGGCGATGCCTCTCGTACCTTCCGTGCATGGATCAAACCTAAACAACGCGATATAACAGACGCGCTTTTCAATCCCGCACGCCGCCAATCCGGCGAGTTATCGGCAGAATTGTCGCTGCCGGCGATCAGCGCAGCGGAGCGCCAGGAATTTGGGCGCTGGATCGCCATCGCCCGTGAAGGCGACTGCGAGTGGTTGCAGGATGGCGACTTCATTAACGCACTTCCATTCGGCGCGGCAGTATCGAGTACCGGCTCGGCACGGAAGAAGAGTCAGCTCACCTCGGTGGCCACCGATGCGCGAGTCGACGGAGAGATGAATCGAAGCGACAGGATGACGATGCCCGTCACGCTGATCACTTCGCCTACCAGGACGCCGAGTGGCGCACCCAACACCCCGAACTGCGTCATCCCGACGTAACCCGCAAAGAGCGACAGCACGGCGCTGCCGAGCGCTAGTGAAGTCAATTGACGAAAGCGCTCGACTGCGACCAGCAGGTAAATCAGCTGGTCGCGTACCACCATGATCAAGAATGCAACCGACCACAAGGCAAGCAATCGATCGCTGTCGGCGAATTGCTTCTTGAGGACGCTTGCGAAGATCCAGTCGCGCGTGAACCAAAGCACTGCGAAATAGCAAAGCGCGATGAATGCGATGCCTGCGGCGAATATGCCGAGGCGTCGAAACGCAAAGGCGCTGCCTTCCTTTTGTAGCCAACCGGCCGTCAGCGGCAGCATCAGCGAGGCGATGCCGCTCGATAGCAAATTGACCGGCATCATCAGCAGCCTCGTAGCGGCAAGCGCCGCGACGGCCGTGACATCGAGCATGCCCGCAGCGACATACATATAGCCCTGGCTAAATGTCCAATGAATCGCGGCACCGACGGTCGATAGCGCAGCGAGCGGCGCGATCGATCGAAGGATGCCGGGCGCGCCGCGAAAATCCCAAGGCTGCTGTCGCCAAAGCGCACGTGCCGCGAGCCAGCCGCTGACGCCGGCGGCAAGTCCCATGACGATCATCGTCGCGGTGGCCGGCAAACTCATCTTGACGGCAAGCAGTGTGCCGATCAACAACAGCACGGCATAGCAGATATCGGTGAGCAAAACGTCGTGCTGCCGGCGATACGCGGCCAGCACCATGCGAAAGTAGTTGCGCTGCAAGATCGCAAAGCCCGCCGCGATAGTGGCGAGGACCAGTGGTCCTGAATGCGCATCCAAGACGCCGACATACCAAAGAAAGGCGCTGATGCCGAACGCCAGCAGCGTATTGATCAATAGACCGCGTAATTGCTCCCGAAAGAGCCCGCCGACGAGAGCGCCACGTCCTTCGGCTTGCAGCGGCGTGAGGCGATTCACTAGCGCAGGGTTGATGAACGAGCCGTGTAGCGAGATCAGCAGCAACACGGCACTCGACGCAAGAATGTAGGATCCGTATTGGAGGTCGCTTGTGTGACGAATCAATAGCAGACCGACCAATAAACTTGCCGCGGACAGCAGCGCCTGACTGAGCACCGCGCTGCCCAGCATGGTCGCGAACGCGAGATGCTTGCGGGGATTCACGGCGCGCGTCGCCGGGTCCTGACCCACGTCGTCGGTTGGCGGTTGCGCACCATCGACAGCACCTTCCAGCCGATGAAGAAAGGAGCGCGAGCGAGATCCTTGAGGCCTTGTTTACCCATCCCGCTCAATTGCCAGCCGCGTAACACATACGCGAACATGCTGACGGCGCAGAGAACGCCGAGCACGCTCAACGCCCCGGCCGCTCTTGAATCGGGCTGCCACAGCCAGAGTGCGAGCGCGCCTACCAGCAGCGCCATGACATTCACTGCGATATACGACAACGGCAGCACGAGCAAGTCCATCGCGAGATCGAAACAGACGGCGCTCGGCTTTCGATACGCCGCCTTCAGCAACGTTGCCGTCTTGGCGCGAATCAAAGCGAATCGGCCATGCTCCCAGCGTTGGCGTTGCGTCTGCGCGCTCTGTGCATCGGACACCATCTCGCCATCTACGCTCGCTTCATCCGCATAGTGGACACGGTAGCCGTTTAGACCGAGCTCGATGCCGTACTCCACGTCTTCAGCCAACGAATATGCGCGGTAGGGGATTCGTTGCAGTAGCTCGTGCGTGACGCACCAGCCGTTGCCGCGTAACCCGCAAGAGACATTGAGGTGCTCGCGCGCGCGCGAGCGAACGCGATGAAACGCTGCAAGTGCAATACACATCAACCTTGTGCGCCAAGACGCGAAAGGGTCGCGCACTCCGTAGTGTGCTTGCACAGCGTGCGCGCCTTCGCCGATTCGCTGGGCGCAGGCAGCCAATAGATTCGGGGACGCTTCGCTATCGGCGTCGACGACGACAACGGCATCGGCCCAAGTGCTTGCTTGGCTGAATTGAAATGCGAGTTCGAGCGCATATCCCTTGCCTCGCAACGTATCGTTCTGCCGCTCGAGGACCAGTGCTCCAGCGGAGCGTGCTAGCGTCGCGGTGTTGTCGGAGCAATTATCGGCGATCACCACCACACGAAAGCAGGCCTGCGGCCAGTCCATATTCAAGAGATTGGCGACTGTCCGCGGAATGAGCTGCGCTTCATTATGCGCAGGGACGATGACGTCGAAGCGCAATTGGCGCGCGAGAAAGGCCGCGCGCGCGGAGGGCAAGCCATTGCGTCGCGAGTAGAACGTCAGCAGCAACAGATACCCGCAACTTAAGCCTGCGCCGATGCCGAGCAAAGTGACAAAGGTCAGCCCGGTAGTCCAGACGAAATTACCGAGGCTAGTCATGTCGAAGGATTCTCTTGTGGGGCGGCATACTCGCGGTAGTGCCAACCGAAGAAGACGGTGAGCTTGCCGATGTTGGCGGCCGCTTTGAGTAACCAGAAGGCCGACGCATGCCGGCCTCGGAGGAAGGAGACGGCTGCAAACAACGCCGCGGCCAGCGATTGAGCGATCGCGCGCGCAACGAATCCTGCTCGCTCGAATAGACCGATGCGCCCATAGCGACCGGCCAACGTGTGGCGAGCAAAATCCTGCCCGCCGCGCAAGGCGCGACGCAATAGCCAGCGCAGTGACAATCGGGCGGGCACGATCGGTTCGTTCACGATCGCTTCGTCGCACCAAACGATGCGGGCGCCGCTATTCACCATGCGCGCCAGCAAATCGCCGTCTTCACCGCCGGTCAAGCCGTAGGCCGGATCGAATGGCAGTGGATAGCGTCGCACCCAACTGTTGCGCAGAATCAGATTGCCGAAGCGCAACCGATTGCGCGGCACGGCGGCGCCGGTGGTCAGTCGCTCCCAGTCGTAGAATTGACCTCGGCGAATCCATTGCGGTGCGGAGTTCGGCACAATCGGAATGACAGGGCCCAGCACGCCGTCCGCATCGTGCAAAGACACGGCGTCTCGCAGTTGACGCAACCACTCCGGCGGTGCGCGCTCATCGTCGTCGATAAACGCGAGCCAAGCGCCTTGCGCCAATTCGACGGTGCGATTGCGTGTCAGCGAAATATTTTGCCGAGGCTGGATGTCGTAAATCAACGGGCAAGGCATGCCGAGTTGGCGGCGCTCATCTACGATGGCGCGTGCGCTGCCGGCGGCATCGTTATCGACAATCACAACCTCGAAAGGATGGACCTCCTGCGCCGCGAGATCGGCGAGTAGTGCGCGCAGCGGCTCGGCTCGTCGATAAGTTGCGATACAAACACTGACCGTCATCGTGGCGTCTGCGAATTCGGAACAGGCGAATCCGGGGCAGGTTGCACGCGCAGGCGTTCTTCGCGCGGATCCCTATCAAGACGTCGCGCATCGAGCAACACGGCCAGCAAGTCTGTGCGGGCGCGATAGACGTTCCAAGCCAGCAATGCCGCTGCGGACCAGCTCCACAACGCAGAGAATCCGGAGGCAAAGCCGACGAGGATCGACAGCAGCACGAAGAACAACAGCCGGGTCATAAAATGCGAGCTTTCCGGCCAGCTCTTGCCGCCGACGCGATAGATGTAATACGGAATCCATTTGGCCAGCACATGTGCGCCGATGGCCATCGCGCCGACTAAATGAATCGGGACCAAGACGACGAACGCTGCGCTGCGCGCTAACTGCAAGCCGCAGTACCACCAGATACGTGTGTTCTTGTCGAACCGGTTGTAAAGCGCAAACGCGCCGGCGGTCATCAATAGAATGCCGATCCAACCGACGAGGCCAAGCACTGCAGCGGGAGTGAGCCCTCGGAGCAAGACGACACCGGCTGTACCGCTTGCAAGCGCCCAGACCCAAGGCGCAAGGCGAGGCGTTGCAACTTGAACCTTGCCAAAAGCTCTGCTGAGTTTCGGATCGTCTTCGTACTTGGCGGCGATGCGATCGTTGTCGACATACCCGGCTTCGTAGATAGCCCAGAACGAGATGAGTAGTAACAACAATGCGCCGACATGCGCGATAGGTTGTGCCGACAGCGCGAGCGATGCGAGCACCCACAGGGCGAAGTCTTCCTGCAGGATGCCGCGCGCGATGTAACGCTCGCCAGGGCGTTTGATTTGGCTTAAGTACTGGCCGGGCAAATACTGCGCGCTTAGCGCCGGGACGAACCGAGCCTGCGGCCATTCCACGCGCAGCGGTACCGCGCACGCGCTCAATAGCGGTTCGTCTTCTTTCGAATCCGTCAGGACCAACGAGCGCCGCACGGCTTCATTGCCGATCGACTTGACGACGACACGGAGTTTTCCTTCGCGGCGATCCGAAAACACGGTCGCTCTGCAAGCAATGATTTTCAGGTGGCCGAGGCCCATCGCGGCCGCCAGCGGCGTCACGATGGAATCGAACCCTAGTGTGGTAATGATGGTGGGCGATGCTACCGTCTGTGCCCGGCGTTTGATCGCATCACAGAGCGATGTATTGGTGGCCGTTTCAGCCAACCGTCGCACGCGCTTCGCCCAGGAATGCTTGGTCCAAGGAAACAACAATTGGATGCAGCGGACCCGCCAGACGTCGCGAGTGCCAACGCCGCCTGTCCAGCGCCACGGCTTGAGGGCATCCAAGACTCGCATGACGATGAGCGCCAGGAGCGCAGGCCGTGCCGAATCAATGAAATCTTCCGTGGAGTTGCGAAGGTAAATAGTTTCATCGAAATCCAACAGCACCGGTCCGTTGTGCGTGAGCACTGCGGAAATGGTCGAGTTCACGATCGAATTGGGAATTGAGTGGGGGGATCCCGTCGCATTCGACGGCGGGCCGCCAAGCACTGCGTCCGCATGTGCAGCGACAGTGCCGTCGTGAAGAACAGCCGCGTTCATAGCGAACCTCCAGACGCCACGGGAGCGATGGGCGCCGCAGTGCGCTCGTTGAGAATGGGCTTTTTGTGCAATCGTTTGCGTAACCGCGCGCAGGGTTGCTCGACGAAGCGGCGCATGGCTTCCGCGATGATCAAGGTCATGCACGCCGAGACCAGCAGAATCGGCGCCCAGCCCCAGTCCGAAAATCGATCGCGCAGCGCTTCAATAATAAGATGATGCGAAAGGTAGACCGTGTAGGAGATTCCACCGACGTACATCAGCGGCCGACTGTTGAGCCAAGTGAAAGGCGCCGATGTCGATCGTGCTATAGCGAAGTACAAGAGAACGGCAGTCGCAAGACTTTGCAGGGTGTAGCGGAAAGTCATGCGAAAGAACTCATCGCGAAAGCCGAGCGTGAAGAACAGCAGTGCAAGCGCGCCAACGATCAGCGCTGCATCGCGCGTTGAGTTCGATGGGGCCAGTCGGTCGAGCCATGGGTTTTTCCACAACGCCAACAGACAGCCGATCAAGATCGCGTCGATACGCGTGTCCGTCGCCATCGAGATGTAATTCTCCGAGGCGTCATGAGTCGCCAACCAGCATCGCCACGCGAGCACAGCAACGCACAGCGACACGAGCACCTTGGCGGATAAGCCGGCGCGCCCGATCCGCAATAACATCACGGCCAGTGGCGGGTACAAAAGATAGAAGTGCTCCTCCACGGCAAGCGACCACACCACGCTCATTCCGGCCGGGACGCCTTGAAAGTCGTGAGCGATGACAAAGTAGTTGCCGTAATAGAAGAGCACGGCGAGCAAACCATTCGGCGCAAACGCATCGACGATTGAGAGCGCCGATAGCAGCAACGTCAACGCCACGATAATCGTGAGAGGCGGCATCAGGCGCAGAAAGCGCCGCAGATAGAAGCCTCGAAAGTCGATGCGCCCGTGCGATTGAAATTCGACGCGCATGAGTGTCGAGATCAAATAGCCGCTTAGCACGAAGAAGATCGTCACGCCGAGGCCGCCGGGTACCACGTGCTCCAAGCCACTGTGCGCAAAGAACACCAAAGCCACCGCGACCGCGCGAATACCGTCGAGCGAGGGGATGGCCGAGTTGGCAAGCGGACGAGCGGTCATGGTTGCCCGCGTCCTGTGTAATGCGGGACGTTGGGTGGAGCCCAAGCAGTTTGTTGAGGAGTGCGTGCGCGGGCCATGCCGATTTGCCTAAACCGATGTTCGAGTAGCAGGCGCGCCAGCGCGACGGTTATGAGCGTCGTCAATACGAATTGCACACTCAACACGCTGAGCCAATGCGACTCCGATAGATTGGAGATCGTCTGATGCATGAACAGCGTGAGATAAAGCGCCGCTTGAGGCTTGTCGATGACCAACGCCTGCAATGCTTGTCGAAGTTGCACCGTCATGTAGCCGAACAGGCACAGGAGGCCGATCCAACCCAGATCGTTTGCGATTTCGAGATAGCCGTTGTGAGCGGTTCCGGGATAGAAACCATTCATACGCGTCACAAATTCATAGGATGGCGATTGCGGCGTCGGCGACGACCAGTACGCACCGTAGCCGGTGCCGAGGACGGGATTTTGCTGAATGTGGTCCGTGAGGATGTTCCAGATCTCGCTACGGCCGGTGAAGGTCGTGTCGAAGCCGGTCAAAGCAGTAATCGGCGCCAACAAAATTCCCTGCCCCGGGATCAAGCGCAGCATCGCGAGCGCATAGACGGTGACTGTTACGACGACAACAATCACGGCGTACTTGAAATAGGGTTGCAAGCTTCGCGGCCATTGCGTGAGAAGTCCCAAGAAGGCGGCCGCAAATAACGTAGCAATCAATGATGTCGCGCTACGCGAGAGCCAGATGCAGAGCGCCGCCAGCACGCACCCGAGTAACGCACGAACTGTGCGCACGTCACGCGCTGCCCAGCCTTGCAACCAAAATAGCAGCGTCACGCCGGCGAGCGCGCCTAAACTGTTCTTGTGATTGGTAAGTCCGCGCCACGCATTGAGCAGTTCGGGCGACGTTTCCTGGTGAATAGCCAGTTGCGGGAACACCAAGCCGAAGATCACAGAGCCTGCCAGCATCAGGGTGAGAATCGGTCGAATTACATTTTGCACCCGACGCGGACTCCATCCCGCTAGTGCAAATGCAACGCAGGTCAACAGTATCGTCATCAATCGAATATCGCGGCGTACGGTCAGCATCGGCTCGATGGACCATGCGATGCTGCCGAGCGCGAGCACCGCGAAGGCGATGAGGAAAGGATTGAGGTGACGGAGCACCAGCATCGTGATCGACGCGCGCCACACCACAATCAGCGCGCTCCAGCTCAAGAGCCCGATCCACAGCGCGCGGCTAAGTACGCTGCCGGATTCCGGGGTGTGACCGCTCGCCAACATCCCATAGTCGAAGCCTTCGGGCACGATCATCAGCATGATGAGTGTCCATACGAGGCCGGCAACGACTAGAGATAGCCGGCGATCCGGTGCCGGCGCGGCGCGAGCGGGAATTTCCATGTCGCGCGTTCCGATTAAAAGTGATTGATAACCGCGCCGACAATCTGCGAGCGAGTGGCCGACAGGCGGCGCAGCATGTCGCTGCTCTCCTTGTAAGGCGTGTGCTTCGCGCGACTCAACGCCAAGACTCGCTTCACGAGGTTGGCGACCGCAAGCGCGTCTGAGTAATGAGTGACCGGCGCGGTGTCCACGACAACGAAATCGAAGGTCGAGCGCCATTCTTCGACCATTGCTGCGAAGCGACCATCGAGCAGGAGTTCGAGAGGGTTGTCGGGAGTGGGGCCGGCCGTCAACAGCGAGAGCTGGCGCAACCCCTCGACAGGATGAAAGCAAGGATTGCCGGTTTCGATCGCTTGCGCGAGGCCGGCCTGGTTGCTGGCGCCGAACAAGCGATGTTGGCTCGGATTACGCAGATCGGCGTCGACAAGCAGTGTCGGTCGTCCGAGCTGTGCAAACGCGATCGCGAGTTCCGCCGCCAGTTGCGATCGCCCGTCGCCTGCGCACGGACTCATCAGTGCGACAACGTCAGCTTGCGTGGCCGATTCGCGGCGCAGCAGCAGCTCGGTGCGCAGTGCGCGAATCTTCTCGCTGTGCGGCGCGAAAGGATCGTGCGCGATAATCAGTCGCGCGCTCGGCTTGGCCGGCGGCACGACCGACGGGATGAACCGTTTGACGGTCAGCGAACGAATCTGCAGCGAATCGCCCGCGCTCGGCTCGAACGAATGGTCGTTAATTTCCGCGTTCACACATTGCTCCGCGACAGTTGAAGAAGGTTAAGCATGGACGAGCGGCAGAGAATCGAACTCCGCCAATACTGGAATTCCGTTATCACGTTCGAAGTCGTCGCGGCAGCGCATGCGCCGATTGGTGAGTTCGTAGACGAGCGGCAACAGCAGCGCGAAGAATCCGGCAGCCATGACGCCCAGCATCAAATACGAGAGTGTTTTCGGTTTGCTCGGTTTCACAGGCGGGGTCGCACGACTGACGACATCGACGTTGGTGTAGTTGCCGAGCGAGGCGAACATCACTTGGTCGTAGCCATCGAGCGCGCGCTTGTACACTGCCTGGGCGGATTGCAGATCGAGTCGGTACTTGGCGGCTTGATCGTAGAGCTGCGAGGCAGCTAATACCTTCTCGCGTTGCGTCGCGACGGCTCTTTGCAACTTCCCTTCCAACTGCTGCGAGGAAGTGAGGCTTTGCGATGCGTTCCTCGAATAGGCCCCCACTTCGCGCTCCAAATTCCGGTGGCTGGCGGCAATCTGCGAATTCAATTCGATTACCTGCGGATGGCGCGGCCCAAGCGTTGTCTGCAGTTCTGCGAGCTTGGCTTCTTGAGTAGCCAATTGTTGCTTGATGGTCTGCACGAGCTGCGAAGCCATCACTTGATCGGCATTGCTAGAGTCGTCGGTGCTGCGGGCTTCTGCGGTGCGTCGCAAGCGCTGTGCGTCGAGGAGTTGCTGCTCAAGATCCGACAATGTCGTAATTTCTACATCGGCCTTGCCATCGTTGGTGTCGATCAACTGATTTTTTTGATGGAACGCGGTGTACTGGACCTGCGCTTGCTCGGCCTTCTCCGAAAGTTGCTTAAGCTGCGCGGAATAGCGGTTGGCGCGTTCCAGAGCGGGGCTCGTCGAGCGCGTGAACTCCTGTTCTTTGTACACATCGGTTAGGGCGTTCGCGATCTGCGCGGCAAGCTCCGGTGTCCCGGCAGAGCCAGTCACATAGATGAGATGGCTGCCGTACTGGCCTTGGTAGATGCTTAGGTTCTTGCTGAGTTTCTTTTGTACGTGCTCGCGCAGCGTCGTGCCATCACCGCTGTAACCGGATTTGTACTGCTTGTTTTCGGTCAGATTCAATTGATCGACGACCTTCAGCAGCATGTCGGGATTGCGCATCAATTCCGTTTGCGTTGCCAAATAGCTGCTCAAAAGACCGACCGGAAATTCTTTGCCGTTCAGCGGATCGTTCACTTCGTAGCTCACGAGCACCGTGGCTGTCGACTCATACGTGCGCGGCAACAAAATCAGCACTAGGGCAGTGAGAGCCAGGATCGAGCCAGCAATGATTAGACTCAATTTTCGATAGGCCCAAAGGATGGTCCAGATCTGCGTCGCTGACAGTCCGGGCTTCACGTACGCGTCAGCCATCAGCGAAAACGCAGGCGAAGGCGCTTGCGGGTTAGCCCATACCAAATCTTTGCCGTTGCTCATGCTGCTCTCTTTCTAGAAAAAGCTTTCTTTAACGTAGATCACGTCGTCTGCCAGCACTTGTTCGTTCATGCTGACTTTGCGTGTCACCAATTGGCCGGACGGGTCGCGTCGTTTGATCTCGATACGGCTGCTGCTGGCGACCTTGGTCAAGCCGCCGCCGCGCGATATCGCTTGCAGCACTGTCATTTCCGGCTCCAAGCGATACATGTTCGGTGTTTGAACTTCGCCGTAGATGTAGAACTGTTCTGCGGGCGGCACAAAGACCGAGTCGCCGCCTTGCAAAGTCAGTAACTTCAGCGAGTACTGTTGGTTGTGCAGGCCGCGCAAATCGATGGCGCTGCGCTCTGCTTCGCCTGCGCTATTGGCGCGAATGATGTACATAACATTGCCGCTGCGTTCCGTTGTGCCGCCGGCCTGTGCCAGCAAGTCCAGCACGTTGGTGCCCGCATCGACTGGGAAGCGGCCGGGTGTGCGCACTTCGCCCAACACCGAGACGAGCTGGCTGCGCGATTGAGTCACCATCACGCTGACCTGAGGATTTTTTAAAATCTGCCCGCTTTTGTAAGCGGCGCCGATTTTTAGAGCGGCCGCAGTGGGCGAGAGGCCTTTGACCGAGACGGCGCCAGCGAGCGGGACGGTGACCGAGCCGTCCTCCGCAATGTAGGTCGTGGTGCCGAGCTCGGGCCGGCCATAGACCTGCACGTTGACGACATCGCCTGCACCGAGCGGCAGCAAGGGCTGAAGGTTAGGTTTGCCTGGAGTCGAACTCTTGCCGATGTCCGCTTGCACGGTTTCGGCCAACGCCGCGCTCGATAGAGCGCAGACGACCGCGATGCTGCATAAAAAATGCTTGAATGCCGAAATTGTCATATCGCGACTCCGCGTTTGCGATTTTTATAGACTCATCGTGCTTGCCGGCGATGTCGCAAGCCCAATGAAACCCCAGCTCAACTCAACTTGGGCTTCAGTCTCTGGAAATGGCGATTTAACGTCTGTGCGTCACCGTACATATCGCTGCGAGCATCGTTTCGCAGCTATGTCTGCGAACGCACAGACCGGAAGTCGACGTGCAAATTATGTTGTCGCAAAACCATGACAACACCTGCGCACATGGAACCTGAATCGACTTCCGCCTCACCGGTTGCTGCAACAATGAGCTCGCCTGAAGCGCGGACTTCGATCATCGACGGTGTCAATGACACTCTGCCTGCCTTGTTGGCTCGACAAGCGGCGCTGACGCCGCAAGCGACGGCTGTCATCTGCGGGGATCGCGCCGTGACGTATGCGGAACTCGATGCGGCGTCCGATCGATTGGCGCGCCGCTTGTTGGACGGTGGACTAGCGCCGAGAACCAGGATCGCAGTGCTGCTCGACCGCTCTATCGATTTGGTCGTTGCGCTCATCGGCGTCTTGAAGGCCGGGAGCGCCTATATCCCGCTCGATCCTGGCTACCCACCGCAACGCCTATCCTATGTGTTGGATAACGCGCGCCCGTCGGCGGTGATTTCGCGATCGGGATTGCACGGATCGCCTTTCGGCGGCGCCTCAGACGAAGTGTTGATCGACTCAGCGTCCATCGATGGGCAGGCCGCGCCCGCGGGCAACGCCATGCGGACATTGCTGCTCGACCCGGAAATCGCCGCGTCGGCCGCAGAGCAGGTCAATCACGCAACGCTGGACGACGTCGCATACGTGATCTACACCTCTGGTTCCACGGGCGTCCCAAAAGGCGTGCAGATTGGGCATCGAGCGTTGTCGAACTTCGTGTCATCGATGCAGCAGCAACCGGGGATCAAGGGCTCGGACACGCTGCTCGCGGTTACGACAGTCGCCTTCGACATTGCGGTATTGGAGATTTTCTTGCCGCTCGTTTTGGGAGCGACGGTTGTATTGGCGCGTGAGAGTGAAGTCGCGGATGGCGATAGCTTGCGCGCCCTATTGGACCGTCATGCCGTTACGGTGATGCAAGCGACGCCTGTGACGTGGCGGATGTTAATCGATGCCGGATGGCGAGGGCCGCAGCTAAAGATGCTGTGCGGGGGGGAGGCGTTATCGCGGCGGCTGGCGGAAGACTTGCTGTCGCGCGGCGGGGAGCTCTGGAATCTGTATGGGCCGACCGAAACGACCGTGTGGTCTTCCGTATCGCAGGTGCGGAGCGGCGAGGGCCCCATCCTGTTGGGTCCGCCCATCGCAAACACGCAATTTCATGTGCTCGACAGCGCGATGCACGAAGTAACAGACGGCGCAATCGGCGAACTGTTCATTGGCGGCGACGGCGTGGCGTTGGGCTACGTCGACCTGCCAGAGCAGACGACTCAACGATTTGTATCCGATCCGTTTAGCGCCAGGCCGGGCGCGCGGCTCTATCGCACCGGCGATCTGGTTCGACGGCGCACGGTCGGGGCGTTGGCGTGCCTGGAATTTATGGGCCGCGCCGATCACCAAGTGAAGATCAGAGGGCATCGTATCGAGCTAGGCGAGATCGAGGCGACGCTGCTGCGGCATCAAGAGGTTTCGCAGGCAGCGGCCATAGTGCGCGATGACGAGGAGGGCCGCCCAGAGCTCTACGCATACGTGGTGCTTCGATCCGGAGTCGAGCGATTGCCGTCAACACTCCTGGGTGAGTTGCGATCGAATTGCACCCGTTTTTTGCCGGCCTATATGCATCCGTTGGCCATTACGGCGCTGACGAGATTTCCGCTGACGCCCAACGGCAAGATCGACCGGAGAGCGTTGCCTGCACCCGTTCTGGAGGTCGAGCCTGCGTTAGTCGCGCCCGCCAGCCGTATGTTGCACGGGGACGTCGAGCAACGATTGGCCGCGATTTGGGGTTCGCTACTGGACATTCGGCCGATCGATGCGGCCGCCAATTTTTTTGCGTTAGGTGGACGGTCGATCGTGGCGGCGAAGCTCTTGGTTCGCATTGAATCCGAGTTCGGTGTGCGTTTGACGCTGCCCACGTTGTTCAAGGCTCCCACGATTGCGGCTCAAGCCCAGCTGCTGCAGCAATGGAACGGCCGGCTCTACGAGTTTCAACAAATAGTGCAGCTGCATGCGGGCGGCTCTCGATTGCCGCTGATCGCCATTCATAACACCGGCGTTTATTGCTACCAGCTCGGGCAACTGCTCGGCAGCGATCAGCCGCTCACCGCATTGCAGGTGTTCGATCCGTCCCGCACGGATTTACCCCACTCACTCGAGGACATCGCGAGCGAATATGCGCAGTTGATCCGCAAGTTTCAGCCGCAGGGTCCATACCAGCTGATCGGTTGGTGTGTCGGCGGTGTTTTGGCGTTCGAGACCGCCCGTCGGCTGCGCGAACAGGGGTGTAGCGTCTCGTTTGTAGGACTGATCGACGCCTGGGCGCCGGGCCGTCTACGTCGCATGTCCAAATTGCGAGGGTGGCTGGCGGATCGGTCGTATCGAACCCAGCTGATCATGAGCGACTGGGCGAGGATTCGAGCGGGTGAGCAGAGCCTCCGCGATTTCTTGTGTAACCGCGTCATCGTCAAGCGGCTGATGCGTGTCGTCAGTGAACCGCCGTCGCTCAAGCAACTGTTCGCAGACCGCCATTTGAGCGGCGAGCACTACGATCGGTGGCTGGCAAGCTTTCTGGAAGCGGCTGCCGATCGGTATGAACCGCAGCGCTATGACGGCAGGATTTTTCTATTACGGAGTTCTCGCGAGCCTCGTGGTTGGTTCCTCGAGCCCGAAATGGGCTGGCGTCCATTCGTGGCGGGTATCGAAGCGGCGCAATTGGAAGGGAATCACTTCACCGTGTTTCGCGGCGAAGGCCTGAAGCAGCTGGCGCGGTTACTGCGCAATTCGCTCGCGCCGCGACTGCAACGGCAAGCCTAAGAGGCGCGTCGACGAAATAGGATTTCTCGCCGCGCGGCCGCGCGACATTCCCTTAAAAAGCTGCGAGATGAGTTTGTAAAAATGCGCGCGCGCTGATTTTTGTGTGCGCAAAAGTTGCGCAAATGCCGTCTCAATCCGACGACATCACCAGACCGCGCGCGATTAAGAACAGCGCGAGCAAGCAATTCTCCCCGTGAAAACGGGGCTGCGAAAAATTAGTAAACTACCTTATCGAAACCAAGTATGTAGTCTGGTAACTATTCGCCTTGCCAGACGAGTCCTACAGGCCAGTAGGTTTTCCCCGATCCGGCAATGCCGTACGCGAAAGTCGACGTTCGTTCACGGCTCAGAAAGCGCCCGCCGTCCCTCTCAACGGCGATTTCATGCCTCGACGCTTGTACCTGGATGTGCTGCGCACGCGGCTTTACGTTTCATTTTTTCAGGCGAGCTACTTCGACAATGAGCAACCGATTTTTTCTCCGCGCACTGCGGACGGCCGCGTGCACCCTTGTGCTTCTGCTGGCGGGCGTTAACGCCTGGTCGGCGGGGTACAGCACTCAAAACGGTAAGATTTATGACCCGGCAGGACAGGAGGTTCCTGTTCGCGGCATCAACCACTACGGATTTAACGCGCTGATTCTGCAGCCTCAATATCTGTGGGAGATGGGCTGGAAGGAACAGATCGCGCAGATCAAGAGCTTGGGTTTCAACGCGGTGCGGGTTCCGTACGTGCCGGACACCCTCTACAACACGACGACCGTCGATAAGTTGAGCTATGTCGACGCCGCGAAGAATCCGGAGCTGATCGGTAAGACGCCACTCCAGGCGCTCGATCTGTGGATGGCGGAAGCGAATCGGGTCGGTCTCTACATCCTGCTGGATTTCCACAGCGTATCGATGGTGCGCCAGTATCCGACTTGGTTTGTCGACAATCCGGCTGACTTCGGGTTGATGTACAACAAGCAGGCCTACACGTCCGCCAATTGGACGCGCGATCTGGCTTTCGTTGCCAAGCGCTATGCGCATCTCAATTACTTCTTCGGCATCGATATCTATAACGAGCCGAACGGCAGCGTTCGCTGGAGCACCGGCGACCCGAACATCACCAACTCAAAGTTCCATTGGAAAGCAGCGGCCGAGTCGGCGTCGAGCGCGATTCTCGCGGCGAACCCGAACTTGCTGATTTTCGTGCAGGGCATCACCGGCAATTACGACGGTGTGGAGAAATCGAATATTCCCGTGAACTGGGGCGAGAACTTCCAGCCGCAGAAGTATCAGCCGCTGAACATTCCGGTGACCAAGCTCGTCCTGACGCCGCATACGTATGGACCCGACGTGTACGGCAAGTCGTCGTTCCTATTGCCGCTGTTCCCGTTGAACCTAGCGCCCGATTGGGACACGTTGTTCGGTCAATTTCGCAGCGTTCACGCCATTGTTCCCGGCGAATGGGGCGGCCGCTACGGCAATGGCATCGGCGGTTTGACCGACTTCATTTGGCAGAACTCGTTCGTCGATTACATGATCAGCCGCGGGATGCGAAATAGTTTCTACTGGTGCTACACGCCGAATAGCGGCGATACCGGCGGCATTCTCGACGACTCCCTCAAAGTGCGCGAAGACAAGATGGTGTTGTTGCGCAAGTTGTGGGGTGGCGCCGCGAATCCCTCGCCGCCGCCAGCGCCGACTCCAGCTCCAACGCCAACGCCAACGCCAACGCCAACTCCGACACCGACGCCAACCCCGGCTCCAGCTCCAGGTCCAGCTCCCGCTCCGACGCCGGTACCGACACCAGCACCAGCACCAGCACCAGCACCGGTTCCTTCCGTGCTCGGCATCAATTCCTTCTCGCCGTCTTCCGGCGCAGTCGGGACGGTGGTGACCATTAACGGCACTGGCCTCAGCGGCGTGAACAAAGCGTGGGTCGGCGCTGCGCAGAACGCGACTGTTCGCGTCATCAGCAGCACGCAAGTGCAGGTCACAATTCCTTCAGGCGCGACGACGGGCGCGATTGGATTGTTCACCGCATCGCAAGTTGCGTTCACTGCCCAGTCGTTCTCGCTGACTAACAGCGCGGCGGCGGCCGTGCAGCCATCGATCACGAACTTCTCGCCTGCTTCGGGTGCTGTGGGCACCGTTGTCACGATCAATGGGTCGGGCTTCACGGGACTGAACCGCGCGTGGGTGGGCAATGCGCACAACGGCACCGTGCGAGTGATCAGCGATCAGCAAGTGCAGGTGACGATTCCATCGGGCGCAACGACAGGCGCGATCGGCATCTTCAATGCGCAATTCGCTTCGTTCTCTGCATCGGCGTTTACTATTACGTCGTCGGCGACGACCGCTTATTCGCAGCCAACGGTGAGTAACTTCTCCCCGACTTCCGGCGGCGTGGGCACTATCGTCACGATCAATGGCTCAGGCTTCACGGGCTTGAATCAAGCGTGGGCGGGGAATGCCCATAATGCTGGCGTGCGTGTAGTCAGCGATACCCAAGTGCAAGTCACGATTCCATCCGGCGCCACGACCGGAGCGATCGGCTTACTTAACCCGAAGAACGCGGCTTTCACGGCCAGCGCCTTCACTATCAGATAAGTGCCAGCGGATATGCGGCCTAGCTTGGGCGAGCCTCTTTTGAGGCTCGCCCTCTCTATTGATCCTTCCTTCTTCAATTCGCTCTTCATCATCGAAGACTAGCGTTCGGCACCCCACCGACGGAACTTCGAAGTTCCGCTAGGGTTCACTCTGAGTGACCTCCTTTGGGTGCAATCGATGAAGACAAATCGCGCAAGCGTTTGGGTCGGGTGGTTATCGTTTTTCTGGGTCTTGGCGCTGCCTGCTTGCGCTAAAGATTCCGCGTGGCCGGAGTGGGACCGCTTCGCAGAACGATTCGTGCAAGCAGACGGTCGTGTGATCGACATTACTTTTGATGCGAAGAGCACTTCTGAGGGGCAATCCTACGGATTGTTCTTTGCGTTGGTCGCGAATCGCCCGGATCATTTCGAACGCATTTTGACTTGGACTTCGGACAACTTGGCCAACGGCGAGTTGGGCAGAAAACTGCCAGGCTGGTTATGGGGCAAGCGTGACGACGGCGTATGGGCCATCAAGGATACGAATGCCGCGTCTGATGCAGATCTTTGGATTGCCTACACTCTGATGGAGGCGGGTCGGCTATGGCGCGAACCACGCTACGACAAACAAGGCCGTCAGCTGCTGGCTCTGATCGCCGAGCATGAAGTCGTCAAGGCCGGTAAAGCCGGCACGCTGCTATTGCCAGGCCCGGTTGGATTCGAGTTATCGAACCAACGTTACCGGTTCAATCCCAGCTATTTACCGGGATTCCAACTCACCTATCTCGCGCATGAAGATCCGAAAGGTCCTTGGGCGGACATTTGGTCCAGCTATCTGAAATTAGCGCCGCAGATTTTTGCGAGCGGCGTCGCACCCGATAATCTGATCGTCGATTCAAAGGGTAACGTGATGCCAGACAGCGAGCGGGCCCCTTCCGGCAGTTACGACGCGATTCGCGTGTACATGTGGGCCGGGATGTCGGGCGATAACAGCAAGGAGTTGCTGCGATTGTTGTCACCGTACGCCAAACTGATTCGCAAACATGGCGCGCCGCCGGAGAAAGTGGATCCCGCTACAGGCGCTGTTGTAAAAGCAGATTGGTCACCGCCGGGATTCATGGGTGCATCGCTTCCCTATCTGAGGGCGCTACGCGATGAAGAGTCCTTGCAGGCGCAAGAGAAATCTTTGTTCTGGAACGCGCAGCAAGCGAAACTGGGTCGCGCCACAAACTACTATGACGAAGCGCTCATACTGTTCGGTAAAGGGTGGCACGACGGATACTATAAGTTCGATAGTCAAGGTAGGTTGCAGCCGAAGTGGCTGGCAAAAGAGTGAAGCCGTTAGTCGTTAGTCGTTAGTCGCTAGTCGTTAGCCAGAGCATGAGGCGAGTCCGATTCTAGCTAACGACTAACTGCCAACCCCTAACTCCTTTGCTTAGTCACGCCGCCCGCAACGGAGCAATCGCTTCCGCTTGCTGCTTCGCTCGCAGCTTGAATTTGGTTTTGCGCAGTAGCCAAAAGATGCGGGGCCCGCGAATGAGATACCGGGCTGCGAGGCGGCCGGGATCTTGCGCCATCCGATAGATCCACTCCAATCCCGCAAGCTGCATCCAGCGCGGAGCTCGGCGTTCGGCGCCGGTCAGGAAGTTGAGAGACGCGCCGACACAGAGCGCCATTCCGCGCGCCACACCGCGAGATCGTAGCCTCTGCGCCAAGACTTCTTGTTGCGGCGATCCCACTGCCAGTAAGCAAAAGCGGAACGGGCTGTTCGCTTCGACGAATTGCAAACACGTCGCCACGGCCGTTTCGTCATTGACGAAGCCCATCGGCGGATTGTGGTGCGCGACATGTCTGAGATCGTACTTGGCGGCGAGCGTGGCGACCTGTTCGTCGCTACCCCCGACGATGACGATACGATCGCTGGACCCGGCCATTCCCGACATCAGTTTGGAGGTGAGGTCGCTGCCGGTGCAAACGGGCAACTTGCCGCGGCCGGACCACCACAACAGATGCGACAGAAATCGACTGTCTAGCAAAACATACTCCGCGCTACCGTATAGGTCCCGAAACGCCGTGTCGTCGTGCAGACGAATGAAATGGTCGACGTTTGGCGTCACTGCGTAGCCGAAGCGATTCTGTCCGAAGCTATTGGCGATTGCGGTGAATTCGTCTAGATCGAAGTTGTCGAGTTCGCAAAGCAAATGTCCTGTTTGCGATACCTGCGCTGGACGGACGCCGACCCACGCTCGCTGTACTAACAGTACGCAAAGCATCGGCATCGTCGTCATCCAGCGTGGGAGGAAAGGGCTCACCGATTGGAGGAGCGCCGATTCCTTGGTGGCAGGATGCAAGAGCGTCACCGGCATGACGTCGCCGATGAAATCGATGCGACGCGGAGCGATTGATTCCAAGGCCTGCGGGCACATTGCGATGGGTACAGCCAGTGCCTTGAGCCGCGTGACGACGGACAGGATTCTTTCCTCGTCGGCATGCGGCAGAGCCAAGAATATCCAATCGATCCGCCGTGTCTGACCGAGCGCTACCAATTCGTCGACGGTGCCGGTCGCCGGCTCGTGCGGTCCGAGCGGCCAATTTGGATCTTGAATGTCGTCAAAAATCCCTAGGAACTCAGGCGTGATCGGGTGAGTCAATTGCAGTTGACGGGCGAGCTGGGTGGCGCGCGATCCTGTCCCTACGATTGCAATCCTTTCCGTCAGCAAACCTTTGTGGACGCAACGCCGAACGGCCATCGCCATCGCAAGTCTCACCAACGCAGTAAAGGCGAAACTCGCAACGAGCCACATGACGACGACATCGAACGGTACGGCGCTTGTCACGCCGCTGGCGGTGCCGACAATCGACATGCCGACCGCAAGTAACATGAACTTTGCGACAAAGTATCGCGCCAAGGCGCCGTCCTGACCGCGGCTTGCCACTGATATGAATCGGTTGTCGTACAAAAGGACCGGCGCCAAGATCGCAATCGTAGCCAATAAGTAGTGCGACTCGGCGCGCTGCCCGAACGGTGCAGTCTCGAACCAAAGCAGGTGAAGTTGCGTGGCCAGATAAGCGGCCCCGGGTAGCGCCACCAAATCCATCACGAAGAGCAGGCTGTTAAAGATCACTGCATAGTCGCGGTGCGACTTGTCGTCGGCGATTCGTAGCGTGGCTTTTGAGGTGAGTGCCGTAAAAGGAACGATATTCATACACGACCTATTCCGACCGCCTGTGGCCGGCAAACGTTAACCCTGTATCGACATATCTAAGGCGCCATGGATAGGCCCACTTGGCTTGCCTAATAGGCATTCGTTTTTTTCAGCACGGTCCAGAACGTCATCAACAGGATCTTGATGTCCAGCCATAACGACCAATGCTCGATGTAATGCAGGTCGAGTTCGACGCGGCGTTGTAGTTGCGCGAT
>Ga0193752_1000605_pt1 | contig 33539 bp, 35 predicted proteins | sample H1c1metaG_FD_144924 | JGI IMG/M metagenome (GOLD analysis project Ga0193752, IMG submission 144924) | Soil microbial communities from a riparian zone of the East river system, Colorado, United States - H1c1 | ecosystem: Environmental > Terrestrial > Soil > Riparian zone | place: USA: East River... | reverse complement strand
CGAGGTCATATTCGGCCAGGGCAAAACACCGGCTCAGATCTGCGGCATTTTTGAGAAGCTGCTCGAACGGTCGCCAAATGTTTTGATAACCCGCACCAATGCCGATGTTTACGGCGATATCCGCAATATTTACACCGACGCCGAATGGCACGAATCGGCGAGGCTGATCCGAGTTTTTCGTGATAAGACGGAACTTGGATCGGGCGAGATCACCGTCTGCACCGCAGGCACGAGCGATATTCCCGTCGCCGAGGAAGCCGCCCTGACCGCCGAAACGATGGGAAACCGGGTGCAGCGAATATGGGACGCGGGCGTTGCCGGCGTTCACCGCATCCTGGCCGAGCGCGAGCGGCTGCAGAATTCGCGTGTACTGATAGTCGTCGCGGGAATGGAAGGAGCTCTGCCGTCGGTCGTCGGCGGTCTGGTTTCGGTGCCTGTGATCGCTGTCCCGACCAGCGTCGGCTACGGAGCCTCGTTCGGCGGCATCGCGGCCCTGCTCGGAATGCTAAACTCCTGCGCCTCGAACGTTACCGTCGTAAACATCGACAACGGCTTCGGCGCCGGATTCTCAGCCAGCCTGATCAATCGAGATCACAAGCCCACACGTTAGGCAATTTTCTTTCCTATGGCCGTCTCTCTGTTACGATTGAAAATATTCTTCGTGTCCACGCATCGATTCCCCTTTAAGTTAGAATTACGAACCCCGGAGGGAAAATGACCACAAGAAACCTTAAGAGAGTTTTAATATTCGCGTCCTTTGCGATCGTTTCGTTATGTTTGCTGACACAGGTTTCGCTTGCTCAATCGAGCGATCCTGATGCACCGACACAGCTGACGAACGGCGTTATAGACGGCAGCAATTCAAGTAATTTGAGCGACGAGAAGACCTATTATTATGCGTTTGACGTGAAGAAGGGAATACTTTCGCTAACTCTGGACATAACGCCGCTGAACAAATCGGACGCGGGCGGATTTGTGCAGTGGACGATGATGAACACTAAGTTCGCGACATTGAAGTCAGATGTCTTGACTGCCCAAGGCTCGCCTGGCCGTCAGATGAAGGACCTGCCAGTGACCGTCAAACGCCGCATAATTATGAAAATAGTCGTTTCCGGCAAGATGACCTACAAATTCAAATTGGGCGGCACTGCTTTTTAGATTTTTTCTTCCAGGATTTCGGCCGTCGCACCAAAAGAATTAGGTTGCGACGGCTGTTTTGCGTCTGTTAAACTTTGTTTGGCATTTCATTTTAGATCCAGCCTTACAAATCCCCGATGTACAAACCCACACAGACACTCATTTTCACAGCTTTCTTTGTCTTTGGACTGTTTTCGTTTGCATCTTCGACCGCTGCACAGCCACCGCCGCCAAAGTTTTTCAACGAGCGCTTTATAATGAAGCAGATGCCGCAGATACACGCGGTGCAGGTGACCTACCAAGCGACTTCCGGTGCGGGCAAATTTGGTTCGCTGGCACAGCTAAGACAAGCCGGATTGATCGACGAGGCTCTAGCTTCGGGTCTGAAATATCTCTATCGTTTTAACGTAACGGTGACGCCGGCTACAACGACCACGCCGCCAAAATATGTCGCAACCGCGACGCCAATGCTATATCGCAAAGGCGGACTACGGTCATATTTTATAGATGAGAATGGCGACGTTCGCGGTGGAGATAAAAACGGCGGACTTGCGACAGTGGCCGACCCGGTCATCGATACGTGTGCTTTGTGGGGCATTGCAGATAACGAACGCTGTACTTTATTGGACGTTCGCAATCTTCATGGGGCCGAGATGACGTATGCGGCTACTTACGGCAACGGTAATTTCGGATCGGTTGCACAGCTTATTGCCAGCCGTTTTATTTCAGAAAGGCTTTCGACAGGACAGACGCGCGGATACAATTTCACAGTCACATTTGCAAACGCAACCGGGCAAAATCCGGCAACTTTCCAAATCTCGGCAGTTCCGCAAATTTACGGCGTTACGGGAATAAGATCGTTTTTCATTGCGACCGACGGCGTAATTCGCGGCGGTGACAAGAATGGGGCACCGGTAGATGAGAACGATCCTGAGATCGATCAGTGTCTGGGCTTGGGAATATCTTGTTACGAAAGTGTGTCGGTGAGTTCGCTTAGAACATTGCACGGAGCAGAGATGACCTTTGCGGCAACCAGTGGAAACGGAAACTTTGGAACTTTGCCACAACTCGCCAACGTCTGGTTGATCTCCGAAAGCCTTGGCAATGGCCTCCATTTTGGCTACTCCTATACCGTGACAATTTCGCCTCAGACGGGCAAAACACCAGCCACGTTTGCGATCTCTGCCGTTCCGGTAACCTACGGCGTAACAGGCTTCCACTCATTCTATATCGGCACCAAAGGCGTCATCCGCGGAGCCGACCACAACGGCGGTCCCGCAAACGAGAACGATCCGCCGATAAATTAGTATTGACAACATTCAAGCCGTGCATTAAATTTAATGCAGATTTAGTGCATTACTATGATAAGTCTAAAAGACGAGATCGATTCCCTTTCAAACTTTAAGCGGAACACTGCGGATTATCTGAAGCAGTTGAAGAAATCAGGCAAGCCTGTCGTTCTGACTGTGAACGGCAAAGCCGAGCTTATTGTGCAGGACGCCGCGAGCTATCAGCGTTTGCTTGAGATCTCAGAACGGCTCGAAACCATCGAAGCTCTCAAACCCGCGATCGAAGAGATGAAGGCCGGAAAAGGCGAACCCGCCGATGTGTTTTTCGCGAAACTACTTTCCAACCCACAAATTACTCGTTGATGAAATACGAGGTTACGATCACACCGTCTGCCAAAGCGGACATTTTCGAGATCCGAGCTTGGCTTCTCGAAGAGTATCCTGATTCTGCGGATAAATGGCTTTGGGAATGCAGCAAAGGTGTGACTTCGTTAAATGAATTTCCACAAAGATGCAAAATTAGCGAAGAGAGCTTGGCATTTGATGTCGAAGTTCGGGAGTTGCTATTCGGAACCAGGCGAAATGTCTATAGAATTCTTTTCTCGGTCTCTAAAAATAAAGTTTTTATTCTGCGAGTAAGATCGACCCGCCAGCAAAGATTGATCGATAAACTTTAAGTTCCGCTGCGCGGCCGCCTACATGCGGGAATGAACAAAAAGAAAAAGGCCGACAACATTCCTCCCACAAAATGTTCCGGCCTTTCTTTGACCTAAGCAAGACAAGCTCGCCCTTAGATCAAACTTAATATTTTGTCGCCCATCGGCGGTGTTAACTGCTTGCATTGGTTATTTCCATCGCGTTAACACTTTAAGAAAATGCGCAATAACAACATAGTTCCAAAAAGTTAAAACAATTTTTCTATTCTTGAATAAATTTGGCTATCTATAAACTTTGTACAACATAAAAATTAGTATTTTGTTGGCTTTCTGCTATGCGGCAGCGAGATCCAGATCAAGGATCGCACCCCAATCAATTTGAGTTGCGGAGAATAAATATTTTTCAGACTAAGGATTGATAAGAACGAGCAAACGGTCGGCCCAATCGGACTTTGAATTCCGGAGAATTTCGTATTGGACCTGGGCCATGTCGGTGTTATTGAGTTTGATGTAGGTGCGGCCGAGGTTGTAGCGGGCCTTGTCGAAATCCGGATCGTAGCCAAGAGCGTTGTTGAAGGCGGTAAGGCTTTCGTCGGGCTTGCCGAGCTCGAGATAACTTTCGCCGAGCGCGTTATAGGTTTTAGCGTCGGGTTTGTAGATCTGAAGCTGATCGAAGGTCTTCGCGGCGTCGGCCCAGCGTTTTTGTTTGAAATATGCCTGCCCGAGTTTGTCGAGCGCGTTTGCGTGGTCGGGCTTTACGGTGATCGCTCGTTTGTAAGCGAGGATCTCTTCATCGGGGCGGGCCATTTTGTTGAGCGTCAGGCCAAGAGCGTACTGCGTGTCGGCGTTGTCGTCATCAAGCCGCACGGCCTGCTTGTAGGCATCGAGAGCATCCTTATACTGGCCTATAGCATAACTGGACGCTCCGATGTTTACATAGGTCTGTGGCCATTCCGGACGGAGCCGCGCGGCCTGTTTCGAAGCTTTGAGCGCATCGGCGTGTCGGCCCAAAAAACCGTAGCAAAATCCGGCCTGATACCACGCTTCTGCATAATTCGAATCAAGCTCGGTGGCACGCTCAAAATACGAGACGGCACGGCCATAGTCGTCGCGCGAAAGCTGTGCGACGCCCTGAGAATAAAACCGTTCGGCGGCGGCGCGTTTGCTCTTTTGCGTTTCGGCGGTGAGTGACGAAACGGTCTGTAAATCGTTCACCTTTAGAAGAGCGATGCGTTCGGCAGGCACGGCAAAGTTTAGGCTCTGCCCTTCGGCGGCTTGCAGTGTGGCCACACCGATCACTTGACCATACATATTTACAACCGGCGAACCGGACGAGCCGGGCGATATCGGCGCGGTTATTTGAATGATCTTGCCATAACCGGAGATCTCGCGAACGGCCGAGACGATGCCGTTCGAAACGCTGCCTTCTAATCCAAACGGATTGCCGATAACGACGATCGATTCGCCCTCTTGCGGCACGGCACGGACGATCGGCAGCGGGATCGCGAGGCCTTTCGGCACCTCGACCTGCAGCAATGCAAGATCGCCTTCGCCATCGACAGCCAGCACGCCGCGGACGACAAATTTCTTACCGTCCATCAAATGGATCTCGACGCGGCTCGACCTTTCGATAACGTGGCGGTTCGTTATCACACGATTTTCAGCGATAAAAAATCCGCTGCCGCGCGAGACAGAATTCCCTTTTGCATCGAACGTTTCGATCGCAACCGCCGAAGGCTTCACTCGCTTAACAAGCTCCGGCAAAAAATCTTGCGCAACCGCCGCCGCTGAAAACAGCGTAAGCGTGACGGCAAGTATTGAGATCTTCTTTATCATCGGCTGACGGCGTACTGTTTGATTATAGTTGGAAACAAAGATTTCGAACAATCAAATTCACCCATCGACGCTCTGGCGGGTCGAGCCGAACTCCGGATAGCAATGTTTTTTGGATTCCGTTCAGATTTGTTCGTTCTTGTTCCTCTTGTTCTGTGGTCAAACTCTTTTTTTTACCACTGATAAAGACGAATAAGAATGATCTGTGATGAACAAGAAGTTCTGGTTCATTTAATAGTTACACGCTATCATTCACTATATGGTAAAGAAAATTGCACTTGCGGCGGATCACGCGGGGTTCGAAGAGAAGGAAAAGATCAAGAAGACGCTGGACGAGATCGGGGTCGAGTATGACGACATGGGCACTATGTCGCCGGATTCGGTAGATTATCCGGACTATGCGGAGAAGGTTGCCGATGCTGTTTCGAGCGGCCAGTACGAACAGGGACTGCTCGTTTGCGGTTCTGGTACGGGAATGGCGATCGCGGCGAATAAGGTAAAAGGCGTGCGTGCGGCTGTCGCCTGGAACGAAGACATCGCCCGCCTGGCCCGCGAACACAACGACGCGAACGTGCTTTCGCTTCCAGCCCGTTTTGTCCCCGAGGAAGAATCGGCAAAGATCGTAAAGGCATTTTTCGCGGCGGGATTCGAAGGCGGGCGCCACGCAAGACGTGTTGACAAGATCACCGATATAGAAAAAAAGGACTTCAAATAAACTGATGGCCAGAATACTTGCATTCGCCGGAAGCCTGCGTAAAAACGCATACAGCAAACGTGTGCTGAACGCCGCGATCGACGGTGCGCGCGAGGCCGGAGCAGAAGTAACGCTGCTCGATCTGGGCGATTACCCGATGCCGCTGTATAACGCGGACGACGATTTCGATGCTAACGCTCTGCGTTTTCAGGATGTGTTGAAGGAACACGACGGCCTGATAATTTCGTCGCCGGAATATAACGGGTCGCTGCCCGGCGGGATGAAAAACGCCATCGACTGGGCATCGCGTGTCAGCGATAAATACACGATGAACGAGGTATTTGCCGGCAAGACTGCGGCGATGATAACTTCGTCGCCGGGAGCATTTGGCGGGCTGCGTTGTCTCGCTCACCTTCGCGGCGTGCTGACCATAATGGGCGTCAACGTGTTGCCGGTGGAGATCGCGGTCTCCTTCGTCGGGCAAAAATTCGACGATGACGGATGGGAAATGACAGATGAGAAGTTCAAGGGAATACTCGCTAATCTTGGAGCGTCGCTGGCGAAATCTCTAAAGTAAATATTGGATGTTACGCCCTTGCTCACGCGCGGGCTTCTGCATAAATGATCTATAATGTTCACATTCCTGCCTTTCCGCTGAATCAGTTTATCGAAGTATTCATTTACTTCGAACGCATCGAACACGCACACACGGTCGATCGTTTTCTGCCGAATGGCGATACCGAGATCCTTATAGATTTTCACGACACTCCGCAGTTCATTTACGACAACAATACGCTGAAGGAAATTCAGGCGTGCAATCACGTTTGGGCATCGGGTTTGAGGACCGAGCCGATCACGATACCGTCGGGCAATGGAGCGGCGATGATGGTGATCTCGTTCAAAAAAGGAATGGCGGCCCCATTTTTTCCGTTTCCGATGGCGGAAATAAAGGACAGTGTTGTGGATGCCGATCTTGTGTGGGGACAAGATTTTGGCGACCTGCGTGAGCGGATATTGGATACCAAGGGCATCGATCAGCGCTTTCGGATGGTAGAAGAATTCCTGCTGCAGCGGTTCGCCGCAAAGCTGAGCCTGAACCCCTGCGTCGCGTTTGCCGTCGGTGAAATGACCGAACGCCCGGACAGCATCAGCATCGCCCGGATGAATGAGAAGATCGGTTATTCGCAAAAACATTTTACGCAGATGTTTCGCAAACAGGTCGGCGTAACGCCAAAGTCTTACTTAAAAATAATGCGTTTTCAAAAGGCCGTTAGGACGATCGACGCGGCCGACGCGATAGATTGGGGTACTGTGGCTCATGATTGCGGTTTTTACGATCAGGCCCATTTCATCCACGACTTCAAACATTTCTCAGGCTTCACTCCTGAACAGTATTCCAGGATACACACAAACTATCAGAACTATATCCCGGTTGGTTAGTTCTTCTAGGCTTTCTTTATTTCGGTTCTTGTTCGGATTTTATTCATCTTGTTCTGTGGTCTGTTTTTTACCACAGAAAAGGAAGAACAAGAATGAACAAAAGCAAAAAGCAAGAGAGAATTGGAGGACATAATAAGCAGGTAAATTTTTTCCAATACAAGAATCATCTGAGCGGCTATTCTCTAGCCGTTATGGAAAATTTTTATATAAATCACATCGCTGTTTTTGTCTGTGCCGTATTGAGTTTGGTGATCGGTGCGTTATGGTGGTCGCCGCTGCTTTTTGCAAAAGTGTGGCAGCGTGAGAATGGGTTGTCGGATCAACAGCTTGCCCAGTTTAACCCTGCAAAAATATTCGGCCTGACGTTTTTGCTGGCGTGGATAATGTCATATAACCTTGCGTTCTTTCTTGGCGCACCCGGAACGACCTGGCATTGGGGCGTGATCGCCGGACTGCTCACAGGCGTCGGCTGGGTCGTGCCGATGTTTATCGTTATTGCTTTATTCGAACAGCGATCGTGGAAATATATGGCGATCAACTGCGGCTACATAGCAATCTATTTTTCAGTGACCGGTTTTGTTTTAGGAATTTGGAGGTAGAAATGGCACAGAAAACTTCGGGAGAGTTCGAAAAAGAATTTACGGATGGCCTGGCGAAAGCGACCGGAAGCGATCTAAAAACATGGCTGAAAACCATCGACGGCTTTAAGAGCAGAAAACGGAATGAAGTGATCGCATGGCTGAAATCGGAGCACGGCTTTGGGCATATGAATGCCTCGCTGCTTGCGGGCATCCACGCAAACGGAGGCAAGCCTGTTTACGCAAACACGGACGACTTGCTTGTGGCTCAATTCGCTAAGGCGGCAGAGATTCGGCCGCTGTACGAAGAGTTTATTGCGTTCATTGCAAAGAACTTTCCGCAAGCTGCGGTCCTGCCTAAGAAGACTTACGTTTCGATCCTCGAAAATCGCGAGTTTGCGGCTGTGAATATTAAGCCAAAGGAATTGCGGATCGGTCTCGACCTCGGCGACCGGCCGTTCGACGACAAGATCGAAAAAGCAAAATTAACCGGTCCGATGCCGCGAATATCGCATATGTTCGTACTGACGGACGCGAAGCAGTTGAATAAAGATATTGTCGAGGTGTTGAAGCTTTCGCACTCGCGATGCCATTAACTAACCACTACTAACTAATAATTATTCACTGGAGAGATCTGATCTTCAGTGAATAGTTGAAAGTTATAAGTGGATAGTCTATGCAAGAGCCTTGCGTAAAAATTGAACAAGCGGATATGCAGCCTTGAAACTTTCGGCTAGGAGTTTGGGATAGTCTTTGCCGGTGGCTTCTTTTTCAGTGAATTCTTCGGTGACGGTGAAGGATTTTAGTTTGAGATATTCGATCGCTTCGTGGTCAGCGGCGAATCCTTTGGGCGGTTTCGTAAGGCGGTCGCCGTCGAGGTCGCCGAACCGGGTTTTGAAGGCTTTTGCGTTGACGATCTTTAGAAACTCCATTGTGCTGGCGGCGATGGCGTTACGTATTTTTAGCAGCTCGGATGAATCGGGCATATGCTTTCCGGCGGCGGAAAAATACATCGCGGGTTGGACGTGAAAATAATATCCGGGCATCATCGCTTTCTTGCCGCCGGGTGCGATGAAGGCTCCCAGATTGGTCTTGTACGGACTTTTGTCCTTTGCGAAACGCACGTCGCGGTAAATGCGAAAGACGCACGATTTCGGATCAATGCCGGAAACTTCCGGGTCGAATTTCGTCACGCGGCTTAGAAGTTCGCCGGTGACCGCAATGACATTGTCATTTGCTTTGATAAACACATCTTTGTTTGCGTTAAACCAATCGCGGTTGTTGTTCTTATCGAGTTTTTTGAGGAAACCGACGGTTTCTTTTGCCAGCATAATTTTGGCATCTTATCACACCACAAAAACATTTAACCCCGATTCCATCCCGTTTGAATTGCCGAGAGGACAAGCGTAAAATTCTCCTACGACTATGGACTATTGCGAACATGTAAAAGATATTGTTGCCGTCACGCCTAGCGCCGATGGCTGTGAGGAATGTCTTAAGACCGGAAGCTGGTGGGTGCATCTGCGGCTGTGCGAGATATGCGGACACGTTGGCTGCTGTGACAATTCACCGAACAAACATGCGACGAAACACTATCACGCCTCGAAACACGCCATAGTGAAATCGTTCGAGCCGGGTGAGGATTGGGGTTACTGTTACGTGGACGATCAGTTTTACGAAAGCCTTCCGAAAATTTCCTGAGGAGAAAAAAATCAAAATGGCAACTAGCGCAGAATGGCATGAAGATTACGACAAGATGAGCGAAGAATCGCGCAATTTTTCGCGTGCGATCAAATCCGTTCAGGAAGAACTGGAAGCCGTCGATTGGTACAACCAGCGTGCCGAGCAGACGAGCGACAAACAATTGAAAAAGATCCTCGAACACAACCGTGATGAAGAGATCGAACACGCCGTGATGGCCCTCGAATGGTTGCGGCGGAACAACCCCAAGTTCGAAGAGCATATGAAGACATACCTTTTCACAAAAGGTGACATTCTGGAGATCGAAGAAAAAGCGAAATAGCAGATGAGCAACCCGACCCGAATATTGCTGCAGACGACAATTCCTTTTGACCCGAACGATTGGCACATCGGGCGTTTTTCGCTGTTGACCGAGCACCTGCGTTCACTTAACGATGCGAACGGAAATGCGCTTTACGATGTAACAACGCGAAACCGCGATGAGGCCGGCGGGACCGATCCGCTGCTAAGTAAATTGGACGAATCGGAGTTTGATCAATTATGGCTGTTCGCCCTAGATATGGGCGAGGGACTTTCAGCCGACGACTGCGCCGGGATAACGCGTTTTCGCAAACGCGGCGGCGGCATTTTGTCGGCACGCGATCATAACGATTTGGGATCTTCGCTATGTACGCTCGGCGGCATCGGCGCAGGCCATTATTTCCACTCGAAAAACCCCGACCCTGACGAATCGCGAAACGCTCGCGACGATCAGGATACTAAGAGCATTGATTATCCAAACTACCATTCGGGAGCCAACGGCGATTTTCAGAATATCTCGGCTGTCGATCACGAATTGCTGCGAAGGCCGGACGGTTCGTTGATCGAATATTTCCCCTCACATCCGCACGAAGGCGGCATCGGCGCACCGGACGCATCGGCGAGTGTTGTCGCGATGGGGACGAGCAAGGTAAGCGGCCGCCCGTTCAATCTAGTCGTTGCATTCAAAAATTCTACGGACACGCACGGCAATCATTGCGGCCGGGCTATCGCCGAATCGAGCTTTCATCATCTGGTCGATTACAACTGGAACATAGATTCCGGCTGCCCGCCTTTCCTCGAAGAGGCTCCGGGCGACGGTTATAGAACAGAGCCGGAAAAGCTGGACGACATAAAGCAGTATGTTGCAAACGCGGCGGCGTGGCTTAGTCCGCATTAATGCTGTTTATCTGTTTTGATTTGTTTCGTGTATTTCGTAGTTAAATATTTCTTATCCACGAATCCCACGAAATAGGAAAAGAAAATAAAGACGACATGAATTCATCAACGGCATTCCCCGACATTCCTCTCGAAGCGTGGCGGCCGACGAAGAATACGCTCCATTTGTATTGCCAGATCATCGGCAAGATTAGGCTGGCGATGCATCCGCGGATGAATCATTGGTGGCACGTGCCGCTTTATGTGAGCCCGCGTGGATTGACGACGCGGACAATTCCCTATGAAGGCGGCAATTTCGAGATCGAATTGGATTTCCAACAGCACACGCTAAAGATCAATACGAGCGGCGGCGGCAGCGAAGATTTTGCATTGTACGACGGGCTGACAGTCGCCGATTTTTACAGCAGCATTTTTGCAAACCTCGCAAAGCTCGGCATCGAACCGGCGATCAAGGCCATTCCCTACGAGGCACCCTCGACAACACCATTCGCCGAGGAGACGGAACACAAGTCTTACGATAAAGAATATGTGCAGCGTTTTCACCAGACGCTTGTCACGGTCGATCACATTCTAAATGAATTTCGCGGCCGCTTTGTGGGCAAATCAACGCCGGTGCATATGTTCTGGCACAGCTTTGACCTGGCATTGACGCGATTCTCCGGCAAAAAGGTGACGCCCCGTGAAGGAGCCGGCATGGTCGAGCGTGAGGCATATTCTCATGAGGTGATCAGCTTTGGATTCTGGTTCGGCGACGACAAAGTTCCCGCCCCTGCATTCTACGCCTACGTCGCACCCGAACCCGCCGGACTTGCGGAAGAACCGCTCTCACCCGCCACAGCGACTTGGGCCGAATCGAACGGAGCACATCTCGCGATGCTGATGTATGAAGATGTGCGATCCGCCCCCGAACCGCATACAACCGTTCTGGGCTTTCTCGAATCTGCTTATCAAGCCGGCGCAAAACGGGCCGACTGGAAAACGGATCAACTTACCTACGCAGGATGAATCAAATAGTTTTTTATCTCACTCTTATTACCGCACTCGGCAGCGGTTTGATCGCGGGAACTTTTTTTGTTTTCTCGGTTGCCATCATGGAAGCTCTCCGCCGACTGCCGGCCAATACGGGGATGGCAGCGATGCAGTCGATCAATGTTGTGATCCAGAATCCGCTTTTTCTGGGCGTCTTTGCCGGTACAGCGTTGCTATCGCTGATACTCGCGGTGTTGTCGTTAATTGGCTGGAACACCGCAGGATCTGCTTATCTTCTCGCAGGTGTAGTGATATATTTCGTCGGCAGTTTCGTTGTGACCATGGCTCTGAATGTGCCGCTAAATAATGCCCTGGATGCCGCCGATCCTACATCCTTTGCCGGAGAGGGCGTGTGGAACAATTACCTCAGAAACTGGACGTTTTGGAATCACGTTCGCACGGTCGCATCGCTTGCTTCAATGACTTTGTTGATACTGGCTTTGATCGACCGCTCAAAATAGATGTTGAGAATTATTTTTGTCGTAGCGTTAATGCTGGGAACAGGTCTGCTCACGTCAGTGGCCGGACAGTATGGCGCGGAGTTGGATAACGTATTCTCCGATGCCATAGCCGGGGTCGGAAAGCAGGCTGAGATCGCGAAGATCCGCAGCATTTCCGCAGAAGCTGATTGCGTCGGGCCGAAGGGCAAGTACACGACCTCTATCGTTTCGTTTCGGGATAACAAGACAGTTTTCGAGCAAACGTATTCGTATAAAGACAAACCCTCCAGCATTTTTATCAACGGCGATGTCGTTTGGGAAGGAACGGTTGAACCGGCGTACTCGAAGCCGTTTCAGCGAATGGCCGCACGGGCACACGAATACCAGAAGATGGCATTCGATTTTGGGAGGTTTTTTACTGGTTTCGAATCGGCGGGCGAGGAAGTTTTTGAAGGCAGAGCAAGTTCTAAGGTTCGCGCTATGAACGAACTTGGGATGACGACGTTTCTTTATTTCGATAAGGAAACGAAACGATTCAGCGGCTATATTCTCGAAATTCCAAATTCGACCGAGACAATAAAGAATGTCTTTCTCGAATGGAAGAAGGTGGGAAAACTGATGCTGCCATCCGCCGTGAGAGCGACCGACAAGGAAGGCGATTGGACGCTGCGGTTTCACACGATCAAGCTAAATACGGGCAATGAAAAGCTGACCGATATTCCGCCGCGGATCGCCGATATGGCTGAACTGCTGAGGTTGCACCAACAGCAGAAAACGGCCCACATGACGAACAACGCCGATCTGTTCATAGAAATGTTTGCGGACAGCGTAACGCAGTTGATACGCGGAAATGCATTGCCGCGAACGCGGGCGGAGAATCTCGAACGCTTCAAGACGTATTTTGCGAGTTTCAAATTTCAGGAATGGGAAGATATAAAACCGCCGGTCATTAAGATCTCAAAAGACGGGACGATGGCGACAAAGATCGTCGAAAAACGTGTCTGCGGAAGTTACACGTATGACGATGGTAAAGTGGAAAAAGACCATACGGTTTTCGCGTGGCTTGAAGTGTGGGAAAAGATCGACGGAAAGTGGAAGGTGACGGCCGTTGCCTCTACCGATAAGCCTGGGAAGGATTAGACAGATGATCGACCTGCGAAGCGACACATTTACAAAACCGACCGATGCGATGCGTGCGGCGATGGCAGCGGCCGAGGTCGGCGATGATGTTTACGGCGAAGACCCGACGGTGAACCGCTTGCAGGAAAGAGCGGCCGGGATATTTGAGAAGGAAGCGGCTTTATTCGTGCCGAGCGGTTCGATGGGAAATCAGATCGCCGTGGCTGTTCATACGACACCGGGCGACGAAACGATCATCGAAGATCGCAGCCATATCTATATTCATGAAATGGGCTCGGCGGCGATCATCTCCGGTGTGTCGATACGTGCCGTTCGCAGCGAAGGTCGATCAGGCCACCTGACGTGGAATGAGATCGAGCCGGTATTGCAATCGGACGGTGCCTATGACAATTCGCGTACAGGCCTGATCTGTCTCGAAAATTCGCACAACATGGCGGGCGGTACGGTGATGACGGCTGAACATTGCGCCGAGATTTGCCTGGCCGCTCATGAAAAAGGCGTGCCGGTGCATTTGGACGGAGCACGTATTTTCAATGCATCGATCGCTCTAGACACATCGGTCGCCGATCTGACGCGGCATTGTGAATCCGTTCAGTTCTGTCTGTCGAAGGGTTTAGGAGCGCCTGTTGGTTCTATGCTTCTTGGCACAAAGGATTTTATCGACGAAGCTCGAAGCTGGCGCAAACGGCTCGGCGGCGGAATGCGGCAGGTCGGCATTCTGGCGGCCGCCGGTTTGATCGCCCTTGAGGAATCGCCGCAACGCCTTTATGAAGATCACGAAAATGCCATAACACTTGCAAACGGCTTGGCTGAGATCCCGGGCATCGATCTCGACCCGGAGAAAATAGTCACGAATATCGTTATTTTCGATGTTGCGAGAACCGGAAAGTCGCCTGCGGAGATATGCAGTAACCTTGAAAAGAATGGAGTCGGAGCGATAGGATTCGGAAGCCAGATCCGGATGGTGACACATTGCGATGTCAGCGCACCTGAAATGGAAACGACGGTCGCGGCTATGCGGCAGGCCGTCAAATAGTATATAAGAAACGCGTGTGTTCTTGGCGAATCGCCGTCAGAGTAGTTAGGATAGTCTAAGTTGTTTGCTTATTTAGATGAACTTAGAAGAACTCAGAGAATTTTGCCTCTCATTCCCGGAGGCGGCCGAAGACATAAAATGGGGAAAAGACCTGTGCTTTTTGGTCAGCGGGAAGATGTTTTGCGTCGCCGATCTGGATGCTCACGTTGGCGGTCGGGTCTCGTTCAAATGCACGCCCGAAAAATTTACCGAACTTGTCGAACGCGAAGGCGTAATTCCTGCTCCTTACGTAGCTCGTTATCATTGGGTCGCTGTCGAAAATATGTCGACAATGGACGATGACGAAATAGAAGATCTGGTCACAAAATCCTATATGCTGGTTTTTGAGAAATTAGGCAAATAGTTCTCAACCAGCGATCCTACCTTTTTTTAATACAAACGAAACCTCACGGTAACACCGATTTCAACTCAGACCTCTAGGCTGATGTTTATTCCGTTTTCCACCGAATAAAAACACGCAGCATTTTCGTGTTCAGTCCCGTTTTGCCCACATCGAGACAGGCTCGAAGTGCATCTCATTTAGCTTTTTTTGAGGAGATTATGAAGTTGAAAAATAGATTTTCGCATAGCTGCTTTGCAATTCTGCTGGCTGCGTTGCTTTCGTCTTTCGCATTCGCGCAATCGGAAACGGCTACTGTTTTGGGAACAGTACGCGACTCGAACGGAGCGGTCGTAACCGGCGCGGCTGTCGCATTAAAGAACATCGGAACCGGTATCACGTCAACGACAACAACCGATTCGAACGGCGACTATCAGTTCGTCAATATAAAGATCGGCGATTATCAGATCACGATCGAAGCAGGCGGTTTTAACAAAACGATCGCGGACAATATCAATCTAACGATCAACGCCCGCCAACGTGTCGATCTCGTTCTTCAAGTAGCATCGGCAGACGCGACCGTGACCGTCACCGGAGCAGCCGAACTGCTCGAATCCGATTCGAGCGACCGTGGACAAGTGATACAACGGCAGCAGATCGTAGCGCTTCCGCTGAATGGCCGTTCGTACGCGAACCTCGCGTTGCTGTCGCCGGGCGTTCGCGAATCTTCGACAAACAGCTCGATCGGCGGTGGTGGCCGCGAGGCCGCATTCAACGTAAACGGTCTGCGTGCGACCGTTAACAATTTTCTGCTAGACGGTATCGACAACAACGCCTACGGAACGAGCAACCAGAGTTTTTCAAGCCAGGTCGTGCAGGTCTCGCCGGATGCGATCGCGGAATTTAAAGTACAGACGAACACGTACAGCGCCGAGTTCGGACGCTCAGGCGGCGCCGTTATCAACGCAACCTACCGCAGCGGAACAAACGGCTTTCACGGTTCGGCCTGGGAATTTCACCGCAACACGGTTTTGAATGCCGTAGGATTTTTCAAACCAACTGGCGGCGTAAAGCCACCACTCATCCGCAACCAATTCGGCTTCACATTCGGCGGCCCGATCATCAAGGATAAAACTTTCTTTTTTGGCGATTATGAAGGTTTCAGGCAGATACAAAAGAATCTTCAGTTTTCCGCCCTTCCATCTTTAGAACAACGACAAGGCATTTTCACAAACGCGGCTGGACTTCCTATTTCAGTCCGCAACCCGATCACAGGCGTTACATATGCCAATGGGATCGTGCCTTTGTCTGATATGACACCTTTGGCACGCCGCGTTTTGAGCGAACTGCCCATACCAAATGTCCCTGGAGCTTCCAGTTTGCGCGGCCTTCAAGGCAATAACTATTCGGAGTTAGTCCAAAATAAACAGTTTAATGATAAGTACAATGTCCGAATTGACCACAATCTCAATGAGAGAATCAACATTTTCGGCCGTTGGAGCTATAGAAAATCCGAGGCCTTTGAAGGGCCAAATATTCCCGGGCCGTCCGGCAGCAACCAAAACGGGTTCGTCGATATTTTGAATAAACAGCTCACATTGGGTACGACCTATTCGTTCGAGAATGCGTCGGTTCTCGATGTCCGCTTCGGTTGGTCAAAAATCGACGCAGGCAAAAGACCACCACTAACCGGCGGGCCGAGTATGTTTGAGCTTTACGGGATCACCGGCCTGCCGGACGACCCTGAAGTTACGGGTGGTTTGACCTCCCAGTCAATTAGCGGATTTTCTCAGCTTGGCAGACAGGCGACAAATCCGCAGTATCAAAATCCGACGAATTTCGATTATCGCGGAACCTACGCCTTTAGCGTCGGCAAACACAGCCTGAAAGTTGGCTATGAATATCTTACCGTCGGTACTGCCGTGCAGGACACCAACCCGTTGATGGGTATTGATACATATTCACAACAATTCAGCCGCATATCAGGCACTTCAAGTAATCTTTACAACCTCGCGGATTTCATGTTCGGTGCACGAAACCAATATGAACTGGCAAATCTGACAGTTGCGGAAATGCAGCAGCGTTTTCATTATGCATTTATACAGGACGACTTTAAGGTCAATTCGAAATTGACGTTAAATCTTGGTTTGCGATACGAATTCGGCACACCATATTGGGAAAAGGAAAATCGTCTTTCCAACTACGATCCGCTCACGAATTCGATTGTTTTGGCAAAGGACGGTTCACTCTCCGATCGTGCCCTTGTCGATCCCGATTACAATAATTTCGGTCCGCGACTCGGATTTGCCTACAATGTCTTTGACAAAACCGTGATTCGCGGTGGCTTTGGCGTAGGGTATGTTTTCCTGAATCGTTTGGGAAGCGCAGATATCCTCGGTACAAACTTTCCGATCATTACACGAGCAGCCATTGAACAGACTCAATTAATTAACGCTCCGTTATGTGTGGGTGATGTTTATGCAAATAACTGTTTCCGCCCGACGCAGGCAGGATATCCGACAAGTGGCTTGCCGAATAATGTCACACTCTATGTTCCGCGTGATAGACCGACAACTAGCATTCAAAACTGGCAAGTTTCTGTGCAGCGTGAGCTTTTCGACGACATGGTTCTGGATGTCGCTTATGTTGGAAACCGTGTAAAGGATTCTGTTCTGCTCGCCGATCTCAATCAGGCACGGCCATTCACTGCGGCGGAAGCTGCTTTGCCTGCAGCGTCACGCCCGTCACTTCAGTCTCGTCGCCCGATATCCGGATTCGGCTCGATCTCGGCCGTTCTACCGGAAGGCTTTTCGAGCTATAACGCGCTTCAGATCAAACTTGAACGCCGGTTTAGCAAAGGACTTTACTTATTGAACTCGTTCACTTGGTCAAAGGCTATCGACAACGGTTCCCAGGTTCTTGAAGAACCGAACGGCAACACCGGAACGCCGCAGGATGTCAATAACTTCAAGAATGATAAAGGCATTGGCGCTTACGATCAGCCATTCAATAACACCACGAGCTTTGTATATGAACTGCCTTTAGGACGCGGACGTTGGATCGGTGGAGATATGAATCACATCATTGATGCATTTATCGGCGGTTGGACGTTGAACGGCATAAATACGATGACCAGCGGTCAACCGATCAATTTCCGTTATGGTCCTTCGTCGATCACAAATAATCTACCGTCATTTCTTGGCGGAGTTGCTCTGCGGCCTGATATCACATGCGACCCGATCAATCGCGGTGACCGTCCGAACCCGACAACGGATTATTTTGCTGCCAGCTGCTTTTCAATACCGCAACCGTATGCACCATTCGGAAACGCGGGAAGGAACATAGCCAGAAGCAACAGCTATTTCAATCTCGATCTCGCGGTTCAGAAGCAGTTCAAACTCCCGATCACGGATTCGACCCGGATCGATCTCCGTGCGGAGTTCTTTAATCTTTTCAATAAGACGAACTTCGGTGCGGCCGCCTCAACGTTCGGTGGAGCCGGTTTCGGCCAGATCAGCAGTGCATTCCCGGCGCGTCAGATACAGCTTGCATTAAAGGTTTCGTTTTAGTATTTGTGAAACATTGACAGCCGGATCAGACAACAATCGATCCGGCATTTTTTATTTAATCATGAAAAAATTATTGTTATTCGTTTGTTTGCTTTCTTCGGTTGGTGTTTTTGCTCAAACAGCTAAAGTCGTCAGCATCGAAGGGCATCGCGGAGCACGCGGCTATGTTGCGGAAAATACGATTCCCTCATTCATCAAGGCCATTGAGCTGGGAGCAGATACGCTGGAACTCGATGTCGTTATCAGCAAAGACAAAAAGGTCGTCGTCTCGCACGAGCCGTGGTTTTCGTCCGTTATCTCGCTCGACCCGAAAGGCGAAAGGATCGCGAAGGAAAAAGAGCAGGACAACAATATTTTCCTATTGAACTATTCCGAGATAAAGAAATTCGACGTCGGCAGCATCGGTAATGCTGGCTTTCCCGAACAAAAGCCGATGAAGGTTTACAAGCCACTACTGTCGGATGTTTTCAAGGCGATCGACAAGTTTACGAAAGAGAAGAAACTGCCGCTTGTTCGATACAACATCGAGATAAAAACGGAAACGAACGGCGACGGGAAGTTTCACCCGGAAATACCGGAGTTCACTGCGTTGGTCGTTAAAGAAATACTCAGCCATAAAATGGCGGAGCGTATTAAGATTCAGTCTTTCGACGTGCGACCGCTGCAAGAGATCCGTAAAACGCATCCTGCGATAAAATTAGCTCTGCTCGTAGGGAACAAGGACGGCATCGAAAAGAGCATAGAGCGGCTCGGCTTTAACCCCGAATCATACAGCCCGCATTTCTCGCTCGTCGATGAATCGGTCGTGAAATATTGCCGCGAAAAAAACATCAAGCTCGTGCCATGGACCGTGAACGAGATAGCCGATCTGGAAAAGATGAAGCAATTCGATCTGGACGGCATAATCACCGATTATCCAGACCGCGCGGCCAAGGTTTTTCGCAAATGATCGCGCGGCGATGACATTGGCCCGACTTTCCCGATAGAATAGGTTTGATGATCATCGCAATCGACGGGCCATCAGGCGCAGGAAAATCGACGCTTGGGAAGATGCTGGCCAAGAAAATGGGGCTGCTTTACATCGACACGGGTGCGATGTATCGAGCTGTCGCTGTTGCTGTCGCGGAGAGCGGAAAGAATTTTGACGATGCCGCGTCGATAGCAGAGATCGCCAAAACGTCGCAGATCGAGTTAAAAGGCGACCCCGAATCACTGCACGTTTTTCTGAATGGCAAGGATGTGTCCGAACGCATCCGCACTTTGGAGATCGCACAGGCGGCTTCGGTTGTTTCCACGATCTCCGAAGTTCGGCGCATAATGGTCGATCTGCAGAGAAAACTGGGCGAACAGAATGCCGGCGGCTGCGTTTTAGAAGGCAGGGATATCGGCAGCGTCGTATTCCCAAACGCCGACGTAAAATTCTTTCTCACAGCCAAGCCGGAAGCCCGCGCCAAGCGTCGATTTGAAGAAGACAAGGCGAAAGGCCGCACAAGCACATACGAGCAGACGCTGGCCGAGATCAACGAACGCGACGAACGCGATGTATCCCGCATAGATTCGCCGCTGACCATCTCGGAGGACGCGGTAGTGATCGACACCAGCGAACTCGACCTGTCCGAAGTGTTCGAACAGATGGTGGCGAAGATCAGCGAGCAAAAGGCGTCTGCCGCGTAAAAGTTGACTTGCAGCCGCCAAATCGCTAACATCGGAAATTGCTTTTTGATATGCTCCCGTAGCTCAGTTGGATAGAGCAACAGCCTTCAAAATAGGAGCCTGTACAGGGAAATACAACTTGTACAGTGGAGAGTGCTGTATCGGTGGATCTCTAAGGGAACGAAAGTTCCTATGACAATACCGAGGAAACCGAGGAGTCGCCTTTCGTATGAAAATACATCACACGAAGAACAAGGGCGATTTAGGGGTTGCTAAGGCACATTGTGATTTGGTGGAAAAGGGATATGTAGTTTTATTCCCGACTACCGAACATGCGCCGTTTGATTTGGTAGCGTATGACGGACTGAAATTCGTCAGGCTGCAAGTTAAATATCGCAAGGCCGTGAACGGTTCAGTTCGAATCAGACTTGAAAACTGGTGGGCTGACAAGAACGGTTCGCATAGTCAAATGGTTGATAAAGAACAGGTTGATGTCTTTTGTATTTATTGCCCTGACACGGATACGTGTTATTACTTTAAGCCGAAAGACGTTCGCAACCACTTTACGATCAGGGTAGCAGCCCCGAAGAATAATCAGTCCATAGGTATTAATTTGGCTGAGAATTTCACGAGGGTTCCGTAGAGACTATACGCACTCAGACTGAAATGTCTAAGATATAGTCCAGACTTTCAACTTGTTTTCCATTGGAGAACAGGGCTTGGGAAACCAAGTGAGGTAAGCTAAGCTGTGGGTCGCACGTTCAAGTCGTGCCGGGGGTACTTTATTTGATTTCGGAATACGGATTGAAAGAATCCGCCTAGACGGCGATCGGTTCTGAAAGATCCAATCCTAAATCGTATGCGGCGGCTATAGTTCAGTTGGTTAGAACGCCTGATTGTGGTTCAGGAGGTCGAGGGTTCGAGCCCCTCTAGCCGCCCCACTTAAATTTCCTTCCTTTTTTTGCACAAAATCATTGTAATGGCATTGCCGTAGGCAATATAATCCGGGTTCGGTCCGTTTGAGGCCCTTTCCTTGTGATTTTACGTCTTATGACTCTGATCCGCATTTTTTGCGTCGTCATCTTGCTCGTGGCATTCACGGTCGCTCAAAAAAATGGTGAGCCGTATGCCAAAGGCGAGATTCTGGTAAAGATCGCAAAAGGCTATTCCAAAACCGCCGTCAGCGAGCTTCATTCGCGCCTTAATGCAACGGTCGTGGAAACACTGGGTGACCTCGGCTGGCAGCGGGTAAAGCTGTCAGGAAACAAGAGCGTAAGTAAGGCTGTGGCCGATTACCTCTACGAACCGGGGGTCGAAGCTATCCAACCAAATTATTACTATCATCTTCTAAACACGCCAAACGATCCGCAATGGGGAACGACCGGACTGTACGGCCTGCCAAAGATATCTGCACCGCAGGCCTGGGACCTGTCGACTGGTAGTTCCTCTGTCGTCGTGGCTAATATCGACACGGGAATGCGTTATACGCACGAAGATCTTGCGCCGAATATGTGGACGAATCCGGGCGAGATCCAGGGAAACGGCATTGATGACGACGGAAACGGCTTTGCAGACGACTATTACGGTTACGATTTCTTTTTCAACGATCCGGATCCAATTGACGAACACGGCCACGGCACACACACCGGCGGCACGATAGGCGCGGCAGGAAATAATCTGCTTGGCGTTGTCGGTGTTAATTGGGCTGTTAAGATAATGGCAATTAAGATCTATGATTCGACCCCGACAGATACAACCTCAGCAATGTTGATAAACGCGTACAATTACGTGCGGCTTATGAAGAATCGCGGTGTCAATATTCGTGTAACGAACAACAGCTATTGCGGATGCGACGAGGCCTGCGGGTACGATCAGGCGACTAAGGACGCGATCGATGCAATGGGCGATGTGGACATACTCAATGTATTCGCCGCTGGCAATGATGCTCGAAACATTGAAACAACTCCCTCGTTTCCTGCTTCCTACACGTCGCCAAGTGTGCTGTCGGTCGCGTCCTCAACCAACACGGATGCACGGTCGAGTTTTTCGAATTGGGGTGCAAACAGCGTCGATCTGGCGGCACCTGGTTCCAGCATTCTCAGTACAACGCGTGGGTCAAATTCGAGTTATGGGCCTATGAGCGGGACATCCATGGCCACGCCTCATGTAACCGGTGCAGCGGCACTGCTTGCGGCGTACAATCCGGCTCTGTCGGCCGCGTCGATAAAGGCAACACTAATGAATACGGTTGACCCGCTTATTGGTTGGTCAGCCACTCCGACCAAGACAAACGGCCGGTTGAATGTTTTTCACGCCCTGCAAAACCAGACGGTTTGTACTTTTAGCCTTTCCAGCTCAACCGTAAATGTGATAACCAAAGGCGGTTATAACACTGTAACCGTGACTGCGGGGACAAATTGCGACTATTCGATAAAGAGCAATGCAAGATGGATACGGGTAGAAAGCCCGGATTCATTGAGCGGCAACGGACTGGTCACCTTTCGCGTCGGTGTAAACCCGACCATTACCCGGACGGGAACGATCACAGTAGGCGGTCAGACCCTCACCGTGCGGCAATCTAGGCTAGGATTTTTGTAAAAATTCTGGGCTATTCCAACTTTATTTTGTTTGGGTGCGTCTAAACAGCTAGTTCAAGCGAATACTAGAAAAACCGTAGCAGATTTAGTGACAAGAGGTTCGGCATCTTGCTTTTTAGCCCTACAGATTAGTATAGTTAAATATTACGGGATTCCCCGATTCACTTTGGTTCTTTTTGCAGAATTTCCAAAAGAGTAAGGATTCTTTCAATGAAAAGTATTATCGTTGCCAGCCGACATTACCTTGTCGCGTTTCTTCTGATCTTGTTGACCTGTGCTTCGGTAATGGGTCAAGTAAAATTACGTGAAGCTGTAGATTACGACAGCGATGGAAAAGCCGACTATCCGATCTTTCGCCCCTCAGATAATTTTTGGTACATATATACAAGCGGTGGTAATTTCATTTATCAGCCTTGGGGGCTGGCAAATGAAGATCATATGACCCCGGGCGATTTTGATGGCGACCATAAAGGCGATATTGCGATATGGCGCGAAGCGACCGGTCTGTGGTTCATCATTAACAGTGCAACCAGCACCGTTTCTATTATCCAATGGGGTGCAGATGGCGATGTACCAGTTGGCCGCGATTATGACGGGGACGGAAAAACGGATTATGCCATAGTACGCCGTACGGGCGGGCAGATGATTTGGTATATCCTTCCAAGTTCTAATTTTATCGGAACTTCGTCGCCCTTTGGACTTGCCACCGACTATACGGCTCCTGGCGATTATGATGGCGATGGAAAATTTGACATTGCTATCCAGCGTCCAGGCGAAACACCGACCACACCCGCCCTATTCTATATTCAGCGGAGTACCGAAGGCTTGGCCGTAGTTCAGTGGGGCATAGGCAAAGATCTGGTTGTACCCGGAGACTATGACGGTGATGGTAAAACTGACATTGCGGTTGTTCGGGAAGGTGATACACCCGATGCCAGTTTGGTCTGGTACGTAATAAAGAGCTCTAACGGCACTAGCCTATCTGTTCCGTTTGGCATTACCCTCACGGATCTGACCGCTCAGGGCGATTATGATGGCGACGGAAAGACGGATATCGCTATATGGCGTGAGACAACCGGAGATTTTTACATTGCCAACAGTCTTAACTCGTCGCTTTCCGTCCTTCATTGGGGTGCTCCAAATGACGTTCCTGTATTGGGCTACGATACTCATTAATTAGCATTTTCTCTTTGGATCTTGCGGCTCAAAGGTTTATTGCCTTTGAGCCTTTTTCTTTTTTGCACGATTATAATAACTTCTTGAAAGGAAGATGAACGATTCCCTTGCAAATGTCGTAGAGCGATTTCGCGGAAAGAGCATAGTGGTCGTTGGCGATCTTGTCGCAGACCAGTTTTTGAGCGGCACTATATCACGCGTTTCGCGCGAAGCTCCGGTGTTTATTCTTCGGCATGACAACACGGATACCTTTGCGGGCGGAGCGGCCAATGCGGCTGTAAACATTGCCTCGCTCGGCGGCAACCCTATTCTGATCGGTGTGGTCGGCGACGATGCAAATGGCGAACTATTAAGAAAGGCCCTTATCGATTCCGGCGTTGACTGTTCCAGCGTCGAAACCATAAATTCCTTTCGCACAACTACGAAGGTTCGCGTTCTGGCCGGCCAGCATTACGCGCCAAAGCAGCAGGTGATCCGCATTGATTACGAAAATCAAAATGACGCAGCAAATGAGGTGGCCGATAAACTCGTCGCTACTCTTGAAAAAGTCAGTGAAACTGCGAACGCGATAATCGTATCAGATTATAATTACGGCGTTGTGACACCAAAACTTTTCGAAGTCGCCCGCGAAATATCGAAACGACGCGGCATTTCATTAGTTGTCGATTCCCGCTTTCGGCTTGGCGAATTCACCGAAGCCGCCAGTGCAACACCTAATCAGGATGAGGTCGAACAGATACTTGGAAAAGGTTTTACGGAGAATGACTGCATAGGATTACTCGAAACTCTCGGACATGAATCGCTTCTTGTCACGCGCGGAAACAAAGGAATGCTGCTCTTCAAAAAGGGCAATGCTACGGTCGCGATCGAGCCCGTTGGGTCACTTGAGCCGGTAGATGTGACCGGCGCCGGCGACACTGTCATCGCGGCGTATGCGTTGGGGCTTGCGTCGGGATTAGGGTTTGCAAAAGCCGCAATGATCGCTAACCATGCAGGCGGCATAGTCGTGATGAAAAAAGGGACAGCATCGGTTTCGGTCAGTGAACTTGAAAGATCGCTCGCGGGCATCGCATCTGTTTCGGCTCGATCCTCATAATGAATATCATCTCCGCACCAATCATAACCCGTAGTGATTTGATCGAACGCGTTGCCGCCGCTCGCGAAGCCGGTGCCGTGATCGTGCTGGCGAATGGCTGTTTCGATCTTTTTCACGCTGGACATTTGCGCTACTTACAAGGGGCGGCGGAACGGGGCAGTCTGCTTGTAGTCGGGGTCAATTCCGACCGACAAACGCGTTTGTTAAAGGGCGAAGGACGTCCGTTTACGAATGAAAATGAGCGGGCCGAGATCGTTTCAGGATTGCGATGCGTCGATCTAGTAACGATCTTCGACGAGCCGACGGTCGAAGATCTGATCCTCGCAATCAGGCCAAGCGTTCACGCAAAAGGCACTGATTACACGACCGAGACCGTACCGGAACGCGAGATCGTCCGTTCATACGGCGGAACCGTAGCGATCGTCGGCGACCAAAAGGATCATTCGTCAACCAAGATCATCGAGCGTATCAATCGCAAATAATCTCGCATAATGTGGCAAGCTAAGAACAAGATCGACCTGATGATCGAGGTTTGGGAAAAGCTCGACTGCGAGAGCGTCGGGGCGGAAGAGATCTTCGCGATCGAAGAAGCGGTGCGCGGACAATTTGGCAACACGGCGGTGGAATCGCCGATGAAGATCGCCCGGCTATTGGCGGACGAAGGTGCGGAGCTGCGGCATTCCGAGATAATGTCACTTTACGTCGAGCGGTATTCCGACCGGCCCTACACCGCCGAGTTTCGAAATATTCTTAAGCTCGATGATCTAGGCAAGACTCTTTCTTCCTTAAGAAATCTTGAAAATCTGCGCCGGAAATTTACGGCGGATGCGGACAAGGATGGGCTGCGTTTGATTCGCGAACGAGTAGTCGCGGCAAAGAAAGACCTAGCAGAAAAAAGCGGGGCAACGGCGATGGAACGCGAGATAGCTCAGTGGCTGACGGTCTGGCTGCAAACGCCCGAGGCGTTCGATATGTGGGTGACCTTGCGGCGGCGTTCACCCGATTTTGTGGCGGAGTTTGGAGGCGAACTCAATAAATAATAATGCGTCGATTTTACGCTCCACCAATTCAGTTTAGCGACGGCCGCGTTTGGCTGGACGAGGATGAAACCCGGCATCTTCGCGATGTATTGCGGTTAAAGATCGGCGATGAAGTTCAGGTTTTCGATGGCGATGGAATCGAATATTCATGTGTCGTCGAAACAATAGAAAAGCGGAAATGCACACTCAGTGTGACCAAAGCGATCGAGCCGGTATCGCCCGAATCTTCGCTTAACTTAACGCTTGCCGTGACCCTGCTGAAAGGCGACAAGCTGGATGCGGTCGTTCAAAAGGCGGTCGAACTTGGCGTCAATCGGCTTATTCCAATGACATCCGCTCGCTGCGATGTAAAAGCATCGGGCGAGTCGAAACGCACCGACCGATGGCGGCGAATTGCAATGGAGGCGACGAAACAATGCGGACGGGCCAAGCTGATGGCGATTGATAATTTGACAGAATTTCGAACCGTGATAGGACAGAAGAACGGAACGAATATTACGAGAATATTATTTTCAGAGCGAGACGGAAAAGGATTTGAATCGCTAAGCAAGACCGCAGATTTACTCGCATTTATCGGCCCCGAAGGCGGATGGGACGATGCAGAAATCGAATTCGCAAGTTCCGCAGGTGTTCAAACAGTAACCTTCGGTGGTCGAGTAATGAAGGCAGACACGGCTGCAATATCTATTGCCTCGATATTGCAGCACCGCTTTGGCGATATGAACTAATTCGTATCGGCTTTGACGACCTTTGGGCGAATGTACGCTTCACCACGTTGTTTTAGTTTCGCCTTATCGCCAAGCGAATGAATTACTGATTCGAGCACGTCCTTGTTCTCTAATTTGAAACTCGTCGTTCCCTTCGAATCCACATCCGGGTCATCATAATTTAAGACCAGATATCGCCGTTTTTCCTTTAACAAGGCGGCCAGCCCCGCACCGGGAAGCGGAATATATTTGACGACATTCCCGGTCGTAGATGTAACAGATTTTTCGTCGGCATAGACGATCAGCAAAGATTGATACGGTATGCCGAAGCGTTCTTTCTGATCCGGGCCAAAGAAAACGAGGCGCTGATTCACGTCGTCAAATTTCAGCATTCCCGTTTCTTTTTCCGTATAGCCAAAAAGGCCGCCTTCGTATTTTGCAGTGAACGATGTGGGTGCAGGCTTAATGCTTTCGGCAGGTTTTACCGTCTTATCGATCGGCCTCGGTTGGGCAAAAACTGCAGCGGAAAACAATAGAACAAAAAACAGTGTGGAAAGGTTCTTTTTCATACTTCTTCTACAGAACGATTAGAAATTACAAACAATAGACGCTTCGTCGCGGCGAAAAGTTGTCAGACGGCCGCCGTTTTCTCGATCTCATCCAGATATGGCCGCAGACGTTGTTCCGCAATTCGCACGTATTCTTCTGAGATCTCTGAGCCAAACCATTTACGCTCAAGCACTTGAGCCACTTTCGCTGTCGTACCACTGCCCATGAAGCAGTCGTAAACAACATCCCCCTGATCTGTCCACGTATTTATCTGATCTTCGACAAGCTGCTCCGGAAAGATCGCCGGATGTTCGAAAGCGATCTTGTCCTTTGAGCTGGACGTGCCGACGTTGTAGTAAAAAATGTTGTTGATCTTTCGCTCTTTCGGGGCGACGTGGTCGTGCGCCAGATCGTTTCGACCGACCTTTGTTATGCGAAAAGATTTGAACGCTTTTTCCTGTTTGATCGGCTGTGTGATCGGATTAAACGTCTTAGGCTGTCCTTTCGAAAAGCAGAACATATACTCGAAACACTGCCTGTAACGCTTTCCGCAATCGCTCGGGATGGGATTATTTTTTGCGTAGATCATCGTGTCATGCACACGAAAGCCGGCATCCTTAAATGCGAACGCGTGCTTGAAACTCGACAGCGTTTCATCGCCATTCAATGTCCGGTCGCCGACGACCCAAATAACCACACCTCCCGGTTTCGTCTTGGCAAACAGTCCCGCCGCAATTTCCTCGACCGGAAAATGGTAACCGTTGTAATCGCGCAGATCGTCGTACGGCGGACTCGTGATCGTCATGTCGATCCGTTCGTCGGGCACGCGAGCAAAAGTCTCGAGACAATTTTCTGTATAGATCGTGTTGAATTGGAACATTCGTGATCAGATGCGTAGATCGCCAAAAGTGTGTTTCCAGGTCAATGCGTTTGCCATTACGGTGAGCCGCTGGCGGTCGAATTCGGAGCAATGCGGACTCAGTTGTTCGATGATCGTTTTGGCAAGCGGTATCGCGAGCGAGCCGGATTGAGCGATCAGGTTTGAGAAATAATGTATCTGGACCGATCCGTCCGGCGAACGGTGAAAACCGGTTATCGCGTCCGTTTCCATCGTAAATACAAATTGCCCGGCCGGAACGACCCGCCGCGGGATATCCTGCATTGGAACGTTGTCTTTAACAGACCCGAGCAGCAATATGCCGACCAACGCCTTCTGTTCGTCCACGAGGTCGCGTTTCAATTCGCCGAGAGCCGGAGTCCCACTCATTCGCGGGGCGGCGTTGGAATACTCGGGGTTAACCAATCGCGAATCGCAGATGACGCCGACGATAGTTTCGTTATCAAAAGTGATCGAGACAAACTTGCCGAAACCGTAATCATCCGGCCCCGGCACGGCTTCGGTATCGCCGCCGTCAAGTACGCGGGCGTAATATGCGATGTGTGAATTTGAGCCGACGATCTTTGCGATCTTCATCTAAATACCGATCTTAGGAATAAAATAAAGCAGCCACCAGAGAAATATTTGTACGGCGAAAACCATTAGGCTTAGTGCAATGCAAACCTTTGCAAACCGGGCCGCCGGACGGTCTGCCTTACGTGTCGAGATAAATGAAACGCTGCCTGCCGCGATCGCAAACGGAATGAATAGAATTCCCAGATACGGAACCATCGAATAAACAAGACAGGCCCAGGCAGTGTTCGCAACCGGATCTTGTTTCGTTTCAAACAAATTAGCTTCGATCTGTTCGCCTTCCGTTACCATCATTAATAAGTTTTTCACGAATCGCGCGCGGGTGCAAAGGAGTAATTTGAAGTAGTCAGGCCTGATCCCACTTATCCAGAAAACGTGCCAGATGATCGTTCCCTTCTTTCGCCGCTTCGGTCTCAAGGAATTCGCGAAAATCGTCCTGTTCGGATATGTATTCTTCCTCGGAGATCTTGCCGGCAAAATTAACAGTCCGCTGCCAGATAAGATATGTGTTCAGCGTATCGATCTGATTATATTCGACTATTGCCCGCAGATCTCCGGCCAGCCATAGATCGACCACCTGAGCGCCATCGACATCGATCTTTCCGGGAAATCCGCAGAGGCGGGCAAGGTCGTTCAGCGTCGGTTTCATCGCGCCGTTCGACAGCAATTTGATCAGATCGAGATGCGCCTCACCGTATTTGTGAAAATAGTCGAGTCCTTCCCACGGCTTGTCAGGGCGTTTATTGAATGCCTCCGCTCGCACTTCGTTAACCATTCCACGTTGTATCAGCACTTGCAGGTCTGATTCCATCGAGTTGAACCCGACCAATTGCGGTTTTCTTACGCCTACGTAATGGAGAAACTGCCCGATTATCTCGGCTTCATTCGACACCGTTTCCGAGAGCGGCAGCTTTGGCAGAGAGTGGAGGCCGAATTCGATGTGACGTTCGCCATCGCGGTACGCAACACGGCGAGAGAGGAATGCGATCGAAACGACACGTGAAAACAGATACTTCACAAACGGCCGCGGGCAATCTACTTCTGAATAACCCTTCGTTTCCTTCCAGATCCGCTCTATCGCCTCAAGCTCGGTCGTCTCCGGCGGCAGATCATAGAGCCGCATCGCCCCTGCCGCATCCGGAACCCATTCCAGGTCAAAAAACCAAACCGGATCAAGAATTTCGCTTTTCAGCATATGCGACGAGAGTTTAACACAATGGAAAAGAGTGATGGCAGTCGAGGTTCCAAGTTGTCCCGTTCGTCCCGCTGTCCCGCGTGTCCCGAAGTGTCCCACAAAGGTTCTGGGACAGCTAAGTTATTGAAAACACAGGGAGGCTTTCAAACTGTCCCACTGTCCCAAGCTCTTACTACCACTTTTTTGTGTAACCTATTTCAGGACTAAGCGGCGGCTTCGCTCCGTGTTTTCTGTGTCGCCTGTGGTTAGGTTTTTAAAGGCAAAACCACGGAATTCACGGAAAGCACAGAACAGGACACAGAGGGGTCCAGTTGTTCCCTTTTTGTTCCATTTAGGCACAAATGGAACAGACCAAGTGCTGTATCAATTAGGCTTAGGTGAAAAATCGCTCCATTCTGCGCGAGAGTACGCAGGTTCTTGATATAACTGGGCTTAAGCTGTTCCAGTGGTAACATTTCCTTGCTATCTTGATTTACGGTTATTGCTGCGATCGAGATACCGCAGTAGAATTCAAGTTCTGTGAATTTTGTGTGTTCCGTGGATGATTTTAAGATAACCACGGAAGACGCAGAAAGCACGGAAGTAACACGGAAGAAGATCGCCGTTTTCAATTTGTCCACTTGAGAAAGGCTCTCTCTACCGGTCGTGTTTCTACCAAAGGCGGGCTACTTACATTTTGTCAAAGATCTGGCGAAGAATCGCCGACCTTTCGATTTTACAGCGTGTTGCGTGAATAGTCAAAGATTTTATTGACGCAACAAACGCTCGAGAGCGTTCAGATAATTTGATCTAAAGTCTATATGAGAATCAAATTTTCAGTTCTTCTGCTTTTCGATCTGTTTGACGAGTTTTCCGGCGCGGTTGCGGCCGATCAGGGGGATGCGTTCGTCGTTGCTGATGGCGGTTAGGAACGGGACCATTTGTTTGGGGTCGGCGATCTCGTTTCGTCGCATAAGCGAATCGAAAGAATCGACAAGCTTGGGAGCCTCAAGCGGTTGGTTTTCGCGGGCGAGGTTAATGTCGAACATCCAGATGAACTGATTGGCGATACGCCGGTATTCGTCCATCAGGAATTTTGCGTCCTTGTTGGATGTCCAATTATATTTCGCAATGCGTTCGCGGCCGTTTTTCTTTAACGTGATCGCGACGTTGCCCATGTTCGAAAAATCACGTTCGAACTGATAGTCCTCGGTCGATTCGACAAAATTCAGAGCAGTGAAAGCGGCGTTCAATTTTTCAAGCGTGGTATCAGACACCTGGATCGGATCGGAAATAAGAATGTCGTAGCCTTTCTTGCTGAAAGAGATCGTGCCTTTGCCATTTTCGGCGTGCTCGATGATTATGTGGTCGATAGTAAAATCGGGCTGTGTAAATTCGTATCGATACGGCATCGCAGATGCATTAACACCTTCCGTTCCATCAAGCTCGATCCCCTGTTTTTCCGGACTCTGGATCGAAGGACGCTCATTCTTTTTTGTCGGCGTAGGCGTAGGTTTGACGGTTACTTTTTCAGAAGTCGGCGATGGCGCTGCCGGCGGCCGGGGATTACGCTTTTGAGCGGCGGCGACGGACACGCCTGCCAGAGCAAGCACAAACACAAAAATGATCTTCTTCGCCATATTTAAATACAAAAGCAGCCAACCCGTTATTCATAACAAAATTGGCCGCTCTTTGCATCTATTGGATGCTCGGATCGATGGATTGGTTTCTTTTTGATCGGAGACAGGTACGCTCGTTCACACTCGCGTTTCAGTCCGGCTTATTCAAATTTTACGGACACGATCTTTGACACGCCGGCCTCCTGCATCGTTACGCCGTAAAGAGCACGGGCCGCTTCCATCGTTCGTTTGTTGTGCGTTATCACTATAAACTGCGTCTTTTCGGACATGCTGGCGATCTTGTTAACGAAGCGGCCTACGTTCGCGTCATCAAGCGGTGCATCGACCTCGTCAAGCAAACAGAATGGCGATGGACGATATTTGAAGATCGACATAACGAGAGCGATCGCCGTCATCGCCTTTTCTCCGCCCGACAGCAGCAGGATATTTTGCAGCCGTTTGCCCGGCGGTTGAGCGACGACCTCGATGCCCGCTTCCAAAACGTCGTCCGATTCGAGCAGTGTCATTTCGCCTTTTCCGCCGCCAAAAAGCTCCTGGAAAAACTCGGTAAAGTTTTCGTTGATCGCCCGGAATGCATGTACGAAACGCTCACGCGAACGCTCTTTTATCTCCTGCAAGGCTTCTTCGGTCGAGGCGATACTGTCGATAATGTCCTGCCGCTGCGAGGTCAGGAACAGCAGCCGTTCTTCGGCCTCTTCCAGTTCATCGACCGCGAGCATATTGATCGCACCGAAGGCATCCAGACGCTGCCGCATTTCATCGACACGCGAACGGGCCTCCGACAGATCGAAATCCTCGGGCAAGGTTTCGGACGCGGCCAACTCGGTCAGGGCCATTGAAAGTTCCTGCGAACATTTTTCGTTGATGTTCTTCAGGTGTGTCAGCGCCTCGGTTTGGCGGACCTCGATCGCCGCACGTTCGTTCAACGCATTGGCGGCTTTGTGATTCAGCTCGGCTAATTCAGTGCTCATCGCGTCCGCCCTTTGGCGTGCCGTATTCAGCTTTTGAACTGCGTCAGAAAGCTCGGTCTGCTCGACTTCCTTTGCATTTCCTGACGATGCGATGCGGCCCGCAATGTCTGTGATCGAACCGCGAAGCTGTTCTACCTTTGCATCGGTTTCCGTTAGCTCAAGCTTTTGCAAAGCGATGCGCGATTCAAGTTCTTTCTGCTCGTTTTCGACACGTCGAAGAGCCGACTGGGCTGAACGCCTTCGTTCGGCAGAGGTAGCGGCAAGTGTGCGTTTTTGGTTCAACGTCTCGTTCTCGCCTTCCGAGACCTCACGGGCCTTGACCAATGCGAGGGCAATTGCGTCAAGGGCCGACTGCGCGACCGATTGAAATCCGACCGCCTTTCCGGCGCTTTCCTTTGCTTCCGCAATGCGTTTTTCGATCTCTTCGATCTCGTTCTTGGCCTGCACGATCTCTTCGGCGACGACCTTGCGATGGCGTTCGGCACGTTCGATATCCTGCTTAGCTACGATCTCCTGGCTCTCCATGCCGACGATGCCGCGCTCGACCTTAATGATCAGCGATTGAACATCCACAGCCTTCTCTTCCGTAGCGGCAAGCCGGCTGCGCATTTCCTGCGTTATGGTTTCGGCCGCAGCCATTTCGGCGGCAAGTATCGTTACTGTCTCGCCCAAACTGGTCAGTTCCCGTTTGAATGCCAGCAGCGAAGCGTTTTGTTCATCCGCAGCATTTTTGCCGCTGACAAAGAGACGTCCGCCGATGAGTATGTCGCCGTCGCTGTTAACCAGGGTTGCAGATTGGCCCGCCGCAGAATCGAAATCATCGACAAGTATCGCCGACATCTCACGCGGGAAAATATCGTGGAGCAAAGCCTTAAGTTCAGTCGAAACACCCAACAGATCTTCGATACGATTTGCGTTATTGTTAACAGATGTAACTGCGGCAAGTTCGCTGTCGCCCGCGATCAGCGTCGCGATGCGTCCGGTTTCGCCGCCGGCAAGCCATTCGGAAACACGTTTTGCATCTGCCGCAGTGCCGACCAACACAGTTTGCAGCAATGGCCCGAAAAGATTCTCGACAGCCTTTTCCGCCTGCGCGTCAACGCGAAGAAAATCGGCCAAAACGCCTTTAAGTTCGACGCCGATATTAGCCTGCTCGGCAAAAAGTTTTTGAACCTCGGGAGCGTAAACGGCACGCTGCTCGTCCAGTTCCTGAAGCGTTTCCAGACGGTGTTTTGCTCGCGAATATTCGCTCTGGATCGCTTTCAATTTTTCTTCAGCGGCCCGAACATTCTCGCGAGCGATTTCGGCCTCGGCCATGAAACCAGCTTTCTCGGCCTGAAGCGACTG
>Ga0193752_1000604_pt1 | contig 33543 bp, 36 predicted proteins | sample H1c1metaG_FD_144924 | JGI IMG/M metagenome (GOLD analysis project Ga0193752, IMG submission 144924) | Soil microbial communities from a riparian zone of the East river system, Colorado, United States - H1c1 | ecosystem: Environmental > Terrestrial > Soil > Riparian zone | place: USA: East River... | reverse complement strand
AAGCTCAAGTATCAGAAGGCCAGTCAATGCGAGATAATTCTCCGTCCGCGTGAATTGCTCACCAAGATTTTCCTGGGTCTCGCGATAGGACTGGACCTGGATCGTCGTGCCTTTTAACGCTTCGCGAAGCTGGCGGACAAGTTCGGTCGGGTTGTCCGATGTTCGATATAAAATGCGCCGTCGAACGCGGCCTGAATTGCGTGTAATGCCTGCGTCGTCGAAGGCTCGCTTTTCGATAAAGACGCGAGCACCCAACCGAAAGCCGCTCGAACCGCCCGGTTCCTGATCGAATGATCCACGAATTTCGAATTCGCCTTCGCCGAGCTTGATGCGGTCACCGACTTTTACCTTTAGATCTTCGAGCAAGATCTTTGCGACGATCGCGCCGTTGTTTCGGAGCAAAGCAAAATCGAACGGCCGGCCGTCGTCGAGAACAAAATTACCGACCAGCGGAAACGGCGGTTCGACGCCTTTCAATTCGACAAAACGGACGCTTTCGTTTGCAGCATCCGACGGCCGAGCCATCGAAGCGGTAGTGATCGCCTCATTTCTCGCCTCAACGATACTCGCGGTTGAAATTACAGATTCGATCTTTGCAATGTCCGTCGGGGCAAAATCGTTTGTCGAGCTAAGCTCGATATCAGCGGTCATTAATGATCGAGCATCAATGCCGACCGCTCGCGTCAGATTCTGGATCAGCGACCGCAACGCGACCACAGAACCGACGCCTAGAGCAATGCACAAAAAGAAAAACAACAGCCGCCGCCATGACGAACGGATCTCGCGTGCGGTGAGATTGAGAATAAAACTCATCAGAATCTATAGAAATGTGTTGCGTTGAATGAACCGCTGGTTCACAAAAGCAGTGCAGTCTCTCAGGAACTCGTAACCTGAAGGATTCGGTCGCAATGATGTTTCTTTACACCCTTCGTGAAGTGAGGCACAAGGCCTGATCCTAAGCCGATCGTACCTTCCTCGGCCGGCCGCCTTTTTTACCATTTTCAGCACTAGCGAATCGCTTTGCGGGTGTCTTCGCCTGACCGCCTTTACGTCCGATCTCAACAAGATGCTCCTTCAAGCCTGCCATCCATTTTCGAGTACCGAAGATCCCGGTAAGGAAACTTTCTATCGTGAATTGAACGTCAAGTTTTTCCCAATGTATTTGCGTGCCATTAAGAACTAACTCAAAGTCTTCAAGTGCTTTGGCGTTATCCGTCTGAAGACCTTGAACCATGTCTATTGGAACCAGCAGCGTGACTCCGCTCTGCATATCCAGAACCAGACGCCGTGTTTCCAGATCGATCTTCGCCTTGCTAGCTTTGGGAAGACGTGCCATTTTCTCGGCACCTCTTTTATTAGCGAGTTCCACTTCCTTCTGAAATTCCGGATCAGCCATCAAGGCCGCAATTTTCTTCTCATCCATGGATGTTCCTCCATTCGCTTCTAAAACTCTCCAAATTCTCTGTTGCAATCAGCCTCGCGATAGCTTGATCACGTCTGTTAAGACCCCAATTATCTCTGATCTGAACTGTTGCTTCGATCTCGATCACCATTTCGTTGCCTCCGTAAAAGACATGTACATGAGCCGGGGAATGATCATCGGTGTTTATGACGAATCTGAAGCCTTTTTCTCTAAAAATTGTTGGCATGCGTATTTTATCCTAACCCGCTTGGGTTATTCAAGATATTTCATCCGAAACGACAGCACCGTCACGCAGCACGACCTGTCGTTGAGCCTTAGCTGCAAGGCTTGCGTCGTGTGTCACCAACACCAAGGTTACATTTCGCGTCTTGTGCAGTTCGGTCATCAGTTCGAAAATATGTTCGCCGTTTTTCGAATCGAGGTTGCCTGTCGGCTCGTCTGCCAGCAGTATTTTAGGTTCGTTGGCGAATGCACGCGCGATCGCTACGCGTTGCTGCTCACCGCCGGAAAGTTCGTTTGGGTAATGATGGCCGCGATCGGTGAGGCCGACGTTTTGAAGAAGGTCGGTCGCACGCATTTTCGCGTTTGCGACACCGAGAATCTCCATTGGGATCAGCACATTTTCAAACGCCGTGAGGCTGGGAATAAGGTGAAACGATTGAAAAATAAACCCGATCTTTTCGCTGCGAATGCGGGCAAGGCCGTCTTCGCCCATGGATGTAATTTCGTCTTCATCGATCTCGATGGTCCCCGATGACGGAGAATCGAGTCCGGCGATCAGGCCGAGCAAGGTCGATTTTCCGCTGCCCGACGCGCCGGTCAGCGCCACAAATTGGCCGTCGGGAATATCCACCGACACATCGGACAAGATCGTCAGGTCGTCCGTGCCGGAGCGGACGGTTTTGGTAATGTGCTTTAGCTGGATCATATCTGGCTGTTGTGTCCTCAATCGTACAGGTCGAGAAAACATCGAACAAGTTCGCACTTTCCTGCATCCCAAATCATTAAGACAACGTATACAATAAACTTGTCACATAGATTATCGATGGCCCAATGTTTACGCTGATGACTAGAACAAAGTTCCTTTTTGGCATTGCAATTATTGCTTTAGCGGCGGCGTTTTCAGGCTGTTCGGCCGAATCTCCCGCGCGGGCAAAATCAACTGCAAAGCCGTTGGTAACGCCGCAGATCGCTTCGACGAGTCCGAAAATAATTGCATTCGGCGACAGCCTTACCGCAGGCTTTGGATTGGCCGAGCCGGAATCGTATCCTTATCTTTTGCAGCAGCGTCTAAAGGCCGAAGGGTTTGATTACGAGGTGATAAACGCAGGCGTTTCCGGCGATACGAGCATCGGCGGGGTCGAAAGAGTCGATTGGGTGTTAGGGCAAGAGAATACGGAGATATTGATCCTGGAACTTGGGGCAAATGACCTGCTGCGCGGAATGCCTGTCGGGAAAATGAAGGAGAATCTCGCCAGGATCATCCAAAAAGCAAAGGCCAAAAACATCAAGGTGTTGCTGTGCGGAATGCTGGCTCCGCCAACGATGGGAAGCGATTATCAACGCGATTACACAAACGCATTTCCCGATCTCGCTGATGAATACAAGGTAGAATTTCTGCCGTTTCTGCTCGATGGAATTGCGACGAAAAAAGAACTGAATCAGGCCGACAGCATTCACCCGAACGCCGAAGGCACAAAGTTGATGACCGAGAATATATACAAGTCGCTAAGGCCCATGCTTACTGCAAGATAATAAAAATTTTGATGAAAAAGGGGAAGTTATGTCACTAAAATTTTTTTCGGCCGGTATCTTGGGTCTGGCTATTTTATTCTCAAACAGTTTTGCCCAAACGACACCTACACCGTCTCCTGAGCCATCACCCGTTTTGCAGAATCAATCGAGTTCATACGCGCGTCCCGATGCGAAAACGCGTTTCAAAAAATATATAAATGGAATGGTCGGACCGGTCTCATTGGGAAAGAACGCGGCAAAGTCCGGCATTAGCACCTGGCGCAACTCTCCGGAGGAATGGGGCGGGCAATGGGAAGGCTTTGGCCGCAGATTCGCGTCCAGTGTCGCTAAAAGCGCTATTGAGGAAACCACAATATACGGATTAGACGAAGCATTAAAATTGGACAGCGGTTTCTATCGCAGCAAGAAAAGAGATGTGGGATCGCGGCTTGTCAACGCGATCATTTCACCGGTAACCGCCCGCACGACCAATGGTAAACGCGTGATCGGCATTCCCAGAATTGCGGGAAACTATGCGGCGAGCATTATAGCTACTACGACATGGTATCCAGAGCGTTACGGCGTAAAGGACGGACTAAAAAGCGGAACCATCTCCCTGGGGCTTAGTGCCGCATTCAATTTGTTCAAGGAATTTGTCTGGAAAAAATAGCTTACCGCACATGAACGTAACCCATCTTGAATGCGCCCTTTGCGGCGTTCGCCACGAAGCACGCAAACTTCAGAACCTGTGTGTCGAATGCGGCAAGCCGCTGCTTGTTCGATACGATCTCGATGCCGCCGGGCGGACGCTGACTCCGGCAAATCTAAAGGAACGCGAGTCGAACCTTTGGCGTTATCGTGAGGTGCTGCCCGTTGATGATTGGAATAACGTCGTTTCGTTTGGCGAGGGCTGGACGCCGCTGTTGAGCGCTAGTCATATCGCTGCGACTCTTCCGGTCGAGATCGATCTGTACATCAAGGACGAAGGGCAGAATCCGACGCAAAGCTTTAAGGCTCGTGGCATGACCGCTGCGATCTCTATGGCGAAGGAGTTCGGCGTGAAAAAGGTAGCCGTGCCGTCCGCGGGGAATGCGGCGGGAGCCTTGGCGGCCTATGCGGCCCGTGCGGGAATGGAAGCATTTATCTTTATGCCGTCAGACACGCCGAGGGCGAACATTGTCGAATGTCAGCAGACGGGAGCGAATGTGACGCTCGTGGACGGACTCATTACGGATTGCGGAAAGATCATTGCTGAACGCAAAGACGCCGAAGGATGGTTCGATGTTTCTACGCTAAAAGAACCGTATCGGGTCGAGGGCAAAAAGACAATGGGTTATGAACTAGCCGAGCAGCTCAACTTTAATTTGCCGGACGTTATCCTCTACCCGACCGGCGGCGGCACCGGGTTGATCGGAATGTGGAAAGCGTTCGATGAGATGGAGAAAATGGGTTGGATCGGTTCGAAACGTCCGCGCATGGTGTCGGTGCAATCGGAAACGTGCGCGCCGATCGTCCGTGCTTTCGAAAAAGGCGAACGCTTCGCCGACGAATTTGAAAATGCTGCTACGGTTGCTTCGGGACTTCGCGTTCCCAAAGCCATCGGCGATTTCCTCATCCTCGACGCCATCCGAGCATCCGGCGGAACCGCCATTGCTGTCACCGATGACGAACTGGTCGCCGCAGTTAAAGAGATCGGCGCCGCCGAAGGCGTATTCACCGCACCGGAAGGAGCCGCATGCTTGCCTGCTCTGAGAAAATTGATAGCAGACGGATCTATTCAAAAGGGCGAAACGGTCGTCATATTCAACACCGGCTCGGGTGTGAAGTATCTTGAAGCGTTTCAGTAGATATGCTTTATCTAAGCGGAGATTTCAGGCACAGGATCAAAAGCGCAAATGGCGTAAAATCACTTTCCCTGCAAATATTTGCGAAAGGCGTCCTTCCATCCGTCCGGCAGCAGATCGACCTTCAATGCCCGGCGCATCGTTTCCGCATCGGCCTTGTCCTGGACATAAAGTCTGACGATGTCAGCGATCGAAACCTTGTTCGGTTCGCGGGAGGTGATCTCGATCTCGTCACTCGCGCCGATCTCTCCGGTTTTCAACACGGTTAGGTAAAATCCGCTTCGCCGGCTTTGCAGAAAGCGGCGAATAATATCTTTTCGTCCAAAGCGAATGCCCAGTTTGTAGCACGGCATTCTCGGCTCCGTAACCGCAAATTCGGCGGTGCCAATATGCATTGTGTCGCCAATAAAGATCTCGGTTTCCAGTATTCCCTCGATCGTCAAATTCTCACCGAAAGCACCGTGATCGAAATCGGTATCGGGCATCTCGTTTCGCCAGAAATCGTAGTGTTCGCTCGGGTAGACGTAAACCGATTTGCTCCAGCCGCCGTGGACTGTAAGGTCGGCCTGGGCATCGCCTTCGAGATTGAGTTGGTTAACCCTGACGCGACCTTCAACTTTGCTTTTGAAGATAGCTGTGGTGACCAAACTCTCATTATCGGTCTGGATCAATTGCGGTTTGCCGACGCTGACGGTAATAACCTTCATAATTGCCTATGCCTATATTAAAACATCAGTCCACAAGCTAAGAATATTCCAATCGGTTGGGAAAGTGGAGTCCACGGAGCTAACGCCAACAATTTGGGTAATTTAGCTTAATTTGATAGCCTCTAACTTGCGAATAGCGAATATAGCTAGGAGTGTGTCTTTATGTTTAGCGATAATTTCAGACGTGGTGAGGGCAAGGGAAACGGCAAGACCGGTTCAAAGGCTGTTTCGAAGATGGCCGATCTGGGCTGGAAGGCGTTTCAGGCTGTCAATAAGGCTTTGCCTGAGGGCCAGTCGATACAGCCGGCCTGGGCCGCAGAACCGCTTCTGAAATCTTACGAGCGCACGGCCCCGCCGCTTGGGTTTCCGCGTGAGACCGACAGCCTTTGTCCTGCCTGTGTAAAATCGGTTCGCACCGGCGTTATTTCCGGCGACATTCCGCTGAACATTTTGATGGACGCTCACCCGGGTGAGATCAAGGCCCAGATCGTAGAGGAAAACGGTCAGGTTGTAATGAAGAAAACCTGCCCGACGCATGGGGAATTTGTCGATGTAATGGCGACCGATCCGGCATTCTTGGAACGTATCGAATCGCTCTTTTACGGACGCGATTTCAAAGCCGCCGAGGACAAACACGTCCATCATCACGGAACGTCAGACATCAAATTCGGACGCGGAGCGGTTCTGACGGTCGATCTGACGAACCGCTGCAACATGATGTGCAACCCGTGCTTCATGGACGCGAATCAAGTCGGGTATGTTCACGAGCCGACGTTTGACGACACAAAAGCAATCTTGGATCGAGCGGTATCGTTCAAGCCAAAACGCCAGATAATTATTTTATTCTCAGGCGGCGAGCCGACGCTGTCGCCGTATTTTCTGGATGCAGTCGCGTACGCGAGAAAGGTCGGATTCTACCGCATCCTCGCCGCGACGAACGGCATTCGCTACGCCGAGGACATCGAATTTTGCAAAGCCGCTAAAGAAGCCGGACAGCATGGCGTTTATCTGCAATTTGACGGCACGAACGAAGAAGACAATAAGCATCGTGGCGTCGGCAATCTGTTTGACGTAAAGCTCCGGGCTATCGAAAATCTGGCATCGGTTGGCATAAAGGTCACACTTGTTACGACCATTGTTAATTCATGGAACAACGACGGCATCGGCAGCATTGTTAAATTTGCGGCTGAGAATATCGACAAAGTTCAGACGATCGCGTTCCAGCCTGTCTCGTTCACGGGTCGCGACGAAGACATCTCCGACAAAGACCGTATCGCACAGCGTTACACACTATCGGGGATGACGCACGATCTCAAAACACAGCTTGGTGGTGTGCTCGAACCGCTACGTGATTGGTATCCGCTGTCGAGCTATTCTGCGTTTACGTCAGTGATGGATATGCTGCAGGGAGCCGATGCTCCGTGGGGTTGGTCGTCGTGTAATTGCCATCCGAACTGCGGTATTTTCACGCTGATCGTGGTCAACAGCAAGACGAACGAAATGCGTTCGCTGTTCGAGTTTTTTAACTACGAACAGTTCATGAAGGACGTGGCGACGATAACCGACACGGCCCGCGGGAAAAAGCTGACGATGGCTCAGCTCGGAATGGCGATCATGCGCAACTACGATGCGTCGGCTGCACCGAACGGCTTCCCGATCTCGCAGATCCTCAACCTGTTCAAGCCGTCGTCGACCACATCGAACAGCGACCGCAACGACCGGATGAAGGTCGAAAGGGCTGACGACGACATTTGGCGTGTGCTGTGTGTCGAGGGAATGTGGTTTCAGGACCTGTTCAACTACGATTTCCGCCGTACCGAGATGTGCGTTATTCCATACGGAACGCAGGAAGGCGAGATCAGCTTTTGCGCCTACAACACGGGCGTCGGCTGGCGTCAGATCATCGAAGAAATGCACAAGACCGCGTCTCTTTCCAAATGGTACGAAGACCACGGCCGCCACGCTGTTTATGCGAAAGGGAAAGAAGTCCCGGGAATCGGCAAGACACGAAGCTTAAGTCTGCCGGTGATCGCCAAAGTACTTGAACAGGATATGGACAAGGTAGCCGCTTCGCCCTATCTAATCGAAGAAGACGAAGTCGTCGGCGTCTAAGTAATCACACGCCTCTTATTTTCGTGCGAAGTAAGAGGCGTTTTTTGCGCCTGTATTTATATAACGGCGAGAATCGAATCCAACCCTGAACGCACATCATTGATGTGTACCCGCAGAGCCCGTCGGTCTCTATCGAGCAACACCTGAAAATCACCTCTTGCCTGAGCTGCTTTTACAACGCCAATTGTATATTTCTGCCCGGGAACTGCGAGGTCTGATTCGTCATCGGATGTGAACTGCAGAAACACGCCGTTGTTCGCACCGCCTTTATAGGCTTGACCGGTTGAATGCAGGAAACGCGGGCCAAAGCCGAGACAGGTTGCGGCGAGTTCCTTATACAACACCTTTTCGCGGATCGTTTGAAGCTGCTTTTGATTGGCGTCGTTCATTTCGATGTAGGCGAGCAAGGCAAAATAATCGTTTGCCCCAAGCCGCGATATATGAGCTTTCAGATATGCGGCGAGTGAGCGTTCGTCGCCGACGATCGCATCCAGGGCGGCAATATTCGCCTCATCACTAAAAAGGCTGATGCCATTCTCTTCGTAAAAAGGCTCTTCGTCCGGCAGCGATCCTGTTCGTTCGTATTCGTCGGTTATTTTCCTCGCTTCGATCTTCGCCGATTCGACATCTGGTTGGTTAAAGGGATTTATGCCCATCACAGAACCCGCAACAGCCGTCGCAAATTCCCAACGGAAAAATTCCTGCGAAATGTGATAAAGGCTGTCGAGTTCGATACGGATGAACGGATGTCCGGCACGTTCGATATCTTCGAGACGTTGGTAAATGGCCTCGTCCGTTGGAGCGCCTTTCAAACCGATGTGGACGAACACGCGGTCGTTGTAATAGTTCTCGGCTTCCATCACAGGTTCGCGGTCTATCGGAATTATCGACACGCCGTTCTTGCCGGTCGATTCGGCGATGAGCTGTTCCAACCACGCGCCTAAATCGTATAGTTCCGGTGCGGTAAATATCGTCAGCTTATCGCGGCCGCTTTTGTGAGAAATGCCGAGAACAAGACCGAGCAAAGCACCCGGATTTTCGGATGGATCGGAGCGTCGGCAGAGATCGGCCATTTCGTTTGCACGAGCGAGCAGAATATCGACATCCAAGCCCATCGCAGCAGCGGCGGCCAGTCCGAAAGCAGATAGAGCGGAGAAGCGTCCGCCGATCTCTGGTTTACCGTAAAAGATGTGCCGAAAGCCGTCAGCCTTTGCGATCTGTTCCATCTTCGAGCCGGGATCCGTGATCGCGACGAACTGCTTGCCCGGAGCTTCCGATATTTGCGAAACACGGTCGAAGAAATATTGTTTGAAGCAGTTAGGCTCAAGCGTCGAACCGGACTTACTGGCGACGATAAAGAGCGTCTTTGCAAGATCGAGTTTTGCCTCGACCGCCTTTACCTGAGCCGGAACGGTCGAATCCAGAATGTGAAAATTCTTCACGCCGAACGTGACGGCCAAAACCTCGGGGCACAGCGACGAGCCGCCCATTCCCATCAGCAGCACATCGGTAAATCCGGCCTGCTGGATGTCGGCGTGAAAGTCGTGGAACTTCTGCGTTTCCGCCGCTTCGTCCTGCGCGATCGTCAGCCAATCGAGCCATTTCGCCTCGTCAGCGTTCGTCCAGACGGAAGCATCTTTATCCCAGATACGCGAGATCTTATTGTCCGAAGTCCAGGCCTCGCTCTCTTGCCTGATCGCGTCTTCGATCTCAGCAGACAATGAATATGAAACTGTATTTATCGACATTTCTTCGGCCTTCCTTTCGTGCATTTCGAATTCAACATTTGGAAACTATATTCTCACGCTAAAGCCCGCAGCGGAAAGCAAAAGTCTAAAAATATCGCGCGTCATCTGGTAGAATCGCCGCTATGAAGATCCTTGCGTCATTGGTGATCGGTATTCTCGCAGCATTGGCCGCATTTGCTCAACCATGCTTAAACGCGGCCCGCGAACAGGCCCCGGTGCTGTCGTCCGAAGCGAATGAGCTCTATGAAAAAAATCTAGCCGACGCCGAAGCGGTTCATCTCGAAAAGCCAAATGACGCAGATTCGATCATCTGGCTGGGCCGCCGAATGGCGTATCTTGGGCAGTACAAAAAGGCCGTGTGGATCTACTCGAGCGGAATGACGCTTCACAAAAATGACGCTCGTTTTTACCGTCACCGCGGTCATCGCTATATTACGCTTAGATGTTTTGATGATGCGATCAAAGATCTCGAAAAGGCCGCACAGCTTATCAACGGAAAGGCCGACGTGATAGAACCCGACGGAATACCAAATGGCAGGAACATCCCGACCAGCACCCTGCAATCGAATATCTGGTATCACCTCGGGCTTGCGTATTACCTGAAAGGCGACTTCAAAAATGCCGAGCGTGCCTATAATGAATGCGCGAAGGTATCAAAGAATAACGATATGAGTGTCGCGACCGCATATTGGCGGTACATGACCCTGCGTCGAATGGGCAAAGCAAAAGAGGCAAAGCGGCTGCTCAAACGGTTTGCGGGCGAGATCGAGGTGATCGAAAACGACGATTATCTGAAGCTGATCAAACTTAATCGCGGTGAAGCCGGAGCCGAAGATCTGCTGGCCGAAATTCGCGGTGAGGCCGACACATTGAAAAGCTCATCACTCGGCTACGGCATCGGAAATTATTTCTTATACAACGGCGATAAGGACAAAGCTAATACGATTTTCCGCAAGATCGTCGCAGGCGATCAATGGGCGAGTTTCGGTTACATCGCTGCCGAGGCGGAATTAGCTGGACAGCCAGGAAAGTAGCAATTCTTCCTGTTTATGAAACGCCTGTTCGGGTTTTTCATTTTTCGCCATTGGGAGTTTGAAGAAAACCGATAGCTGTTCCTGGATGCCAGATTCGCCGCGTTGTTTGGCGAGGTCGAGGCAGCGGGCGATCTCGATGGCGAGCGGTGCGGCGAGGATAGAATCCTTGCAGAGAAAGTTTATCTTTAGTTGCATCGGCTGGCCTAAGAAGCCGCTAATGTCGATGTTGTCCCAGGCCTCTTTGTTATCCTTTCGCGGGCGATAATAGCGAATATCGACAAGGTGATCTTCGACCTCGTAACCAAGAATGTCTTCGAGCAAACTGCTCTTGGTCTTCACCTTTGAGGCAAGCGAATCGGCATTGGAAAGAGCCAGGCCGTCGCGATTGCCGAGGATGTTCGTCGAAAACCATCCATCGACGTGCAGTGCACGCGACCTCAACGCCGGTGCGATGACCGATTTGATAAAGGTCTGCCCGGTTTTCCCATCTTTGCCTGCGATAGGAATGCCCTGACGCTCTGCGAATTCGATCAATGCGGGAATATCCGCTGAAACGGAAGGTGTAAAGTTTCCATAGGGTACGCCTTCGGCGATCGCCGCGTAGGCGTAAAGCATCGCCGGTGAAATGTCGCTTGAATTTGCGTCGAGAGCATTCTCGAAACCTTCGATCGAATTGAAGATCTCATTTCCCTCGCCGGCGAGTTTTTCGGTCGAGGCAAGGTTGATGACGACAACCGAGTCGCACGATTCCTTAAATCGGGCGATGTCGGCCTGTATCTTTGTGATAGTTTCGCGGTGTGAAGAGGTGATAAATTCGTTTTCGCCGGCGATGTTCGAAAGGAATTGGTCGTTTCGAACAGCGGGCCAGGGTTTTAGTTTGCGCAGATCTTCTTCGACGGCTACGAATTGTTTATAGGTGAGAACATCATGTTCCTCGGCAGCCTTTGCAAGATGCTCGCCGAACAGGTCCCAGCCGCCGAAAACAATTTCTTCGTAAGCCGCAAGCCCGCTCGTTTCATTTTCCGCCAACGGCAGGCCGGACGTACCGATCAACCCTTTTTTGAGTAGCTCGATCCCGGCCGCCATCGTGGTTCCGACCGCTCCGCCTAATCCAATAACCGCAATTCCAAGTGTCCGCTTCGCCATAAGAAAACGCTAAGTTTACAATAAAATGAGTGCAGAAGCCCGCGCGTGAGCAAGGGCGTAACGCTCAACTTTAAGTTGCGCAAAAAAGTTAGTTTTGAGAGGTCAGTATCGCCCTTGCTCATGCGCGGGCTTTTGCATAAAGCTTTGCGAGTTCGCGTTTTAACAGCTTACCGGTCGGGCCTTTTGGAATATCCGTAACAAAATGCACTGATTTTGGACATTTATAATCGGCGAGATGCTGTTTGCAAAACTCAATAATTTCATCCTCAGTAACAATCAGACCGTCTTTTGATACGATGAACGCGGCGACCTCTTCGCCGTAGAGGTCGTCGGGAACACCGATCACGGCTGCGGCGGCAACGGTCGGATGAGTGTATAAAAGGTCGTCTATTTCACGCGGGTAAATGTTTTCGCCGCCGCGGATTATCATGTCGGATTTGCGGTCGGCTATGTAGAAAAAACCGTCAGCGTCGCGATAGCCGATGTCGCCAGTGTGAAACCAGCCGCCGGCGAATGCCTTTTCGGTCGCCTCGGGATTCTTGAAATATCCCTTAAAAACATTCTCGCCGCGCATTACGATCTCGCCGAGTTCGCCATCGGCAACATCGTTGTTGTCTTCATCAACAACCTTCATCTCATTGCCGATCGGCTTTCCGCACGAACCCGGACGACGATTCTCATTAGGTGGATTGAATGACGAGCGACAGGTCGATTCGCTCAGCCCATAACCCTCGATAACGAGGCCGCCGAATGTCTCCTCGAATCGCCTCAAAACTTCCGCCGGAACCGGTGCCGAACCGCACATCGCGAAGCGGAGAGACGCAAATTGTGAATTGTGAATTGTGAATTGTGAATCGCGATTGAAATCCAGAACTGCACCATCATTCTGCTGACTGCTGACCGCTGATTGCTGATCGCTCACGGACAAAAGCATTGACAGCATTGTGGCGACAGATCCGAATGACGTGATCTGATATTTTTCGATCGTTTCCCAGAAACGCGAGGCTGAAAACTTTGGTGCGACGACGGTCGAGCCGCCGCAGTATAGCGCCGTCATTGTGGTTACGGTGACGGCATTCATATGAAACAGCGGCATTATCGAAAGCAGCCTGTCGTCCGGACCGAAGCCCATCCATTCTGTGATTTGACGGGCGTTGGCGATGAGGTTTCCGTGGGTCAGCAGACAGCCTTTCGGTTTTCCGGTGGTGCCTGAGGTGTAGATGATGATCGCTTCATCGTCCGCAGATAAATTGCAGCCTGCCAATTGATCGCTATAATCTGCCGTTATGGAATAAACGTCGTCAAAGACTATGGACACCGAAACGCAAGCAGGGATGCTTGCTGCCCATTCGGAGCCAACGAGCATTAGTTTTGCTTCGGAATTTTCGACGACCCATTCGATCTCTTCGGGTTTGAGCAGCGAATTGACCGGGCCTGCAAGTGCCCCGAGCTTCCAGCAGGCGAAATAGGCGATGAGGTATTCGGCCGAGTTGGGCAGAAGCAGGCTGACGACATCGCCCTTGCCGACGCCGTTCGCCATCAGCATATTCGCTGTCCGGTTAACGGCCGCGTCGAATTCGGCGTAGCTCCATTCGCGTCCATCGCATTCCGAAAAAAGGAATGTCTTGTCCGGATATTCCGCCGCTCGGCCTTCCAATAATTCTCGTAGGTTCTTTGGCTTCATCGTCCTTTTTCTAATATAAGCCAAACCGCATAAATCCATTAGTCGCAAGCAAAATGAATACACCTACCTAAATGCGTGTGTTGCGAAAGTAAGGACAAGTGTATTCTTAAAAACATACGGCAGATCAGCCGATCGGTCATTTGAGATCTATACAGGAGACAATTGTGAAAAATATAGTACTTTTTACCATTTTTGCAGCACTATTTACGTTTGCTGCTTTTAATTCGGGTTGCCAGACGGCTACAACCGCAAATAATTCGGCGAACAAGCCTGCAAATTCCAATGCGGCAAACACCGCCGTGAACGCAAAGCCCGAATCGACGCCCACACCGGTTTCGACAAATTCGGTTGGTTCGCTTGCCACGCCGACTGATGCGTATAAGACGGCATATGACCTTCGGAAGAAGAAAGACATCGAAGGGCTTAAGAAGATAATGAACAAGGATATTCTTGAGTTTTTAACTATGATGGGCGAGGCGGACAAGAAATCGCTCGACGATATGCTGAAGGAAATGGTTGATAAACCGCAGGCAGACAAGATCGAGGTCCGTAACGAAAAGATCGAAGGCAACACTGCAACGCTCGAATACCTGACAGAAACAGGCGGATGGAAGACGATGGACTTTGAAAAAGTCGGCAGCGATTGGATGCTCTCATTTCCAAAAGGAGCGAAGAACGACGAGGGCCCAAAGAAACAGTCTTAAGGTTTTGGAACCCCAAAAGAATGCCTGCTTAGCTTCAATAGAAGTTTTGCGGGCATTTCTTATTTGCGGATAAGATTGCGTTTTATCAGGTTATTTCATATATTCAAGGGCGTTAACCTATCTAATTTATGGCTGTTTATCGAAGTTTCATCAACGGCGAATGGCTGGAATCCAGATCCGGCAAAACCGCCCCGAATATCAATCCCGCAAACATCAACGACATTGTCGGCACAACGCAGCTGGCAAGCCGCGAAGAGGCGCGAAAGGCGGTCGAAGCGGCATATGACGCATTTCGCGGTTGGAAGGCAACGCCTGCACCAGCGCGCGGCAGAATAATCGCCGCCGCCGCTCGCCTGATGGAGGAACGCAAGGAAGAACTTGCCGCGGCTATCACGCGTGAGGAAGGGAAAACGCTGGCCGAGGCTCGCGGTGAAGTGACGCGGGCCATTAATGTGGTTGAATTCTGCGCCGGCGAATCGCGTAGAATGACGGGCGAGACGATCCCGTCAGAACTGCCTGCGAATTTTGCTTACACAATAAAGGAACCGCACGGCGTGGTCGCCTGCATAACGCCCTGGAATTTCCCCATCGCGATCCCGGCGTGGAAGATAGCCCCGGCGTTGGTTGCGGGAAATACGGTCGTATTCAAACCGGCCTCGCTTACGCCTTCGACCGCTGTTCTGCTTACGGAAGCTTTCAACGACGCGGGCCTGCCGCCCGGTGTGCTCAATCTGATACTCGGCTCGGGCAGCGACGCGGGCGACGAGATAATAAATCATCCTGCGGTCAAGGCGATATCGTTCACCGGTTCGACCGAGACCGGGCTGAGGATGTACGAGCAGGTCGCCCGCCGTGGAACAAAAGTGCAAGCGGAAATGGGTGGCAAGAATCCGGTTGTTGTGTTCGAAGATTGCGATATGGCACTCGCCGTCGAATCGACCGCGCAAGGCGCGTTCGGATCGACCGGACAGCGCTGCACGGCGACATCGCGGGCAATCGTGATCGACACGATCGCCGATGAGTTTGTCGAAAGGGTCGTCGAGCGGGCAAAGAGTTTTAAACTTGGCGACGGCAGTGCTCCGAATGTGGACATCGGCCCGTCGGTCGACGAAAGTCAATTCAACACCGTTCTGCAATACATCGACATCGGCCGCGAAGACGGAGCATCGCTGATCTGTGGCGGTCGACGTGCTGCGGGCAACGGACTCGAAAATGGTTATTTCATCGAGCCGACCGTGTTCGACAAAGTGACGACCGATATGCGCATAGCCCGCGAAGAGATCTTCGGGCCGGTGCTTTCGGTCCTTCGCGTAAAGGATTTTGATCAGGCGATGCTTGTCGCAAATGACAGCGAATACGGCCTCTCATCTGCTGTATTCACAAACGACGCAAACACGATGTACCGCTTTATCGACGAGATCGAGACGGGAATGACGCACATCAATTCACCGACGACCGGCGGCGAGGCCCACATTCCTTTCGGCGGCACAAAAGCCACAGGCCTCGGCGCCCGCGAACAAGGCTCGACCTCGCTCGATTTTTACACCGAACTAAAAGTTGTTTATGTCGATTACACGGGCCGGAAGCGAGAAGGGAACTTATATTGAAGAAGATTTCACCACAGAGGGCACAGAGTGCACTGAGATAACAGGCGAATCGAAATGATCCTCTGTGCTCTCTGTGTGCTCTGTGGTAAGAAAATATGAATCCACAAGAACAAAAGTCCACGGTTTCAGATGCGGTGGCAAAGCATAAAGAATTTTTATTTCCTGCGGTTGCGACTTATTATCAGGAGCCGATCGCACTGGTAAAGGGCGAGGGCGAATATGTTTGGGACGATCAGGGCAACAAATATCTCGATTGTTTCGGCGGCGTGCTGACGGTTAGCGTTGGGCATGCGAATCCGCGTATCAATGAGGCGGTGCTGGCACAGTATCAGACGATCCAGCACACGTCAGCGCTGTATGCCAATCCGAATCAATCGAACCTTGCGGAAAAGCTTGCCCAGATCACGCCGGGAAATTTAAAGAAATCGTTCTTTACGAGCAGCGGCACTGAGGCCGATGACACCGCCATTATGGCGGCAAAACTCGCGACCGGACGGCATGAGATCGTTGTGCTGCGGCACAGTTATTCGGGGCGTTCGGCGACGGCGTTGTCGGCTGTCGGGCATTCGAATTGGCGACCGCTTCCGGCGCAGGTTGCGGGCATTGTCCACGCGATGGCGCCTTATTGCTATCGCTGCCCGTTCAAGATGACACCGGACAACTGCGGCGCCGCGTGTGCCGAGGACGTTCGCGATGTGATCGAAACAACGACGACGGGCGAGATCGCCGCGTTCATGGCCGAACCGATATTGGGCGTCGGCGGATTCATCGTTCCGCCAGCCGGTTATTTCGAACGCGTCGAAGAGATCGTCCGCAAGCACGGCGGACTGATGATCGCCGACGAAGTGCAAACCGCATGGGGCCGCACGGGCGACAAATGGTTTGGCATCGAGCATTGGAACGTCAAGCCAGACATAATGACATCTGCAAAGGGAATGGCTAACGGCATCCCGATCGGTTGGACGATCGCGACGCCCGAGGTTGCCGACAAATTTCCGGGATTGACCTTCGCCACATTCGGCGGCAATCCCGTCTCGACCGCCGCCGCGCTTGCCGTCATCAAAATGATCGAGGACGACGACCTTCGCACAAACTGCCGGGTAGTCGGTGATTATCTCCGCGAAAAACTCGAAGAACTAAAAGAAAAATACCCGGTCATCGGCGACGTCCGCGGCATGGGGTTGATGCAAGGCCTCGAACTCGTGAAAGACCGCAAGACAAAAGAGCCTGCCCCCGAAGCCGTATTGAAGGTCTTCGAAGAAACAAAACGCCAAGGTGTCCTGATCGGCAAAGGCGGCCTCTACGGCAACGTCATCCGCACAGGAATGATGCTGAATTCGACGAAGGACAATGTCGATGAGTTGGCAAAGGCGCTGGACGCAGGCCTGGCACTTTGTTGATGGAAGAAATAACTATAAGAACTGCTACGGCCAATGATTTGGATGCTCTTCTCGGATTTGAGCAGGGCGTGATCGAGGCAGAACGGCCTTTTGACGTGACGCTGAAAGACGGCGCGATCCATTACTACGACCTGGAAGGCTTGATTGCTGCGTCCAATGTCGAACTCGTCGTGGCCGAATTGAATGGCGAGGTCGTCGGTTCCGGTTACGCCCGCATCGAAGAATCAAAGCCGTACCTTAAACACGATCAGCACGCCTATCTCGGCTTTATGTACACCGTCCCGGAACATCGCGGAAAAGGCGTGAACAAGACGGTCATGAAAGCCCTCGAACAGTGGTCCATCTCAAAAGGCATCATGGAAATGCGGCTCGAAGTCTATACAAACAACCTCGCCGCGATCAAGGCATACGAAAAAGCGGGATTTACCGAGCATATGCTGGAAATGAGGTTGGATTTGGGAAAACAGGAAGCATAATACTCGATTCGACAACAAACGGATAGAACATCCGACAAGCTCTGCTTTATAACATATGGAATCGTCAACGATCGTAATTCTCACTACAACGGTTTCTGTCGTCGCGGCGATTAGTTCAATGTATTTTGCCTTTCGATCTGCTAGACAAGCCGAAAGAAATCTAGCTCTTCAAGAAGTAGCAGCGAGTCGGAATGATAAGAGACTGGAGATCGATTACCAACTCCAAATACAGGATTGGGTTACGCAGGTAATTCGTGCGATGAGCGATGCTTATGTACTCGGCGAATTCCAAGATGACAATGATTTTGAAAGGCGAAGGATAGAGGCTATGGCGAGCCTTACGAGTCTTTTGGATCAAGGTCGAATGTTCTTTCCAAACATTGATGCTGATTGGGGTAAAGAAAAGCCGATTGCCTTCCAGGGATTACGGCATGAGATTCTGGATCCTATAAAGAAATCATTTGATCTCGTAAAAAGAATGAAGGAATTGAAGACGGGTCAACGAGAGTCTATGGCGGAATTGTTTTTTAAGCGCAGACAGGAATTTGTTTCGATTGCCCATAAGGAACTTTCACCTAAAGACCGTGACCAGTTTTTCAAAACACTTTCTGGAAATAAATTTAAGTCAAAGTAATTGAGATGAGAACGCTAATCAAATCAGGACGCATTGTGACCGCTGTGGACGACTATCACGCAGACATTTTTATTGATGGCGAGACTGTTACGACCATCGGGAAGACGCTGGATATGGAGGCGGATGTTGTTATTGATGTGTCGAGCGATTTTTCAGGGATGCAGGAGCGGATTGTCGGTCGTAAAACCTTCACTGATTGCGGCATCGAGCAGTTTGTTGTCGGATGCTAGGAAGATCGGGGCAGGAAGCAATGAGTTGTGAAGCATATTTCGAGTGTCGATTGCGGTCGCAAGTTGAATAGCATCGCCGGCACGCAATGGATGGGATTCCAACAATCTCTGGGATTCGGTAATAATCGGTTCGCTCAATTCGATCAAAAGGTATTCGTTTATTAAGATCGCACGGAAATTGATTGCGAAATCGTCGTAATCAGTTTGGCTGATAGTTGATTCGCGTTTGCGGCGGTTAAAGGCACTGAAAACCTCGACAATGCTTAGTGTTGTTGAAACGATTTGGTCGGTTGAGTCAGACAAAACAAGGTTCCGAAACCACGTGCTTCCGATTTCTTCAATATGTCGTTTAACGAGAACGCTGGTGTCAGCGTAGTAGACTTGCTTCATCTGGCATCACGATCTTCACGGATATAATCGGCGAGAGGTATTTCACTAGAGAAAATTTTAGCAAGTTCGGCACGGCGTTCATCCGAAATGGGGTTCGCTATTTTCGGACGTTCTTCTAAACCAAGTGCTTTGCGGACTCGCTCACGAAATGAATCTTCGCCGGTGTGGATGGTTATCTCAACTTCTGAATGTTCAGGGAGATCGAGCGACACAGCGGGACGCAGAATGCCGTTTTCGTAGATTGCGGTAGTTATTTGATCCATAACAGCATTATAATAGCTCAAATTTATTTCAAAAAGAAGCGAAATATAAGATGAAGACACTGATCAAAAACGGCCGGGTTGTTACTGCGGTTGACGACTATCACGCGGATATTTTTATTGACGGCGAGACGGTTACGACTATCGGGAAGACGCTTGATATGGAGGCGGATGTTGTTATTGATGCGTCGGGCAAGCTGGTGATGCCGGGCGGGATCGATCCGCATACGCATATGGAACTGCCGTTTGGCGGGACTTCGTCGAGTGATGATTTCTTTACCGGGACGCGGGCGGCGGCGTTTGGGGGGACGACGACGATCATTGATTTTGCGGTGCAGACAAAGGGCGAATCGATGACCTCGGGCGTCGATGCGTGGCACAAAAAGGCCGAGGGCAAGACGGCGATCGACTACGGGTTTCATCTTATCACGACCGAGTTTGAGGACGGCGATGAGAAAGAGATGTATAAACTTATGGACGAGGGCATTACGTCGTTCAAGCTGTTTATGGCGTATCCGGGCGTGTTTTTGGCTGACGACGCGACGATCTTTCGAGCCATGTCGGCGGCGGGCAAACGCGGCGGCCTCATCTGCATGCACGCAGAGAACGGCATCGTTATTAACGAGATCATAAAGCGTTTTCTGGCTGACGGACGAACTGCTCCGAAATATCACGCCTTGACGCGGCCAACAATCGCCGAGGCCGAGGGCGTTCATCGTGCTATCGCCATCGCCGAGATGGCCGAATCGCCGGTTTACATCGTTCACCTTTCGTGTACTGATGCTCTCAATCAGGTACGGCAGGCCAGAGATCGTGGCATCGCGGCGTTTGCCGAGACGTGCCCGCAGTATCTTTTTCATTCCATCGAAGATTACGGCGACGATTTCGAAGGGGCGAAATATGTGATGACGCCGCCGCTGCGTGAAAAGCACAATCACGCCGAGCTTTGGAAAGGCCTCAAAATGGACGACCTTCAGGTTATCTCCACCGACCATTGCCCGTTCTGCATGAAGGAGCAAAAGGAACTGGGCATAAACGATTTCTCGAAAATTCCAAACGGTGCTCCCGGCGTCGAGAACCGCATGAACCTCATCTACAACGGCGGCGTGGTGGAGCAGCGAATCTCGCTTAACCGCTTTGTCGAGCTGACATCGACCGCTGCGGCGAAGATGTTTGGCCTCTTCCCGAAGAAGGGAACGATCGCGGTGGGCTCCGATGCCGACATCGTTATCTTTAATCCGGATACCGAACACACATTCGGCGTCGAAGCCGAGCATATGAATGTCGATTACAGTTCTTACGAAGGCGTGAAAGTGAAGGGCAAGGTCGAGACCGTCCTCTCACGCGGCCGCGTCATCATCGAAAACGGCGAGCATAAGGGAAGGCAAGGGGATGGACAATTCCTGAAACGCGGCGAGTGCGTCCGCGCTTAATATAAGGCTGGACAAATAGAAATGAGGCTGTTTGAAAAGTTGATTCGACGGCCTTTTCATTTTTTTGTTTTGCTTTCTTGTTTCAGTTGTCAGTTGTCAGTTGTCAGTAATCAGTAGTCGGAATCAGGGATCAGCCGACATACTGACAACCGACTTCTGCCCTCTGTTGCGTACATAAAACATTGACACTCACACGAAACAAATATATAATAAATGCGGGTTATTGATCTTTGAAAGAGAAAGGGTACGTCGTATCAAATAATTTTGATCGAAAACATCAAAAACACCGATGTTTGCGCCGCTTTGCGCCGCACTGCGCCGGCGCAAACGGCGCGGCGCAAAGGCTTTTTTTGTGTTTGCTTTCTTGTTTCGTGGACAATTTCTTAAGAGTTTTTTCCACGAAACACACGAAATAGATCAAAAAAAGAAAAAAAAGGAAATTAAAACAAAAAGAGGCCGCCTTTTCAGACAGCCTCTTTATTTGACTAGGGAGCGAGTAGGTCTGCATCGCTGGGTACGAGTCGATTGTAGGTGATCGGGGTTGTGCTTAGAGCTCCCAGTGTGCCGCCTGTCGGATTGGTCGGATCCTGCCCGGCTGCGTAAGTTCGTGTTCTTGCCTGAATTCTTGTCAGGGTATTTTTGTTGTTTACCTTGAAGAGAAATGTTGATCGGAAATAGCTGGCCAATTCAAGGTCCGGCGTCGTAACATTCGGATTTGAAGCGGGCGCAAAGGTCGAGGTGATCACAGTAACCAGGAGTTTTCCGTCCGGGCGGCAAACCCAACTGCCGATCGTCGGTGTTCCGGAACCAAAGGTTAGCTGATAATCAGGCAGCCCGGTCCAAAATTGATAAACGCTGCCGCCGCTGCCGAGATTCAGTTGATAAACGTATTGATGAACGGCACTTCCATCACCAAAAACGTCCTGTGCAGCGTCAATGCGTGTATATGAACCGGGGAAATTATCGTTATTGCAATCGCCGGCGATAACGGTGCCGGCCGTGAGTGTTAAGAGTAGTGCAAAGGCTAAGATCGTTGTTCTGAACATGTTGTTCTCCTGTAAATGGTTTAAGGCCAAAAGGTTAGAATGGGTCGCCGTTTTTCGGCTGTGCGAAGATCCCATTCGAGGTTAAAATGTCTAAGAGTTCCGCTTGTGGACGAGTGCCTATTGATACTTTTGCCGAAACTCCGATTAGGTAAGCGGATTGTGACGATTATATTTCTCGAAGGAAAATAAGTAGCGGTCAGTTTATTGAAGCGGGCCGAATGTGTGAGAATCGTACGCTATGAATATTCGCCTTGCCCAACGGGAATTAAGTACAAAATACGGCGACTTTACTGAGTTTCTTTATTACGACGGCCAGTCGGAATCGATCGCGCTTGTGATGGGCGACGTTGCCGACGCTGAGAATGTCCTTTGCCGCATTCACTCCGCGTGTATCGGCGGGCATGTATTCAACAGCATCGAGTGCGAATGCGCTGATGAAATGGCGATCTCGCAGGCAATGATCGAGCAAGACGGGAAAGGCGTGATCGTTTACCTCGATCAGGAAGGCAAAGGCAACGGGCATCTCGCTCTTATTGAAAGCATTCAATACAAGAAGGCGGGAATGAGTCAGGGCGAGGCCTATAAAAAGGCTGGATTTGAGGCTGATGCCAGAAGCTTTCGTCCGGCAGCCGAAATTTTAGTTGACCTCAAAATAAGATCGGTTTTCCTGCTCACGAACAATCCCGGCAAGGCCGACGATCTGCGAAGAGCATCTATAAATATTTCAGATACAAGGCCGATGGTGAAACCTGCGTAATTGCACCTCAACTTGAACCCGGGAAATCAAAAATTGAAGAAATAAAAAAAGGGTGGTTCGTGAATGAACCACCCAGAAATTTGACTGTAAAAGAACAGTCAGGTTTTGACTACTTGATCAGGCGAACCGCTGTTTTCCTGTCCACTTTGCGGGCTTCGTCGCTCGCATTTTCTTCGACCGTGGCAAACTTTTCGCCATAACCTTCGGCTTCAGGAACCTGAGTTCCTACACCTGCTTTTTGCAATGCGGCTTGCACGGCCTTTGCCCTGCTGTCGGAAAGCTTAAGGTTTGCGGCATCATCGCCTGTTTTGTCGGTATAGCCGCCGATCTTGATCTTTAAGTCGGGGAATGCCTTCAGAATGGCAATGATATTGTCTAACTGGCGTTTTGACTCGGGAGTCAATTCAGTTTTGCCAATCACGAAGTTCAGATCGTCAAAGCTGAACCATTTGTCTTTCAATGTTTCGGCAGTTCCGTTCTTGTATTCGTCGGACTGGATGAATTTGACCAACTGATCTTCGATACCGCCGGGATAAGCCTGTAGTTTCGTGCCGTTGGGAAGCGTCACCTCGGCTAAGGTTTTCGCAGTTTCAGCTGCACCGGTTCCGAGCGTGTCCGGCAGCTTCCATCCACCGAAGAGCGATTTAAGCTGGTCGAGCGCGGCTGCGGGCAATCCGACGGCTTCTGTTATCGTATTTCCGGCAAAGGCGAGCGTACCTGTTTTCCAATCTTTTAAGTTTGGAAGCATCTGTGAGAAGTTGGCCCACCATCCGGCCGCGAACGGTTTTGCATTTGCATCTACTTTAAGTCCGGCAAAATCGACATTACCGGCACCAAATTGCCCATCGAGCTTGACCTTTATTTCATCCAGCGTCTTTTGATCGGGAACCACGCCTGAAACGACATATTTTCCGTCCTTTGCCTCGATCCTGAAACTCGAGTCCACGGTTTTTGCTGCTGTATTTGTGTTGGCCCGATTTGCGTTCGCATTGGCGTTTAGCGGGCCTACAGGTGCCGACCTTCCGCAGAACCAAAAGCCTAACAGGACCACAAGGCCCAACAGTAGAAGCGGCAATAGCCATCTTAAGATAGAGCCGCCGGTGTCGGAGTCGATCGAATCACCGACTCGATTGACCGTGTCCGAAACCTTGCCGCCGACCGAGCCGACAGCATCACCGACCTTATCGGCCGCGCCGCTGGCCACCGCTGCCGCCGCGCCGACGCCTCCGGCGACCGCTCCGGTTACTGCACCTCCCCAATCCGACAGGAAGCCGCCGATCTTGGAAAGCAGGCTTTCTTCGTCAGGTATTTCGCCGTCGGGCGTCAGTTTGTCGACTACCGAGGGGATTATTCCGCCAAGAGCCCCGGATGCCGTTTCGCGATCGACACCGGCATCAGCGGCGATCGAATCGATCGTGTCCGAACCCAAAGCAGATTCAACCTGGTCGCCTGTGAGTGGAGTATTATCGCCGGAAGAGATCCATGAGCCGACAACGTCGCCCAATCCGGCATTCTTGAATCGGTCGATGAAACCGCCAAAGCCGCCAAGTTTCGGATCGGCCATCAACCCGAGCAAAGCGGCTATCAGACCGCCTGCTTTATCGCCGCCTATGCCGAACTTCTCTTTCACCTCATTGATAACTGAGTCAAACAAAGCCATTTTCTAATTCCTCCATTTTTTTGTTAGCGAACTGTTAAAAACAAAATGCCGGAAACGATCAGTAATTTAAGTAAATAAATTCCTCATCGCCGACGTGGAAGCCGACGCAAGTTGGGGAATATGGGCAACGGTTAACGGTCTAATTCTTAACACATCGTACTTCTAAGTCAAGAGTTTTCTTTTAATTAGAGTGTCACCGCGATTTTTACGGCAGTTGCCGAATCGCCATTGCCGGAGCGTCTGATGGATAAACATTTCGTAACGCATTACGGAATTGCTTTGCTGGACGTGTTTGCAGTTATAATGACAGCGTTTACGTTGTGCAAATTATGAAACGCCGACCGGCCGTGGCGCCGGGTCTTGCGGTATGAGTTGCTTTATTCGTAGTTTCGATAGCGGACCGAAGCCCTTCAAGCAGGCGATGACGAACGCCGAAAGGCCGATAACATTTTCTTCTTATATTTGTTGATGTATTTTTTTTGCAGCTCTTGGCGACAAGGATGGATCCCTTTGCCGAACTTGAAACCTCATTTGAGAAACGCGAATCCACATCGTTATGATGAAGGCCGATCCGCGTTTCGATACTCTTCGCGGTGATCCGCGTTATCCCGATCCACTTTTCCGGATCGGATTTTACTGACCTATGATGCCCACAACCCTGATAGAACGATCGATGGATGAGATACGCGAGATAAAAAGCGATGAACAAGCATTCTTAACCGAGATGCTCCGCGAGGCGATCTTCTTCCCTGATCCCTCGAAAAAAGAAGAGAAACTGGCTGAACTCGAACCGATCTTCGCGAATTTCTTTGATGATTTTGGTAAAACCGGCGATGTCGCGATGGTGCTTGTAACGGATGACGGACTGAGCGGTGCCGTCTGGACACGTCTGTATACGCAGGAAAAGCATTCATTCGGTTTCGTCGACGAAACAACGCCGGAGCTTGGGATCGCGGTCAAAGAAAAATATCGCGACAAAGGTATCGGTGCAGAGATGATCGAACGGTTGTTGAAGAAGCTGGCCGATGAAGGATTCGACAATGTTTCGCTCAGCGTGGACCGCCGAAATCCGGCAGCGAAACTCTATGAAAGACTCGGCTTTATAATCCACTCCGAAGACAAGACCTCGTACATAATGCTAAAACGGCTATGAACGGCCCTTAGTCTCAGTATTATGAAACAATGCCCAGAATGTAGGCGGGATTATTACGACGATAGCTTGTTCATGGGGCCGCTCACTCGTTGGCCTATGCTCCGTTTACCGTTCACTTTTATCATCAGGAAAATACTGGCGGGTGAGCGGCTAAAACAGCAGAGCATTAACAATCTGAAAGCTTCTTTATTGGCTTTGGCTCTGGGATCGAATAGATCAAAATTCAATTACTGTTTGATTAGCGGGACACGCGACTAATTGGTGATTGCTCCGCGTTTTTGCAACCGAATATGACGGAAACAATTCAACACTCTGACGGCCGCGTCGAACTCAGGGAAGAAGCGTTCAAAGAGATCGAATCGTCGCCGCTGTATAACGAAGATCTTGCTCCGGTGCCAGTCGGGAAGCGCAACTGGACGACGTATAACTACGCCGCGTTGTGGATCTCGATGGCGCATTGCATACCGACGTATATGATGGCGTCGGGGTTGATCTTGGCAGGGATGAACTGGTGGCAGGCCTTGATCACTATTCTGCTTGGTAACATCATTGTCCTTGCGCCAATATTGCTCAATTCGCATCCGGGAACGAAGTACGGAATTCCGTTTCCTGTATTTGCACGAGCCGCTTACGGTACAGCCGGTTCCAATCTGCCGGCGTTGATGCGTGCATTGGTTGCTTGCGGATGGTTCGGTATCCAGGCTTGGATCGGCGGGCAGGCGATATATATATTTCTTGGCTCGATAATACCCGGCTGGGCGACGCTGCTCGGCGCTAGCGTAGGCGGTCACACGCCAACAGAATGGCTTTCGTTTCTGCTCTTTTGGGGGCTGAACATTCTCATCATCTATCGCGGGATGAACGTGCTTCGGCATTTTGAGAATTGGGCGGCGCCGTTCGTACTTGTTATGACGGCGGTACTGCTAGGTTGGATAATTTATCAAGCGGGCGGCATCGGCTTTCTTCTTCACGAACCGGGCAAGTTTCACACCTTCGGCGAATTTTTCCCGATCTTTATTCCCAGCTTGACGGCGATGATCGGGTTTTGGGCGACGCTGTCGCTTAATATGCCCGACTTCACAAGGTTTGGTAAAAGCCAGCGTGAGCAAGCCGTCGGTCAAGTAGTGGCGTTGCCGACGACGATGGTCGTGTTTGCGGCAATGGGAATTTTGATCACCTCGGCTGCGGTGGTGGTTTTCCCGCAAATGAATCCGGCCGATGCGTGGGATCCGGTCAAACTCGTCGGGCAATTCTCACAGCCGCTGGTCGTGGCCATCTCAATGTTCACGATCATTATCGCAACTCTTTCCGTAAATATCGCCGCTAATGTCGTCTCGCCGGCCAACGATTTTGCCAACGCCTTTCCAAAGCTGATCTCGTTTCGCACAGGTGGTTTGATCACGGGCATAATCGGTATCCTGATGATGCCGTGGAAACTGCTTGCAGATCCGAGCGGATATATTTTCTCGTGGCTGCTTGGTTATTCGGGCGGCCTCGGCTCGATTGCAGGCGTGCTGATCGCGGACTATTGGCTCGTCAGACGAAAGGATCTGAATCTTGGCGACCTATATCGAACGACGGGCGAATATCGCGGCTGGAATTGGCGAGCAGTCCTGGCAACGCTTTTGGGTTGCTTCTTCGCGTGGATAGGATTGATAATTCCAGTGCTTCGGCCTTTGTATGATTATGCATGGTTTGTCGGGTTCGGTGTTGCGCTCATTGTTCATTGGCTTTTGATGAAAGCGACCTCGCAGAAAGAGATAATCTGGTAAGATTTGTGTGATAAAATTGATGCATTATGGCTACACAAGTTTTAGAAGGCACTTGGGAAGAGATTACGAAACATGCGAAAAGTTTGGTCGGACGAAAAGTGCGTCTAACGATTCTTGACGAACCGTCTGTGTCAAAACCGCAGCCGAATGTAGGTATGTTGGAAGCTCTGCGGAAAATAAAGGAACGGCATAAAAATATGCCTGAGAGTTCCGACGAGAAAACACTACAGATGATTCGGGAAGGTCGCTCCGGACGCATATTTGGCGAAGAGTCCGATGACTAGTTCAAACGCATTAATTCTTGACGCAAATATCATTATTGCCGTTTGCTCAAAAGAGCCGACGGCTTTGTTGATTGAGTCCACTTTGGAGAATTACTCGACTGACGGTTGGGAGTTTTTTGCACCTGGCATCATAGTCGCCGAGGTTTTATATATTTTGTGTCAGAAACTTCAAAATGATTTATTGACTCCCCAAAGCTATGCCGAAGCTGTCGATAACTTTCAAGACCAGATGAAGGTTACACAGACCTCTGACGATTCCTTAATTATCGAACGAGCTAAAGAAATTCAAAGTGGTTATGGTTGTAGCCGCTCTGCGGATTCTATTTATATTGCACTTGCCGAAGATTTAGCTAAAACACGAACAGTTGAATTGTTGACTTTTGACCGGGGCATGGTCAATCAAGCTGCAAAAAATGCTCCTACGGTTACGATAAAAGTCTTATAAATGTGGGGAAAGTATGTCCAGAATAATTAAATGCGGCCTGATACAGGCACACAACGTGGCACCGGCCGATGCTCCGATCGGTCAGATCAAAAAGGCGAACATCGACAACCAAATGAAGTATGTGGAGGAGGCGGCCAAACAGGGCGTGCAGATGCTTTGTTTTCAGGAGATTTTCGCGACGCCGTACTTTATGGCGGAACAGTCGACGCGTTGGTACGACGCGGTCGAGAAAGTGCCTGACGGGCCGACCGTAAAATTGATGCAAGATGTTGCGAAGCAATTCGGCATGGTCCTTATCGTTTCTGTTTACGAAGAAGAGCAGGCTGGAATTTACTACAACACGGCCGCCGTGATCGATGCCGATGGGACGTATCTCGGCAAGTATCGCAAGACGCACATTCCGCACGTCGCTCCAGGGTTTTGGGAAAAATTCTATTTCCGCCCGGGCAATCTCGGCTATCCGTGTTTCGACACGGCGTTCGCTCGCATTGGCGTTTACATTTGCTACGACCGGCATTTTCCGGAAGGAGCGCGATGCTTGGGGTTGAACGGCGCCGAGATCATCTTTAATCCATCCGCGACCGTTGCCGGTTTGAGCGAATATCTTTGGAAACTGGAGCAGCCTGCACACGCCGCCGCAAACGGCTATTTCGTAGGGGCGATCAACCGCGTCGGCACCGAAGCTCCGTGGAACATCGGCGAGTTTTACGGCCAAAGCTATTTCTGCGACCCGCGCGGCCAGATAATCGTCGAAGGCTCACGCGACCAGGACGAACTGATCGTCGCTGATCTCGACATGGACAAGATCCGCGAGATACGTAATACCTGGCAATTTTTCCGCGACCGCAGGCCGGATACATACGGGCCGATCGTGGCAGACTAGGACAATACAATGTCGGATAGAAAATACATTGTTCTCGCTCATATTATTAAGTTCGGCATTCCACTTGGCGTCGTATTGGTGGCGGCCAAAGTAATTTATGCGATAATTCTTGGAAAGTCGGGTGTCGATATCGATGTTATAGGGATTTCATTCTTAACGCTTGTCCTATGTATATGTTTTGGCGCAATACTCGGACTCTTTAAGAGCCGGGCGGTCTAAATATGAGTTTCAAAACCAAGATCCGATTCTGCATATTATTGGCGTTGATTTTTGCCGCGTTTGTTAGCGTAAACTCTCAGTCTCCAGCTAATGTTGAACGCGATTTGCTTGCACAACTCAACCTTACTTCAAAAGACGGAACTTACGGCGGCTCTTACGACGAAGATAAAGTTAACGCGGCTAATAATAAGATCACTGAAACTCTGTTGAATAATTGCAAAACGCTCGCGTGTCTGCGTTACGCTTTTCCAATGCTAAAGGGCGAGATGTTCGTGACAACGTCAAAGGACGGAAAGCTGCGTATCTATTCGTGGGATATGCAGACCGGCGGAACAATGCACGATTATTCCAGCGTCTATCAGTATCAAGGCAAAAGCGGGAAAATTTATACTTCGTCGGCGCAGGGCGACGATGAAAGTGCTGGTTCGTTCTATTCACAGATCTTTCAGGTGAATGCAGTGAGCGGGCCGGTATATCTCGTTAATTCGAATTTTGTTGCGTCCTCGTCCCTTAACGGCCAATCGATCGAGGCGGTAAGGATAAACGGCGAAAAGCTTGATATGAAACCGCGTCTTATCAAAACCGTGAGCGGCCTTACAAACTCGATCAGTTTCGGTTACGATTTTTTCTCAGTCGTTGATCGTCCCGAAAGGCCGGTCAGGCTTTTTGTTTTTAACGAAGCGAAAAATGAATTCAAGTTTCCCGTCGTAGTCGAAGATGAAAAGACTCCGCAAGGCCGTGTGACGGACAAGTTCATTACGTATCGTTTCGATGGCACTAATTTTGTCAAAGTAAATTGAATGCAAAGCACACCGCTGGACAATGAGCTGATCGAAAAGAATTTTGCCGAGATCAATCCGGCGATGACCTTTGCCGCAGCTGCTGTCGAAGCGAGTCGCTGCCTTTATTGTTATGACGCTCCGTGCATGCACGCATGTCCGACGCACATCGACGTGCCCGGATTCATCAAAAAGATCGCCAGCGGAAATCTGCACGGTTCGGCCCGCGTGATCTTTGACGCGAATCCGATCGGGGCAACGTGTGCCCGCGTCTGTCCGGTAGAGGTTTTGTGCGAAGGAGCGTGCGTCGAAAAAACGCTGCTGAAAAAACCTATCGAGATAGGGCGGCTGCAGCGTTATGCCACCGATCACGCGCTGAATAGCGACAGACAGATCTTTGCCAAAGGCGAATCTAATGGCAAATCGGTGGGCATTATCGGCTCCGGTCCGTCCGGGCTTTCCTGTGCGGCATATCTCGCTCGGCTCGGTTACGACGTGACCGTTTACGAACGGCGTCCCCTCGCCGGCGGCCTCGACACCTACGGTATGGCCGAGTACAAAATGCCGCAGAGCGTTTCACTTTCAGAAGTCGAGCACATCGCAGCAATGGGTGTGAAATTTCTCACTAACACCGAAGTCGTTGCACACGGAGAAGGGGTGAAAGATGAGATTCCTGAAGCCGAAGCCTGTGAGACAGTTGCCCTCCAGTCTGTATCCTTCTCTGATCTGAACGAATGGCACGACGCAATTTTTATCGGCGTAGGCCTCGGCGAGACCAATAATCTCAACATTCCCGGCGAGGAACTTGAAGGCGTGATCGATGCTCTGCATTTCATCGAATGTATCAAGACACGCGATTGGAAATCGGTTCCCTTGGGCAAAACGATCGCCGTCATCGGTGCGGGTAACACCGCGATCGACGCCGTCACACAGGCAAAACGCCTCGGTGCGGAAAAGGTAATAATGGTTTACCGCCGGACTGAAAAAGATATTTCCGCCTATGACTATGAATACGAACTCGCCAAAAAAGACGGTGTCGAATTCGTATGGCAGGCAGCTCCGATCGGCATTCTCACCGACTCTGCATACACGCACGTAACGGGTTTACAATGCGAAAAGACCGACGGCTCGCTGGTGCTATTCGACATCTCCTGCGACATGGTAATTAAAGCTGTCGGCCAGCAGAAAATGCGCTCGTTTTTTGAATCTGTTGCGAAGGTTGAGATTGACGAAAATGGCCGCGTCAAGGTTAACGAAAAGATGCAAACGTCCGATCCGAAAGTGTTTGCCGGCGGCGACTGCGCCAATGGCGGAGCCGAAGCAGTCGACGCCGCACAGATGGGCAAACTCGCCGCGCAGGGAATTCACAAATATCTGACCGGGCAGATTGTGAAATTTGCCGGCGCCGAAGTTTAAGGCTTTAACCGCGATGCATGGCTCGACACCATCCACCAACGCCCGCCCTTCCAGATCAGCGTATCCGTAAACTGAAACTCCGCCTCGAAAGCTTCTTTGTCGTACACGCCTTTGACGATCGTCTTTCCGGTCACGACCGCAGTGTCACCATAGAGCCGCGGCTTCATATCGACGTTTTTGAAAACGGTATATTTCGCCCTCCCGCTTTTAAGATCGCCGATCTCATCCGCCAGACTCGTGATCACGCCAGTCGAACTCGTCAACGTAAAATCCTCGGTCATATTCTGCCGCAACCGATCCGTATCACGGGTCTCAAATGCTTTGCAGAGTTCGTGGATAGTGGCCAAAACCGAATCTGTACTCTTGGACGGTTTTGAAGACTGGCCATAGATCGATACTGAAGCTACCAAAACGACTAAAAAGGCGGAGTTTACCGAAGGTATTATTCTCATTATTAAAAATTGTAGCAATTTAGGCTTTCTTCATTCCAATTTAGTTCCGGATACGTAGTAAGTCGGTTCGAAATATTGCCTGAGTGTGATGAGTGGCGGACTTGCCCGCCGCTCTCAGAAACTTAAAGCTACCCTTCGGCTATAATCCGCAGCCCATCTAGCGTGAGGTTCTTATCGAGCGTGTCAATCATTTTACAGTTAGCAGCGATGAGATGAGCGAAGCCGCCCGTCGCGATCACCTGCATTTCTTTTCCGTGTTGTTCAGTGGTTTCCGTGGTTTCCGTGGTTTCCGTGGTTTCAGTTGAATGAACCACGGAACGCACAGAAGACACAGAACTAAAATCCAAAAAAATACGGCTTAGGAGTCCTTCGACCATGGCGATGTGGCCGAACACGATGCCGGATTGGATGGACGTAACGGTCGTGTTCCCGATAACGCTTTGGGGTTTTTCGATGGCGACGTTAGGCAGCTTGGCGGTCAGCATATTCAGGGCTTTAGCGGCGGTCGCCATTCCCGGAGCGATCAAGCCGCCGATGTATTCGCCTACTTCATTCACCACGTCTATCGTTGTTGCAGTACCAAAGCTGCATATCACAACCGGCTTTCCGTATTTTGTGGCAGCGGCGTGAGCGTTGATGAGGCGGTCTGCACCCGCAGCGGACGGCGGTTCGTATTTGATGGTCAAACCGAAATCCCACGTCTCATCCACAAACCGGGGCGTTATCTTAAAGAGCTCCCGGCAGGCCTGTGCGACGACCGCATTCAACTCCGGCACGACCGAGGCAACGATGCACTCCGCAATGTCCACCTGTATGAACTGTCGCCGATGCACCTTTAAGCGGTCGAACAACAATTCCTCGACCGTATAATCACGCTTTGTCTGAATGGAGAATTTGTAAAAGAGTTCAGAACCGTCGAAAATGCCGAACTTGATCGAGGAGTTGCCGATGTCGATAGCCAAAAGCATAAGAGAATGGAAAATGGATAATTAAAAATGGACAATGCAGAAAATCTCTGACATTGTCCATTGTCCATTCTAAATTGTCCACTGAGGCGTTAGCCTTGCAGCGGCAGGCCGTCGTAAACGATATTCCAGCCGTTCTTTCGGCTTGAGCGGAGCGAACGTGTGAACCATTGCAGAGCGGCGGCCGGATCTTCGTAGATCTGGACGGCCGGAAAATTCTCACGCGGGTCTACCCGGCAAATAGCGGCTCCGTTATCTGCACTCTTGATGCAGAGCAATGCGACCATATTGTTCTTTTGCAGAACAGCCGTGCGGAGCATCACCTCATCTTCTTCGTCTAACGAATCTTCGAAATCGGCAAGTTCTTCGTCAAACTCGTCCTCAAAATCGAAATCAGCCTTTAAATCAAAATCACTCATAAGCCTATTTAGAACTTACACGGTTGTTGGAGAAAGTTCAATTCCTGAATTGTTACGTGCATTCCAAGCCAAGATCCACAGATCGGTTTTAGGAAATCCCCATGTTGTGATAAACATTCTTCAGCGTCTCACTTGCTATTGTTCGGGCTTTTTCGGCGCCGGTTTTGAGAATGGAGTTTAGTGTATCGTCGTCGTATTGGTTGACGCGTTCCTGGAACGGGTGGAGGAATTCGACAACGGTTTCGGCGAGTTCGGTTTTGAAATGGCCGTAGCCCTTACCTTCGAAATGGGCGACGCATTCGTCGGCGGTTTTGCCGGTTAGGAGTTGGAATATTGTGAGCAGATTGTTTATCGCCGGGCGCGATTCGTCGAAACTGATCTCGGTGCCGCTGTCGGTAACTGCGCGTTTTATTTTCTTTGTGACGGTGTCGGCATCGTCGAGCAGAAAGATCGAACCGGCGGCATTCTCGTCCGATTTTGACATCTTTTTTGCCGGATCCTGCAACGATTTAATGCTTGCACCGACCGGCGGAATATAAGGCTCAGGCACCTTGAATGTTTCACCGAAGTCTCGATTGAACCGTTCGGCGAGATCGCGGCAGAGTTCGAGATGCTGCTTTTGATCCTGGCCGACCGGGACGAGATCGGTTTGATAGAGCAGGATGTCCGCAGCCATCAGGATCGGGTAGGTGAAGAGGCCAACGCCTGCACGTTGCGAATCATTGCG
>Ga0193752_1000603_pt1 | contig 33660 bp, 20 predicted proteins | sample H1c1metaG_FD_144924 | JGI IMG/M metagenome (GOLD analysis project Ga0193752, IMG submission 144924) | Soil microbial communities from a riparian zone of the East river system, Colorado, United States - H1c1 | ecosystem: Environmental > Terrestrial > Soil > Riparian zone | place: USA: East River... | reverse complement strand
TAACTACTTCAATGATACGGTCAGGTTCTGCGTTTCTTGCGAAATCGTTATTAATTTTAGGATCGCCTTTAAAATAAATCTGGGAAGTGAGTTCCGGATAACCTTCAGCTCTTACTTTGAAATGAATGTGACGGGGTCTTGAACCATATGGTGGCGGGAAAATAGTCGCGAATGTATAGTTGCCGTTATTATCTGTCCGGACTATACCCCGGCACCTGAAACCCTGGCTATCATAATTTCCTTTCGAATCACAATGCCAGATGTCGAGCGTTGCATTGCCAACCGGTGTTGCGCAATCCGAAGCCTTCAGAATTTTTCCTTTAATGGTCAGTGCTGTACCGCCCTGCTCGATAACATTGCGTATGGGCGAACCCTTCTTATAAAAAGGGCCTTCCTGGTCCTGTTGCGTTTTACAGGATGGAGAGAAGAAACGGAAATTCATTCTGGCCACTGCTTTATAAATTGGCAAAATAGTCAGAGCGGTTAGAAATGCTTTACGTTTCATTTTTAAAACTTTTAAGCTTAATATCTAATACATTACCTGACCATCCGTTTCTTCTTACAAACTTATGTCAGCTTCTCTTTGAAAAAGTCAATTGTTCTTGTCCATGCCAGTTCCGCAGCTGCTTTATCAAAGCGTGGTGTAGTGTCATTATGAAAGCCATGATTTGCGTTCGGGTAGATATATGCCTTGTATTCCTTTTTATTTTCTTTTAGTGCAACTTCATAAGCAGGCCATCCTTCATTTACCCGGGTATCCAGCTCTCCATAGTGGATCAGGAGCGGAGCCTTGATTTTAGGAACATCTTCTTTTGCAGGCTGGCCCCCGTAAAAAGGCACTGCAGCTGCTAAGCCGGGAATACGCACTGCCATCATATTTGCGATCCACCCACCAAAACAAAAGCCCACAACGCCAACTTTTCCGTTACAATCTTTGTGATTTTTTAAATACTCATAACCGGCTATGAAATCCTCAAGCATTTCGTTCCTGTCGCGTTTACTCTGAAGCTCCCTTCCCTTATCGTCATTACCCGGATAACCTCCCAGGGGTGTTAAAGCATCCGGGCCAATGGAAATAAATCCAGCCAGGGCGGCTCTTCTTGTTACATCTTCAATATAAGGATTGAGGCCCCTGTTTTCATGAACTACTACAATACCTCCGAGTTTTCCTTTGGCGTCTACCGGTTTAGATAACAAAGCCTTGATTGAACCACCGCCCTTTGGCGACTGGTAATTGACATATTCTGATGTTAATCTTGCATCATCTGCCTGGATCTGAATGCCGCCCTGGTAATCCGGCATAAGAAAACTCATGAGGGACGTAACGGTAAGACCACCTACAGCATAGGTAGACAGCTTCTGAATAAATTCGCGCCGTTCCACACGGTTATGCGCATAGTCATCGTAGAGATCAAACACTTCCTGTTTGATGTCTTCCTTTTTAATTTCGCTCATGTTGTGATAAGTTGTTTTCTAAATTTAAGGAATTTTCATCACCCCTACCACTTCAAATGCACCCTCGTTCCTTCAGGATCATTTTCAAAACTCAAATAATAAGTACTTGAAGCGGCATCCCATGATGTTTTCACTTCACTGAGCTTCTCTCCTTTTACAGTTGTCAGCACCGTTTCTAAAGGAGCTTTCGGCAAAAGGATACGCATACTGTTTGTTGTATTTACCGGGCTTTTTGAAAGGAACGAATATTCATTCGATTTTACTGACTCCTCATACACTCTGGAAGCGGCAGCCAGGACCTGAGGCTGTTTTTTATTCCCGACTCTCCCAAGATTGTAAAGCAATGCCTGTTCACCCGGCGCAATTGTTTTCTTTATCAACACGGGCAATTGTGGATCAAAGAGATCAATCACCGGCTCATTCACAGTATATGATTCGGTGCTAATGCTTTCATCCATTACGGCAACAATGTCATAAGGTCCTCTCTTCAGAAAGAAAGAATTTTTGAAGTTGAGCTTGCCTGCTTTTGCATCTTTTTCGTAGGCTTGTTTTATGAGTTCGACAAATCGACCACCTCCTTTGGATTCCATTACAAATTCCTTAGGGTGCTGACGAATAATATATACAGAACCTTTTCCAACTGCGACCCGCTGATCGCCGGAAGTTGGCGGTTTCACTTTCAAAAGTTCGAACAAGTGTGCTGAGGGAGATGTATACTTATTACCCTTTGTATTCCACCATTCCATCACCGTTTGATAAGGATCATCATCACGTCCGCAATAAACCAGCACACCTCCTTTTTTTACCCAGTCAACAATATACTTATGTGAATCAGAAGACAAAGGTTTCATATTTGAATAACTCATCACCAGCACTTTGATATCTTTCAGGGTTGAAGGATAAGAAAGATTTTCGATATGCACCGTTTCAACAGGTATTCCCAATTTCAGCAACGGCAGCGTTTGGCCATAGAAGTTAGAGAACTGCGGATCCTCAAAGCCGTTATGCGTAGGAAAGCGCTGAAACATCAGAGAATTGGCCATGAGCACCCCTATACCAGCAGATCCTGTTACACGTTCATTTGTAACTGGCATCTCGTTCAAAGTATTCACCATTACCTGCATCTGTGTGGAATAATATCTCGGGATCAACACTCTTTCGTCGCTATTCGCCAGTTTGTATGGTCTTGTATAGATACGCTCCGGCCATGGCATCACTTCATAATCAGCTACCATCGGATAAAGCAGTTTTGCCGTGAAAGTTGCCTGGTAGTTCTTCTTATAATCGGCCCAATCTCTTGGCCAGTCTTCAATCGGATCGGTTAAGAAAAATAATTTTCTTTTCGTGGGCATGGTCATTGAAACCATTGAACCGTACTCGAGAAAAGCATTTTCGAAAACGCGTTCTTTTTCCCGGCCATCAAAATAGGTTGGTTCGCGGGATGTGCCTGTCCATACCTGCGCGATATAACCATCGATACTCGGCAAAGACGCGAGGCTCGCTTCAGGACTTACAATTTTCCATGCAGAATAATTCACAAGCGAGTGTGTAGGAATATATACTTTCACATCAAGCCCCTTGCTTTTGCCATATTCCTTTGCATAGGTAGACACTTCCTTGATGGTGTTATAATACATCTGATATTTCAACTTGTTACTGAGATACGTATTCTCCGGTGATTCGTGCTGTGCCCTCCATGGAAAACCATAATATTTCTGCCATTCCTCTTTGAAGAGTACACTATATCCACCCCTGGCCCACATTTCAGGTTCTTCCAAATGAATATGAGTAATGCCTGCATCAATTACTTTTTTGATGACAGCCGTTTTCATGTATTCGACATAAGATGGTATCGGAACAACATAAGGGTTTTGATTGCCGTGCATGATCTCTTTTCCATTCTGTTCCATCTGCGCAACGTCAAGGTGATTTTTTCCATCCCATTTTCCCAGGTAATAATCTTTGTAATCACCCCAGGAAATTCCCGTCATGAAATGAGTTTGATAATTTCGATCTCTCCATGATTTTACGCGCTCTTCAAATGTCATATTCTGGCGATCGTTCGCGCCGTAAACAATCGCTATATCTGATCGAACATCGATTTCAGGACGCCAGGGACTGCTCGTCTGAAAGGCGGTTTTTTCTTTAAGCTTTGTACGAGCCGTATCAGTTTTCTGCGCAGTCGCGGCTGCAGAAACTAATAACAGAAAGAGAAAGAATGACTTTATTATCATTATAGTTCGTTTAGATAGTTGACGGAAATAATGGAAATGCTATGAGAGAGATCACACACATTCACTCATAGTGAACAATTATTTTGGTAAATCCACCCTTATAGCTGCATTATAATTGTGACGACGGATATTCTCGGTTGCATAATTAATTCTCGCGGCCGCACGTATAAAGACTGTACGTCCTGCCGGAATAGTGCCGCTTGTGGTGATCGTAATAGTCTGCCCTAGTAATGCATTAAATGCATTTCCGGTATAACCTATTTCGGTGGAATATCTGTTGTCCCATTCACGATAGCCAACAAAAGGTAATTGGCTTACAAATAAACGAACATCTGTTACATTCTGCATATCATCGCTGTAACCACCCATAGGTTCGATCTTCGATTTGAATTCGGCAGGACTTACTGCCCTTGTAACCTTGACCTGGGCGGTGATCTTGCCGTTCGCGATTACCGGATTACCAACCCATTCGACTTTCAGGAAAGGCTGAACTTTGAACTCAATCTCAGTAACACCTTCGATATCTGTATTTATTGATTCATTCGCAATTGTATCTCCGTTAGCTTTCCTTCTTACCAGGGGAATAAATGCACCGTCCACTCTTACATTATAGTTTCCTGGAAAAACCTTTGTATTTTGAAAGTTACCTTCCTTCATACAGAAGAAATCAAAATTATCCGGAACAGGTGTCTCCTTCCAGCTCAGTTCACGCAGCCTTACACGGGTACCTTCAGAACCCTGATCAGTTAAAACTGGTTCTCCAGTAGCAGCATCAATAACCCTACCTTTTATTGTTTCTCCAGGCAGGTCATAATTATCTTTCTCGCAGGAGGCAAACCCGATAACTATAATGAATAAGAATATGCCATTGAATATCTGTTTCATCCGTGTATTTTTTGTTTTTTTCAATGGTCGGATGGTACTCCGCATACATTCCCATGTGTGTAAATAGTTTATCATGATCTGTTTCATTGCCTTACTTTTTTCAATTTGATAATGCATTTTCTTTCTTTAGAAGTTAACGACCTGGTTGCTGATCAATAACAGGGCTCTTGGCAACTTCAGCAGCCGGTATAGCCATGTAATATTCCTGTTCGATGATGCGGAAACGTTTTCTGGCTTCCTCCAGACCGGCATCAAAGAAATATTTTCCCGTTGTGGTAGAATAGAAAGGATACAGGCCTTTGTAGAACGCACCATCTGATTGAGTGAATCCATTTAACATATCTGAGTGCTGGGTTCTCCAGCGTCTGATATCCCAAAGGACCTTATTTTCGAAAGCAAGTTCCTTTCTACGTTCCTTACGGATAATAGCGAGCCCAGTTGATCCAACTACTTCACCTGCACCTATTAAAGCAGTGGCACCTGCTCTTTCACGTATATCCCTGATAGCCTCAAACGCAGTCTGCTGAAGGTTTTCACCGGGTATAGACTGACCTGCAGATAATAGTTCATTAGCAGCTTCCGCAGCATTAAGAAGAATTTCGGCGTAACGCATCAATACAAAATGCTGTTCAGAACGTGATTCCAATACCAATGCCTGAGGCATATTCGGATTGAGCCATTTACGAACTACAAATCCTGTCATCGCAGCTGTATTATCCGCCGTGAAAGGACCACTCTTGCCACTTGCATTCATGTTACCGCCGCCGGGAAGCGGCACTACTTCATGTGTTGTACCACTCTGAGAAAGAAACAATTTTTTTCCACTGGTAAATGCGCCTTTTGCTGTGTAAGCATCCACCTGGTTATAATTGACAGGACCTGAAACGGTGTAATTCGGCAGGCCACCATTAACCACCCTCAGGGGAGCGATACCGCCCGCTGCATCGCCTGTATAAATCCCTCTCCGGATCTCGATCGCTTCTCCCTTGAATACATCGCCGGGAAGAATAACATAAGCACGAAGCCGGGGCTCAGCATTGGCAAAGAGATCAGTGACCTTGTCAAACAGCCGGTATTTGCCCGCATTGTCAAGTACTTTGATGGTGCCATCAGGATTTTTGTCGAACCCATCAAATAATTCCACAAAATCCAGTGTCGGGCAGTTACCTGCAGAGTAACCATTCCCGCCCATCAACTGACGGGGGATATTGTAAGAATCATATCCATGTGCCAGGTCAGGGAATTTGTATTCCTTTATATAAATATTTTCAGCACTTGATACATCCGAAAACATATCTACCATATTCTGGTATTGACCTTCTTTATCAGAAGGGGACCATTTCTTTTTGTAGAGTGAGTATTTGTTACTCTTGATCACCTCACGGGCAGCATTATACGCTTCTTTGAAATATTTTGCAGAAGCTGCGGCCGCGGTTCCCGGGTCAAATCCGATAACACGGACTTTTGATTTGTCGCCGAAGCCTGTTATCTTGTTGTATTTAGCTACAGAACCAGCAAACAACATAGCTTCAGATTTAAATCCATAAGCAACAAATTTATTAGCGTAACCTCTTTTGGGGCTTGTAACATTGAGCATTGCGATGGCAGAGTCATAATCAGCCAACACCTGGTTCCAGGTTTCCTCTTCAGTTGAACGTGCTACTTCGAGTTCAGGAGCAGTCTTCTCCGGGTATTTAAGTACAGACTTAACTAATGGAACCCCACCATACCGTTTTGCAAGCTCATAGAACACCATGGCTCTCGTGAAGTAACCTTCTCCAACAAAGTGATTATACTCAGTCTCGGTAAAATTTGCCTTGTATTCCGGCAAAATTTCAAGCATCCAGTTTGCATCCCTTAGCAAGTTGTAGGCACGGGTCCAGTAAGCGCCATTACGAAAAAAACCTTCTGAAGTCATTGCTTCACCTGCATCACGACCGATGGAAGAACCCTCGTTAGCCCCGGGAGTTACCAACCAGTCATCAAAAAACTGGCGCCCGGGTGAATACTTGAAGTCTTCGAATGGCATCTGGCTGTATAAACGGGACATGTATACCGCCATACCTGCAGCGCTGGCAAACAAATCTTTGTCCTGCACCACATTCATCGGCGGTACGTCGAGATATTTTTTGCAGGATATTAAGATGCTGCTGAAGGAGATTATAATCAATAAAAAGTATTTCAATTTCATGGCATCAGAGTTTAATGTTTAATCCCACAGATACAGTTTTGTTCAATGGATACAGATATCCAAAAAGATCGAGCGGATGTTCGGGATCTACAAACTTTACTTTGGAAAATGTTACCAGGTTATATGCGTTCGCAAAAATCCGGAAGTTCTTAATTTTGATCTTCTTAAGTATATTAGTTGAAATCGAGTAACCAAGCTCAACAGACTTCAAACGCAGATAGGCGCCGTTTTCGACATTGAAGGAAGAGTTTTCGTCCGGCGTGATGCCTGTGTAGGCAAAACGGCCCGGTACCCATTGAGTTGCGGGACTATAGGGATCTGCTTTGGGATCTGCCGGATGCCATCTGTCCATAAACTGCTCCATCGCTCCTGACTCACCATTACCCCAAAGCGGTATGCGAAGTTGTTCTCCATAAATAAGTGAACCCATCGCGGAACCCTGGAATAAAAAGTTTATGTCGAAACCTTTGTAAGCAGCATCGAATATAAAGCTGAAGTTCATCCACGGGAACTGGTTGTAATGGATTGGATGAACATCATTCCCATTGATCTCTCCATCTCCGTTCCAGTCTTCATACTTATAGTCTCCGATAATAGTTCCACGTCCGATATAGAATGGGCTGTTATAAATGTCTTCCCATGAACTAAACTGACCGGCACCTTCAAGCCCATTATGTACACCCTGTAAACGATCGTTTTGATTGTTCTTCCAGTTGTTCCATGAGCTACCGATTGCACTACGCTCCCAATACAAACGTTTAACACGTGCTAAAGAAAATATTGCTTTGGCGTTGTATGTGAGATTGCCCAACCGGTTTCTGTGCGTGAGTTCCATATCGAAACCATAAGTGCGGTCGCTGTTGATATTTTCGAATGGCAGAGCGGCCCCTACTACTGTAGGAATGCCTCCGGCTCTCTGAGCCAGAAGGCCTTCACGATGGCGGCTGAAATAGTCGGCACTTAATCCCAGAAGCCCATTCCATAGTTCAATGTCAATGCCCAAATCAAATGTTTTGGCGGTGAACCAGGTAATGTTTGGGTTAGGAATACCTTTGTTATCGGCACTTGCATTAAAACTGCCATCAAACAGATAACCGCCGGTGAAATTTCGACTGTCTGTACGGGTTGGGTAGTTATATCCAGAAATGAACTGGTAGCTGGAGGCCTGGTCATCCCCGGTTTTACCGTAAGAACCGCGAAATTTCAAATTACTGATGAATGATAACGCATCTATATTTCTAAAGAAACTTTCTTCAGATAATCTCCATCCAAGTGAAGCCGCCGGAAAGAAGCCCCACTGTGAACCAGGTGCAAACCTGGAAGATCCGTCATAGCGGAAAAGGAATTCAGCAAGATATTTGTTATTGAAATTGTAATTCAGTTTTCCAACCAATGCCATATTGGTGGATTCATAGAGAGCACTGGAATCGGAGTTCATGGTAGCAAGTTGACCTTGAGCTATACCGGCAAAAATATAAGGTAGTGGCAACACCATGTCTCTTTGTGCGAAAAAGTTATCACCCTTCCGTTTTTGCGCTTCTCCCAGTACAAGAGCGTTAATGGAATGGTTTTTAATTCTTTTATCATAATTCAGAGAAACCTGACCCAAGGTCTGCGTTTTAAAATAGGATTCTTTCCGGATTCTGTTCGGAGACTGACGCGAGAACTTAGGATAGGTTTGTGAAGCCTCGTCATATCTGTATTGTGTATACTCTTTCTGATACAGATCTGCGCTTGATACAAAATAATCGTAGCTGAAAAGTCCTTTCATTGATAACCCTGTTACGCCAGGAATATCATATTTCAGGCTGGCTGATGACGTAAAAAATTTCTTATTGTATTTCTTCCAGCCGGTTAAGTCTGCATCCATAAATGATACCGGATTATCACCTTCAATCAGACCATGATAGGGTTTGGTTGGATCATTGTTTGCATAGGCTGGAATCTGGGGACCTTGTCTCCAGAAACTTCGAACGATCCACCATGAATCCTGGTACGGACGATCCTGCTGATCAGTAATACCACTCAGGTTAAGCTCAAGGGTGAGACGATCCGCAAGTTTCGTAGTAATATTTGAACGAACATTATACTTTTCGTAGTTCAGATCGTTTGATTTAAAAAAACTCTCCTGGTATTCGTAACCGAGACCGATATAATAATTGGTTTTATCATTGCCGCCGGAAGCACTAAGATTGTGCATGGTTTGCGGCGCATGATTGGAGAATACTAATGGATACCAGTCAGTACTTTGTTTTTTTCCTGATCTGTAATCTTCAAATTGCTGATCATTGAAAATGGGAGATCCCCCATTTACGTTGTGCATGGCCTGCTCATTACGGAGGGTCATATATTGTTCCGCATTAACAGTTGCCGGCAAGCCAGATGGGATCTGCCATCCATAAGTACCGGAGTAATTTAACTCGAGTTTGTTGCCTGCGCCTCTTTTGGTTGTTACCAATACAACACCATTCGCAGCACGTACTCCATAAATTGCAGCAGAAGCATCTTTCAATACAGAAAGATTTTCAATGTCATTTGGATCGAGACGTTGAAAATCATCAGCGGTACGGGGGATACCATCGATCACTACGAGGGGCGTTCCCATGGCGCGAATGTCGAAGTTGTTATTGAAGGAGCCAGGTTCAGATGTTCTTTGAGTAACGCGAACACCGGGAATTTTACCGGTGATCATATTTTGGACGTTCTCGTTCTTGGTAGTGATGATGTCTTCACCTTTGATAGAAGATACCGCACCGGTAAGGTTTGCTTTTCTTTGAGTCCCATATCCTACTACTACAACTTCACCCAGGTCCTTTGATTCTGAAACCATCCTTACGATATATTGTGTTTTGCCAGCGAGTTTGACTTCAAGCGTTGCATAGCCGACTGTTGAGATTTCCAGTGAACCATTTCCTCTGCCTTCAGGAATACTTAAAACAAACTCGCCCTGTTCATTCGTCGTCGTTCCAATTGAAGTTCCTTTGAGGCTAACACTCGCGTTGCTTAGGGGAGAGCCTCCGGTACCGGTTACTTTCCCGTTAATTACAGTATCGGCTCTGATGGCAGTCACCTCGCCGGAAGCATTATTTTTTTCCTGGTTACCGCCCGTGGGTAAAGGGCTTGATGGCTTTACCTGCTTCAGAATAATCTTATCATCTACAATTTCATAAGCGGCGCCAAGGGGAGAAAGTAATTCCTTCAAAACATCAGGTAAGATCTTTTCCTTTACATCGAGTGTTACTTTCCGGGCCACATTGATTTCGTCATTTGAAAATACAAACACATAATTGCTTTGCTTTTCGATCTTTTCAAGTACTAAACCAAGTTTTTCGTTTCGAACCCGCAGCGTTATTTTCTTATCCATCTGCTGATTAATAACGAAATCTTTGGGCGGAGGAGAATAAGCCAGTTGGGCCTGTGTTGAATAGGTAGTTAGCAGCAGCAGGAAAAAAATTGCTGTACATCTGGCGATGCTGCACATCAAAGCGGCAGGTCTTTTTTTCATAAAAGCAATTGATTTTTTAAGAGTTTAATTAATAGCCTCGCTAGGGTATTTCTGTTGAACCATCACTGATCAACACTTCCTCATTGTTTATTTTATAGTTGAATTCTGTCGATTTACTCAGGTAAAACAGAATCTCCTCTAAAGAATTATTCTGGAATGAACCTGTAAGGCGAAACTGGCGTGCATTGTCGGAGAGGAAAACTATTTTCTTTCCAAAAGCTCTTTCAAGTTCCGCACCGATTTCCTCAAAGGACATCGCCCTGAATACCAGTTTTCCACCTATCCATGCCATGTCTTCCTTGCTGACTGTAGATTCCACAATGGCCTGTTCTTTCGTAAATAAATAACGCAGTTTGTTTTCGCCGGTTAAAAAAACAGTGTCTTGCTTTCTGCCAGTCGCATGTTTTGGAATGAAGGCAACCTTGCCTGTAGCAACAGATGCTTCTATAAATTTTTCATTGTCGTATGCTCTGATGTTGAATGAAGTGCCCAGCACTTTCACGGTTCCGTTAGCAAGATGAATAATGAAAGGCTTCCTGGGATTTTTAGCCACTTCAAAAAAAGCTTCTCCACTCAGGTACACTTCCCGTGTATTGCCACTGAACTTTTTCGGATACTGTAGCTTAGTATCAGCGTTGAGCCAGATCTTAGTTCCATCGGGTAATACCATAGTGCTTTTAACTCCTTTTGTATTCTTTTTTTCGATGAGTGCTAACTGTTGATCTGTTGATGTGTCTCTACCGGCATTTTTTTTTATGAACAGCAGCGAGCCTGTTATCAGAATAACAGAAGCCGCAGCAGCCACGCCAAACCACAAGTTTTGTTTTAGCCTTTTTGTTGTTTTGGGCAATACTTTGATCGGTGCATCCAGTTTGGGTTTCAGCTTTTCAAATGCTTCTTCAACAAAAGGCTGATTGGCGTTGTCGTGTTGGTTCCAATATTGATGAAGTAGTTTGAATCTTGCAGAAGCTTCGGCGTCGGCTGATAAAAGTTCTTCAATCTCCCCGAGTTCTTCGGTTGTTGCTTCGCCGCTGAGCTTTCGACTTATCAATTCTAAGAAACGGTTATTGCTCATTTGGAAAATTAACGTTGACTTTTATTAAGACAGGTGAATGGGATTAGTTACTTACAGGAGGCTGAGATTAATTTTTGAAATAACTATTGAAGTGAATTGTCGGTTTTAGTTATCGCTTATTCAAAAATCAAGGTGGTGTATATATTCTATTTGATTGCTTGCAGCCACTTCAATCATGTTGATATAATCAGTGAAAGAAACTTTGATTACGACTTAGTTTGCTGAAGCGAATGTTATGCAATTGTGAAGACAGGTGAACGACTCAGATAACTTACAGTATCCTTAAATTAATTTTCGCAATGCACAGTTTACCGATTCGACATTTTAAAGTTTTGTCCTGCCTGTTTTAACGGTGCATTTTGCCTGGTATGTTTGGGTTATTTTATCGAGTTTTTTAATAGCACGGAACAATTGAGTTTCCACTGTGCGCGGAGAAATGTTCAGAATTTCTGCGACCTGTTTATACCTGAAACCTTCCTCCCTGATCAGTTTGAAAACGGTGCGACATTGATCGGGAAGTGTGTCAACGGCTTTTTCGAGTTGAAAAGAAATCTCTTTCCATTCCAGGTCTTTTGAAGGATCACTCAAATTTATTACCCGTGCCTGGTTTCCTTCTGATTCTATTGCTATATGATAACTGGAGTAAGTGGAGAGATAGTTGAAAGCGTGATTTCGTACTGCTACGAAGAGATAGGTTTCGAGATTGCGGATGTCACTGATTGTTTCGCGGTTACTCCAGATCTTGACCATTACATCGTTCACCAGTTCCTCCGCCACCTCCTTTGTATTAACATACATAAGAGCGAAATTGAAGAGGCGGGCGAAAAACAAGCCGTAGAGTTCTTTTAAGGCCGATTGGCTGTTTTTCCCGATCTGCCATTGTAGTTGGCCGATTACGGCGGTATCTATTTTTCCGGGCAGTGCTCTTTTCATAAGCAGTATTACAGGCGTTGTGGTAATAGGACAGTAAAATTGAGAAAGTTCCCTACAAAAATGTACCTACATATGAAATTTATTTTTGCTACGGGGCAAGGCGGTTGGAAGATTTAGGTGGATTTTGATAGACGACAAGCCGGGGAAGGCGGATAGGCAAGCTATTTACCTGAACCTGAGCGTATTCTGAATAGTACTGCCTCCCGGAAAATGCCTCCTGGAAAATGGGTTCGGTATGAAAAGCTTTAATAATCCATTATTTTGATCGTTTTGCGATTTTCCCGTGGATAATAAATCCCTGGTGGGCAAAGGATGCAATCCCGCCATTACCTTTTCCGGGGCAGCTCTTGCCAATAAAGAAATGAAATAAAACGATGGGACCCGACCCGATGTTGTGCTTAGACTGATTAGAAACAGTCTTAGTTATTCTTTTTTACCTCATTTTTGATTATCTTTTACCGTCCGGATCGATTGAGCGGATGAGTGATCAAAAAGACCAAAAAAAAGCTCTACATGGAAAGTAAAAGATATTATGCCAATACAGATAGTTTGGTTAAACTGGTGACCAATATAGTGATTGGTTCGGCCATGCTGATTTTTGCTTTGAATGTACTATCTTCTTCATTAACCAGCGATAGCGCTCCTTTACTGTTCCTGCTGTTCCCCTTAATCGTTTTGACATGGGCAATTCATCCGGTCTACTATATGATCACCCCGGCATCTATAAAAGTGAAAAGGCCTTTTGGGAGCATTGAATATCCTCTGCATTTAGTTGAAGATGTAAGACCTATCCTCGCCTCGGAGCTCGGCTTCAGGTTCAGGTTATTTGCTTCAGGTGGCTTATTTGGTTACCTGGGCCTTTATCAATCTGCAAAAATTGGTCAGTTTGTTATGTGGTGTACAAACCAGGAGGAATTAATAATGATCACCTGCAGGGGTAAAAAAATTATCATTAGCCCTTCTGATAGTTCGGCGTTCTACTATGACTATCTGGCTAAACGAAATGGTAAGAACGTTATTTAACCATAAATCATTTTGTATATATTGTGATCCGGTTATACTTTTAATTGTTGTATTCGGGCCGCATTAAGTATCGCAATCAGTGCCACTCCGACATCTGCAATTACAGCTTCCCATAGTGTCGCTATACCTCCGGCTCCTAAAGCAAGAACAATAATTTTTACAGTCATTGCTATAATTATATTCTGCCAAACTATGTTCCTGGTGATCTTACCTGTTTTGATCGCAGATAAGATTTTAGAGGGTTGATCATTTTGGATTACGATATCAGCTGTTTCGATTGTTGCATCACTGCCTAATCCACCCATGGCAATACCCGCATCGGCGAGCGCAATCACCGGAGCATCATTCACGCCGTCGCCAACAAAGGCGACTCGTCTGCCCTCGTCTTTTAGCTGTTGAACTTTTTCAATTTTTTCATCTGGCAACAAGTTGCCATAGGCCTCTTTAATGCCCAGTGTAGCGGCTACATGATCAACCACGGCCTGTTTGTCTCCGGATAACATCACAATCCGGAGATTCAGGGCGAGCATCTCCTTAACTGCTTGTGCGGCATCGTTTTTTAGCTCATCTGAAATGGTGATATAGCCGGCATATTCTTTATCGATTGCGATCAGCACAATTGTTTCAACAATTTGAGAAAGATCCCCGGGAATTTCGATTTTAAAATTATGCAGGAGTTTTACATTTCCGGCCAGGATATGTTTATCATTTATCACTCCACTTAAACCCTGTCCTGGAATTTCTTTTACATCGAACACTTTTAAGTTTGCATACTGTTGCCCGGCATATTCTTGTTCTGCATATCCAACGATTGCTTTAGCCACGGGATGGGTGGAATTCGATTCCAATGAAGCAGCTATAGTCACAAATTCTTTTTCATCGGGTAACTGCGTAACAACTTTCTGCACTTTGAATACGCCCTTTGTTAACGTGCCTGTTTTATCCATCACAATAGTGTCAATCTTTGCCATCACATCAAGAAAGTTCCCGCCCTTGAAAAGCAGCCCGTTCCGGGATGCCAGACCAATGCCACCAAAATATCCCAGAGGGATTGATATTACTAACGCGCATGGACAACTGATGACAAGGAACACAAGTGCACGATAAAACCAAACCGTAAACTGGTAGTTGTCTACAAAAAAATAAGGTACGAGACAAACAACCAGTGCAAGAAAAAACACAATAGGCGTATAAACCTTTGCAAATCTCGAAATGAATAATTGAGTCTGTGATTTTCTGGCAGTTGCATCCTGAACCATTGATAAAATCTGGCTGAGTTTGCTGTCTTTAAACAGACTTTTAACCTGTATCCTGGCAACTGTATCGAGGTTGATCATACCCGCGAAAACCTTTTCACCTTTATATTTCACGTCGGGCATACTTTCTCCTGTTAATGCTGCGGTATTAAATGAGGCCTGTGACGAAAGAAGTTCTCCATCCAAAGCGACCCTTTCCCCGGGCTTAACTTCAATCACTTCTTCCGGCCTAACTCCTGATGGATCAACAACCGTTGGTTTATCATTATTGATCAACGTTACCTGCGTGGGCCTGATATCAAGCAAAGATTTTATGCTGCGTTTTGCGCGATCAACTGCTGAATCCTGGAACCATTCGCCTATCTGGTAAAACACCATTACTGCCACTCCTTCTTCGTATTCACCAATGATAAAAGCTCCGATAGTGGCAACGGTCATCAGAACGAACTCATTAAAAACATCCCCGCGGCTTACTTTACGGACTGCCAGTATAAAAACCTCCCGGCCAGCCAGGATGTAGGCTAAAGCGTTAATAAATAATGAAAGTACCTGCGGAAGTTGAATGCTGAAAGCATATTCAAGCATCAGAAGTGTTAGAAGTATCGTTGCTGCCACCAAAAGTTCCCAATGTTGTTTCCAACCTGTTTTTTGATTTCCACCATGATCATGCGCATCATGCGAATGATCGTGTCCATTGTGTTCATGTTCATTTACAATATGGCCATCATGATCATGCTCGTTATGGATATGATCGTGATGAGTGTCTGAATGATCGTGTTTGTTATTCGGGTGATCATGTCCGGTATTGGCAGGAGCGGCATCCGGATGATTTTGGTTATCATTTTTGTGACCTGCAATTTGCTCTTTATTTCGGGCTTGTCGGTTCATGAGCTTACTTATATAAAAAATGAAATGATACCGGTAATAATTAATACGAGTCCGGTTATAATGCCGGCATTATGTTCCCAGGCATGCCAGTTGAGTTTTAATAAACCCTTATAAACTATTCGTATCCAAATAAGCATTCCGGTGAGTGTTATGGTGCTATAAATAAGTGCTATGGTCAGAATCAATGGCCAGCCTTTGCTGCCTGCAAGCAAAAAATAAGCTTCAATTTCCATACAGGGCGACAAAAACATGGCGGTGGTCAGGGCCAATACTATCGAGGTTTTGGATTTCTTTTCCAATGTCTTTCGTTCAACATGAAAATGATGATGCCGGTAATGCTGGCGCAAAAAGTAAAGGCCCATCAGGATCAATATCGAGGGCCCGGTAATGTGCATAAAATTCTCCATCTGTGATGTTAGCTCACCTCCGATCAGTCCAAGCAATATTCCAATTACAACAGTGCTTAAAACATGAGCACTGCCAGCTATAAATGTGATACGACTGATCTCAGCAAGATCCCATCCTTCCTTACGGCCGACAGCCAGCACAGGTAACCAATGATTAGGTATCAGTGCATGCAGTATGCTGATCAATAAACTTCCAATTAAAATAGATATCATAGAGCCTTAATCTTCTGTTAATCCTTATACATATTACCGATGACTGCCAACATGCGCCTGTATTTTTGTTGTGGGTACTTGTTGTGGGTACCAGGTTCATTTAAAACAAAAAATTAAACGATTCGTTTGCAAAAATCAAAAATGACAATGCATTGATGTTGCAGATATTCGATAACTATCTTTTTTCAGCGGGATATTTGCAACAATGTTTTTAAAATTTATTTATGACAGTGTTAGAAATACGAAAAAAAGTATGAATATGACTGGTATATTGCAGGTGTTAATGAACAGAATCCGGCGGGATTCTCCAGCCAGGATCATTGTTAATCACTAAATAATATGTATGATACCAAGAATATTATTTGTTGTTGTATTTGCTTCGATGATATCCTGCACCAATGAATCATCGGCAAAGAAATCGGAAGATGTAAAAAGCAAGGCAGCTGAATCAGCGGCGGCCGTCACAGAGGCTGTGCCTGCGGTAAACACGACGGGCAAAATGTGTTACGGAAATTTCGATAATAATGATACAATTATCATCAGCTTTGACCGGATCAATAATATTATAAAAGGAGAGCTATTATATCAGTTCGATCAAAAAGACAGGAATAAGGGCGAGATCAAAGGAGTTATGAAAGGTGATACTATTATTGCAGATTATACTTTTATATCTGAAGGCATTCACTCTGTAAGGCAGGTCGTTTTTCTGAAACATGGAGATGAGATAGTTGAGGGATTTGGATCAGTGTCGGATGATCACGGCAGAGTGGTTTTTCAGGATCTTTCAAAACTGACTTTCGATAAGAGTGTGACATTGAAATCCATTAACTGTGAAAGCCTTCCGGCTATCAAATAGGCAATCAAATAATCTATCAAATAATCTATCAAATAATGATCAGGTAATTTTCGCATAGTGATAATATATGACCGGGTAATGATCAGATAATAATTGAATATTTTACTCAGATATCCTGACGATGTTTTCTAAATGCAATCAGCCCATATCCTTAAACGATATGGGCTGATTTATGACTGCAAGCCTGTAATCTATTTCAATAAATTTGACAGGAATCCGCCGATACCTCCAAATCCTTTTCCACCACTCAGACTGCCGATCAATGAACCGAGACCGCCGCCTGTCTGGCCGCTCGCGCCACCCAGCAGGTCACCTAATCCGCCACCTGTTCCTGCATTAAGGCCCGTAGTCGCTTTGGATCCCTGCAAGCCTTTGTTAAGCATGTTTCCCATGATCATAGGTCCAACAAGACTGATCAATCCTTTTGCAAGACTGCCCATGTTTATTCCTGAATTTTTTAGTTTGTCGCCAAGGCCAAGATTTCCGAGAATTCCTCCAAGTCCGCCGCTGCCCACTTCGCCACTGATTCCCATTACTTCAGCCGGCTGAACGGAAGCTTCTTTCACATACTCGTTTAAAGCTTCGAGTTGTGTTTCATTGATCCCGAGATATTCCGCAATTGATGCAATATGAGTTTTTTCCTGCTCAACAAGGTTGTTGTCTGATTCCGCAAAAGCAATCAGATCAGCTACCAGCGAAAATCGTAACTCGCTTGATTTTAAAACATCAAGAGAAAATTTAAGAGAACTACCGGAAGTATCCTTAGCGGCAGTAATGATTTGTTGTTGCTCGTCTTCTCCCAGACCGGCAACTTCTGCAAGGTTAGCCAGATAAGTTATTTCCTGATCAGATGCAGTTTGATCAGATGTTGCAATGGAAGCGATAGCTTTTAGGTAAGCAGCTTTTTCCGCGTCGGAATAGCCTTCTAAGATTTGTGTAGACATTTGGATAAGTTGAATTGTGAGAGATAAATTGGCTATATAAATATAAGGTAACCCGGCGTCAATGTTGAGCTGGTTTCTCTTTTTACTTAAAGCATAACCTTGAAATAATCTGGCATGAAAGGCGCCTGATTTAATCTGTCATTGCTTTGTAACAATCGGACAACAGCGCTCATTTCTCAATAATCGTTCATTTTCCGATGATCGTTTCATCGATTTTATCTTCTTTCATCGTTCCAATACTATTCCTGGTCTCCATTTTGAAACCATTATCATCAAAATAGCAGGTCCAGATCTCCCGATGGGGACTTTCGATATATTGTATTATGAGTTCCAGCGTTTTATCATCTTTCCAGCGATATTTTCCGGCAACTTTTAAAGGCGGTAATCCAGCCATGCTATTTGCTGCTCTTGCGGTAAGACCTGGCCCCTTAAAGTTTGTAATACCGGTTTTCCAGTCGTTATTACTGAATTGAAAAGAATGATTTTCTGATGCAGTCTTAATCACAACTCCGATATCCTTTTTATTAAAGCTGAAGGTTATCGTTTGTATTTTGTTTTCGTTATCCTGCAATGTAACCGTTTTGTTTTGCCAGGATGTTACCGGAGCCGACTTAATAACGGAGTCTGCAACCGTCTTAAAAGGTTTAATATTGAGATTCGAAGCTTGTTTTTTCATTTGGGCAAATGCTGCGGGATTATCCGGCAAAGTAGTGGCAGAGATCGCAGGATACAGATATTTCCAGACAAGGTTCAGTTCATCCTGCATGTCCGGAGTTTCGCTGGTTATGGCTATAACAGCATCAAGCTCCGGAAACACGAGAATATATTGGCCAAATGCTCCATCGCCGCGATAGCTGTTATTCCTGCTTCGCCAAAACTGATAGCAATAACCCTGCAACCAGTCACTTGATTCCCGTTGCTCTTTCGTTGCGGAAGGGTTCTGAATGATATGCGCGGTTGTTGCTTCTGTGATCCACGATTCGGGTATGATTTGTTTTCCGTTCCACTTGCCCTTGTTCAAAAACAGCTGACCGAATTTTGCCATGTCTGTTGTTCTGATCCGAAGCCCCCAGCCTCCAACATTAATGCCTTCGGGATTGGTTTCCCAGTCTTTGTTTGTTATTCCTAATGGCTTAAAAAGCCGGGGTTCGAGGTAGTCTATCACTTTCTCGCCGGTCACCTTTTGAACGATGGCTGAAAGCATAAAAGTGGCCATGGAATTGTAAAGAAATTTTGTTCCTGGAGTGTCAGCGATCGGAGTAGCAAGAAAGGCTTTCACCCATTGATTTTTTGCGGGAATATCTTCGCTCGGATCTGTTGAGTGGCCTACAGACAGTGTCAGAAGATCCCGGATCGTCAGTGATTTTAAAAAGCTGCTGACAGTGTCGGGAAGCAATTCCGGAAAAAATGAAACAACCTTGTCATTTACACTCAGCTTTTTCTCCGCGACGGCAAAACCGATCGCTGTTGAAGTAAAGCTTTTGCTTGTTGAATACATGGTGTGCTTCAGAGAATCAGCATAAGGTTTTGACCACGCTTCTGCGATAACTTTTCCATGACGGAGAAAAACAAATCCGTGCAGTTCATTGCGCGATTTTGAAACGGCATCCAGGAAAGATGTAATTGCTGCTGATGACACTCCTTCCTTTTCCGGCGTACTCCGCGGTAATGGCTGAGAATAAAGAGCAGAAGATAGCAGTAAGAGTAGTAATATTCGCATAATGTTTTTTTTACTCCCCTCCTGCGAAGGAGGGGAAGACGTCGAAGACGGCAGGGGTGGTTGTTCTTTGGTAACCGCATACTGATTACCTTCGAACACTAAAAAACAACCACCCTCCTTCGCTAAAGCTACGGAGGCCAAAGCCCGCTCGCTCCGCTCGCCGCCCTCCTTCGCAGGAGGGCAGCTATTTTCAATACCCCTGATTCTGTACCAAATATCCGGGAATATTCGATGCGCCATCAATGGCTGTTTGAGGAATCGGGAAAACCCTCTTGTTTTTATCGGCATTGGTTTTTTCTGTCCAGGTGCCTTCGTATTTGCCGAAACGGATCATGTCGGATCTGCGGATACACTCCCAATACAACTCGAAGCCTCTTTCACGGAATAACAGATCAAGATCAATAGAAGTGAGTGGCTTGGCAGGTGTAGTCGCTGTTCGTGCAGCCCGGATGATGTTCACATCTGCAAGGGCAGAAGCTGCTGCATCGCCTCTTCTTAGCTTTGCTTCGGCGCGCATCAGATAAATATCAGCAAGACGAAGTATAATAATATCATGCTCTCCAAAATTTCTTCCGCTTGCTGAAGTGCGGCTGAACTCATATTTCTCAACACGATAACCTGTATTATAATTACTTCCTGCAACAGAAAAATCGATCTGTTCGGTAAAGGTTACTGGCAATGTAGGACGGCTCCTGGTATCATTAAACAGTTTTCCAACTTTCATTTTACCATCCGGACATTTCAAAAACGCTCCACCTACCCGAAGCAGACCATATTGCTGGCCGCGCAGAATACCCCGGTTGATATTGAAATCGGCAGCGGCCACACAGGTGTCATTTGCATTGGAATAAATGGATAAATTCTGTTTGTAAAACCGGGGATCAGCAGCAGCAGGATCTACAGGTGTATTGGCATTTACCCATGTACGGTAGAAGTCCGGTGTGATGCCGGGACCATCTGTTCCATTAGCAGCCGGATATGCAGGTAACGGAAACTGATCTCCTGACAATGAGAAATAAGCCATCCGGTTATGTCCATTCAGATCTGCGCGTTGGTCAACGGCAAAAATCAATTCTTTGTTAGTGTGATTATTATCATTGAACACGGAAAAATATTCCGCAGCCAGTGCATACTGGCCGGAGGTGATGATCTTATCGCAATATTCCACAACCTTATCCATATCTTCTTTCTGGAAGGTAAATGATGCAGCATAACGGTCACGCCAAACCGCAGAATTCAAATGAAGCCGTGCAAGTAGCCCCCAAACCCCTGCTTTCGTTAAACGACCCGGGCCTGTAGTATTATCAAGGACCGGTTCAATGGCAAGCAATTCGGATTTGATATAATCAATCGCTTCCTGTCCCCTGAGAACCTCGGAAGTAGCTGTCGGATCTTCCTTAACGAATATTATTCCGAACAGATCAAGGGTCAGCATTGAATAATAAGCTCTCATCCCCCTGGCTTCAGCCAAAAATATCGCTGCACTGGGTTCCTTGCTTTTAGGTAATTCTATAATAGCTGTTAAGGCCCGTGATATGCCCTGCACCAATGAACTCCAGGTACTTCTTACATTGGGATCAGTACTGGTGGTTTCATGGCGGTGCATGGCAAGATAAATACCATTATCACCCCAGTCAGTACCTCCGCGATACGGAAGGATCGCTTCATCAGTCGAGATCTCCTGCAAAGTGAAGTACGTTGTGTGTTGAAATAAATTTGGAAGCCCGGCATAAACAGGAGCTATAACACCTTCAGCAAGCTGTTTGTCAGTGAGACCGGTTACTGAAGATTCATCAAGAACAGTTTCGTCGAGTTTTGTACAACTGTTTATTATCGTGATGCACGAACCCATCAGCATCAGACTTAATATTTTCTTTTTCATGTAGCGGGTTTTTAAAATGTAACGTTTAATCCAAAAATCACAGACCTGGCTTTCGGATAACTTAAATAATCAATGCCATACGAAGAGATGCCATTTACGGTTCTGTCAGTGTTCACTTCAGGATCATACCCATCGTATTTTGTTGCAACAAAAAGATTTTGTCCCGTCACAGATAAGCGAAGGGCTTTAACCCAATTGCCGAATCCTAAACGAGATGTGTTAAAGGAATATCCTAATGACATGTTATTGAGTCGAAACCATGCACCATCTTTTAAAAATCTTGTGCTGACAGGTGCTGCATTATTTACGGATTCCTTTGGATCAGCAATTGCTGCACGGGTTGTATTGGTATTCTTTGATAACTTAAGTTTATAGAAGATCGAGTTCGCAGTATTGTCATAGATCTTATTTCCGGAAACGCCATTAAAATTGACATTCAGATCAAATCCTTTGAATGCGACATTTCCAAAGAAGCTATACAAAACATTGGGCAACGCTGAGCCTGCTGCTATCCGATCTTTGTCAGTTACAATGCCGTCTTTGTCATTATCAAGGTATGTGCTGATTCCATTGGCATCGAAACCGGTCCACTCCTGCATATAGAATGTGCCGATTGGCTGATCATTTATATAGCCATTTATTGTAGCCGAGGTAAGCCCTGAACCCGATGCCGATCCTGATGGAATAACAGAGTAAGGTGAATTTTCAACGATATTGTCAAGGAATGTAATATTGCCCCCGACTCCGAACGTGAGTCCTATTCCTGTCTTGTGCCGGTATTCAAGATCGATCTCCAGACCATCATTGGTTATCTCCATGTCTTCTACGTTGGTCCAGAAAGTATTGGCAGGTTGAATCGGATCTGCCGGTATAACTTCAAGAAGTATGTTATTGGAAATTTTTCTGAATACATCTATGGAGCCTGTCAGTTCACCTCTCAGGAATCCAAAGTCAAGACCAACATTCGTTTGTGTTGAAACCTCCCACTGAATATCAGGATTGGCAAGCCTGCTGTATGTTGTTCCGCCGGGATAGCCTCCCACTGCATACAATGGATAACTGGTAGTTGCTGATACCACTGAAGTGAACAATGGTTGTGTGATCTTGGAAGGTATTTCCTGGTTTCCGGTAAGACCCCAACCCGCTCTTAATTTAAGATTGGTGAAACCACTGTTCTTCATGAATGTTTCTTCTGAAATTTTCCAGCCAAGCGAGAAGGAAGGGAAATAGCCATATTTATTATTCGATCCGAACTTCGATGAACCATCTGCCCTGAAATTCGCGGTGAGCAGATATTTATTATCATACTGGTAGGTAACACGACCAAAATAGGATTGTAACTCGTTAATGGTTGCGTACCCTGTAGGCCTGTTATTTGCCAGCGTCAATTCCTGGCCGACTCCGGGGTTGTAAATAGGGTCAACGCCACCAATCGGAAATTTGTTGATGCTTGTTGTTCTGCCCTGTACAAATACTTTCTGGTAAGAGTGACCCGCGAGTACACTAATATCATGACTACCGGTCTTAAGTGTATAGGTAAGATAATTTTCAATCAGCCTGTTCTTGTTATAGGTATTTGAAGTTTCAAGCCGTCCGTCACGCTGTGGTTGTGCAAAAGGCAATGCTTCGATATCACGGTTTGCAGTTGACTGATCGATTCCGAAATTCAAACGGTATACAAGGCCCTTGATAATCCGCAAAGAAGGAGAGATGGATCCAAGTACCCGGGTGATTGAAGTGATGTCTTTATCAAGATCAAAATAAATCAGTGGATTATTTATGTTCTGATAAATGGCTGGTAAACCATTCGCACCTAATGCCGGATAAGTAGGGTTGTTCCCCAAAGCATCTCCAATGATATTTTGAATTGGCGGACGCTCATTTTTAGTATTAGCCACACTCAGGTTAACATCGAGCGTTAAACGATCGTCGAGGAATTTCTGGCTTGCGTTAAATCTGCCGGAATACCTGTTCATATTGTTTTTCTTAATGATACCCTGTTGTTGCTGCGCACCAAACGAAGCGAAATACGTGAGCTTATTCGCCCCTCCGCTCAGGGTGAGATTGTGATTTGTAGTTGCGGCGGTACGTGTAGCTTCTTCCTGCCAGTCGGTATTGCCTCCTTTATCATCGAGCTGTCCGCCAAGTTTAGGAACTTCCGTGCGGAACTCTGAGGCTGATAAAACAGGTATAGCGCGTGCCATCCTGGAAATGCCGTAGCTGGTCGAAAAACCAAGGATCGAGCTTCCTGACTTTCCTCTTTTTGTTGTGATGATAATAACGCCATTTGCACCACGTGATCCATAAATCGCCGTTGCAGACGCATCTTTCAATACATCCATAGATTCAATGTCCTGCGGATTTATGAAATTCAGTGGGTCACCTCCACCCGTGCTTGAATTATCAAGAGGTAAGCCATCAACCACAAAAAGCGGTGTACTACCCGTTCTAACTCCACCCGGCCCTCTGATGGTAATACCCTGAATTGCTCCGGGTTCGCCACTTGCCGAAGTAACGTTGACACCTGCAACTTTTCCCTGCAGCAACTCCTGCGGAGAGTTGATAATGCCTCTGTTAAATGCTTCGGCTTTTACTGACTTTACTGCACCAGTGATATCTTTTTTATTTTGGGTGCCATAGCCAACAACAACAACCTGTGCAAGGTCAGCACTGTTGGGCGCCAGTGTAATATCCAGGCGCGTCATGTTGCCAACCAGTACTTCTTTTGTGACGTAACCCACAAAAGAAATCTCAAGAACTACATTATTATCGGGGACCGAAATTGAAAATGCACCGCTGGCATCGGTGAGGGTAGTCGCTGTGCCGCCTTTTAGGGAAACAGTTGCTCCGGACAATGGAGTCGAATTACTGGAATCGCGGATGGTTCCGGTAACGGTCTTATCTATGAATGCTGTTTTTCTGATGCCCGATGGTGTATTCGCAAGGCCGGGGTCCGATATGAAAACACACACTGCACTCAAAGTGGCTGTAACAAACAGCTTAAGACCGCTTTTTGATAAAAAGCTTTTTCTCATTTGTTAAGTTTTAGTTCTGGTAACTGAAAAAAGATGGTAGCAAATGTAATGGATCGGGTAACACTATTTTCGTGGCACTTAAACGATCATAGTTTCTTAATAAAAATAATTATGGCCCCGCCGAAAGAGAAGAAATATTACTGTATAATACCGAAAGGACCCGGGTACCTGAAGAGCATGGTTGAGCATTATTATAGCAGTCCACAGTGTTGGCGTTATAGATTTGGCAATCGGGGTTAAAGTGTAATAAATTTATGATTTTTTTCTACCTTTTTTCAGCTTTTTCTTTTCATGCTTTCCAGGTATTCCAGCAGATTCGCCATATCCTGTTTTGAAAAACTTTTATACAGGCCATCGGGCATCATGGAAGTTTTTTGTTGCTGCATGGCGTCAATATCCGATGTCTTAATGCTCTTTTTATTGCCGCCGGGCATAACCATTTCGATGTCTGTTTCAGTTTTGCTTTTTACGATACCGTTATTAACCGAACCATCTTTCATTTTCAACACCCAGCTTTCATAGCCGAAGCCAATACCCGAAGAAGGTTCGATGATAGCCTCCAGCAATGCTTCTTTTGGAAGTTTGGAGCCAATCTCTGATAAGGCCGGACCAAAGTCATAGCCGCCGTTACCGGCCACATGACAAGTGGCGCAGTAAAGTTTATATACTTCCTTCCCAGCTTCAGCATCTGATTTGAGTGCCGCCAATTCGGCCATGACGGGCGGCTTCTGACCCGAATTATCTTTACCATGATCCGGTAGATAGCTGGCAGCCTCTTCTCTCACCGCGCCTCTCCATGCCCTGGATACACTTTTTACCACATAAGGTATCAGCGGAGCAGGTACCATTTTTTTCTTCAATATCATCAACACGCGGTCTTCACCGCTTCCGCTATTACCTATCCGCATGGCAGCCTGTTGATTCACAAACTGACCATACTTTTTCGAGAAAGCTACCTGCTGTAACAAATCAATGGATTGGGTTGAGCCCACGCTTCCCAATGAACCTAATAGCTGTTTTTGAGCGAGTGTATCAGTTCCGTTGATGGTTTTCCAGATCAATGGAAGACCGTTCAGTTTAAATAATAGTTCAGCCGCATTTCTGCCAACAAAGCGGTCCGGTTTTTCAATAGCCATTTTAAGCAGGTTCTCATTTTCCGACCTTACATTATAGCGTCTTATAAGCCGTACGTATTCTTCGCCGGGTGCCGCTGACATCGAAGCCAGCAGGTCTTTTAAAGCCTGTTGGGCGACCGGCGATCTTTTTACAGCGTCTTCATCCAAATGATTCAGAACCAGTTTTTTTACAGCAGTATCCTGACTCCCGGCTTTTTCAAGAATACCTATAAGGCTTTGTGATTTGATACCGCCTTTATTAAAATCAAATGCGCGGAAATAGCGCAGGCGATTTGAAAGCGGTACTGATTCATCACCAGCAAGTTTCGCGAGATAGGGTATGGCAACAGGCGTTCTCGCTCTCCAGATAATATCTCTTGCGGCTTCCAATTGTAATGGATCTTTCACTTTTTCAAGATACCAGCGGTCTTCGCCGTCATGTTGAAGTGCGAGCTGCGTCCAGATCTCACCGGCGCCGGCAGCTTTTACATGATGAAGAGCAATGGCAAGTTCGCGCCTTACCTGGGCGTCTGTATCAGCAACAATCGGGGTAATGTCCTTTATGAAACCGGGACGCGTTCTTGCTGCATGAATGCCCATGATGCGCAGGTCAGGATTTTTTGCCTTCAATGCCTCATCAATATACCGGTCCGCTGCCTGCTTATTAATTTCAACCAGCACCCAAAAGGCTCTTGCACGCATAGCAGGATCATCACCCGACTGCCACAGTTTTTCAAGAACGGGAGTAGCACTGGCTCCCATTTTTACCAATGCTGTCCAGGCTTTATACCGGGTGGCAAGATTAGGATTTTGCAATGCCGCAACGGCGGCATCCGGCGTATCATAAGAAACCTTTTTGATGGCATAAGCTACGCCCGGTTTTGAAACCCGATAAATCCGGCCACGTGTCTGATCCCCTGCCTGATGTCCGCCTACACCCGGATCATACCAGTCTGCAACAATGAGTGATCCATCGGGGGCAGCACAAACATCTGCCGGCCGGAACCATCTGTCTGTTTCACCTTTCAATATGTTGTTGATTGTTGCAGTAAAGCCTGCACCTTTTTTTGTTACGTCATAAGACCGCACCACATTAGGACCCGCGTCGCAATGTATCATCCTGTTCAGAAAACGGTCAGGCAAGGCCTTGCCCTCATAAAAAATTATTCCTGTCGGCGATCCGGCGCCGGTTTGCAAAAGATTTGGCGTAGCGCCGGGATCATTGAGATGCCAATGCTTAAGCGGAATAGAATCCTCCATATTTGTACGGCTCGCCGACCAACCTGCACCGGTCATTTCATCTGTGTAACCATAGTTGCCATATTGCATGACATAGTTTATCCGTGTTCCCCGGTTGCCATCATCGTCATTATCGCTTTGCCATAGATTTCCATAACTATCAACCGCCACTTCAAACGGATTTCTCAAATTATGACCAAGCACTTCAACGCCTGAACCATCAACATTGCATCTGAATATTATGCCCTGCCTGTATTTGTCCGGGCCAATGATATCTCCGTCCTGGTCTTTGACAGGTTTGCCATTTTTATCTTTAAGCGTTTTGCCTTCATTGCCAAAGTTGAAATAAAGTTTGCCATCTGGTCCGAAAGTAAATGCATGCACGCCATGGTCGTGTTGATCACCACCTATTCCCTGGAATAGGATTTCTTTACGATCAGCTTTATCATCGCCGTTATCATCGTAAAACGCCCATACATAAGGGCTTTGAGAAACGATCACGCGGTTACCTAAAACGCAGATACCAAGTGGCGCATTCAGTTCGGCACCCTGATAAAAAACTTTTGAGGTATCAACCTTGCCATCGCCATTGTTATCTTCACAAATCATAATACGGTCGCCGAGGGCATTTGTCGGGTTACCATTGATAGCGGGCCGGTAATTATAGGCCTCAGTTACCCAGATTCTGCCGCGATCATCGACGTCGATATTTGTCGGATTACGAAAAAATGGCTCTGTCGCCATCACTGTGGTTTCAAGTCCATCGCTTGTAACAAGTCCTTTGAGTGCATTTTCCGGGAGTCTTTGTTGGGCCGCGGTAAGTGTATCGGTTGTGGCTTTTTTGGCTGCAGTATCAGCATTATTCTGGCAGGATATAAGGCATACAAAAGCAAGAAAAGAGAAAGCAGTTATCCGGAATTTCATATGTTAGCATTTGAAGATGTAAGACAATTATATTCTAAACTAATGAAAGCCAGTCAAGCTGCAATAATTCATTCAGGAATTTTGATCAGTTTTATTGTTGAATATCACCGGTCATCTGCGGATACCTGCCCGTTCGCTCCAAACATTAGCCAACCTTCGTTACTGATCAGGAGGGAATGGGTTTAAATTGATTTATTCATAATAGTCCGGATGGTCTTGGCTTTTTGGAACACGGCGGTGGCACCGACGGTTCTCACAGTTCGTTGGATTGCTTCCCATAGCTTCATTCCGGCTTTGTGATCTCAAATAATAATTTGGTAAAATCGTAATCAGCTGGAAAAAGAACTGGCCGGGATTGTTGTGGACAATCAAAACATTCCAGTAAATCGCAGTCATTCAGATGGTTTCTTTATAGAGGACGCGATAAATCCTCCGTCGCTCGGGATTTTGCCTAAACAGCGACGAGTATAAACATTATGATAAAATCAATGTGATAGATTTCTTGGACTCTGGCGACAAATATTTAACTTTATGCCGGTTTAATAAACATAGCAAAATTTACTAATGTCAATTTCCCGCCGCAGTTTTTTATTTAAAACAAGTGGAGTGATCGTGCCTGCCATGCATGCCCTGGGAATGCTGATGCCCGCTCCTGCACATGCCTTCGAATTACAGGGCGATTCAAAGGGAAAACATATTCTGATCCTGGGCGCCGGTCTTGCGGGACTTACCACTGCGTATGAACTCCGCAAACTTGGCTATTCCTGCACTATTCTTGAAGCCAGGGAACGAACAGGGGGACGATGCTGGAGCGTGCGAAAAGGCTCGATCGGAATAGAAAATGGCAATCAACAACAAACAGCGGCATTTGATGATGGTTTATATTTCAATGCGGGCCCTTCCCGGATCCCTCATCATCATGCATTAACCCTTTATTACTGCCGCGAATTTAATGTGCCGGTACAAGTTTACAACAATGTGAATGAGTCTGCATATTATTATAGCGAAGGTTCGGGTCCACTTTCCAATAAAAAAATACGGACCCGTGAAATACACAACGACGTTCGCGGTCATATGAATGAATGGCTTGCAAAAGCTATCGATCAGCAAAAACTGGATGCGGCTTTTACAAAAGAGGATGGCGAAAAGATCCTTGAATACATCAGGGCCGAAGGCGGACTGAATATTGACAAGCTCTACCGGGCATCCGAACGCCGGGGATATATTGAAAGTCCCGGCGCAGGAGATCGGGCCGGAAAATTAGGTGAGCCACATAAGCTGGCAGATATAGTTTCTTCCGGATTGATGAGCCCTGATTTTTATAACGTGGCTGAATATACCTACGAACTGCAGATGACGATGTTCCAGGCAATCGGTGGTATGGATAAGATAGCGGAAGCAATTACAAATAAGATTGGTCAGATCGTTCAGCTCGGGGCAGAAGTGAAATCAATAACAAACAGCGGCGCGGGGGTTCAGGTAAAATACAAACAGGGAGGTGCAGAAAAAATGATTGAAGCAGATTATTGCGTCTGTACTATACCACTGCCGGTACTGAGTAACATTGAACATAATTTTTCTTCTGATACCAGTCGTGCAATAGATTTCGTACCTTATATAAGTACAGGTAAGATCGGCCTTCAGTTTAAAAGAAGATTCTGGGAAGAAGATGAACAGATCTATGGTGGCATCACGCATACCAACAATGAACTGACGCAGATTTTTTATCCATCGTATGATTACCTTGGTAAGAAAGGCATTCTTATTGGCTACTACAACTTCAATGACAAAGCAAAAAAAACAGGAAATCTTTCGTTTGAAGCACGTGAGAGACTTGCATTGGAAAAAGGAAAAAGGATTCATACCCAGTATGATGCGGAGTTTGAAAAATCTTTCTCCGTTAGTTGGGAGAGAACTAAATATAGTCAGGGCGGATGGTCTCTGTATAATAATGAATCAAGGCAAACAAGTTATAAAGCGTTGTGTAAACCTGATGGCAATACTTATTTCGCAGGCGAGCATGTTACTTATCTGAATTCCTGGATGGCCGGTGCGTTTGAATCAGCAAGAAAAGTAACAACAGATATACATGCGCGGGTTACTGAACAACGGGTTTCTTATCCATCTGCGTTTTCAACGACAACATCTTAAGAAATTTCAAATAATTAATAAAAAAATCAACTACTGATTATGGCAACATCAATGAATCGCAGAAACTGGCTCAAGACCAGCTCTATGCTTACAGGAGGTCTCGCTTTTTTGCCGGCTACCTGGAATAAACTCGAAGCCGCACCTGTAACACCAGCCGGCAATATGCTTTCTGAAGCTGAATTCCTTGCTGATGTTCCTCCGGCTATAAAAGCCCGGCTTTCTGCCAATGAAAATCCTTTCGGGCCATCAGACAGTGCAAAAAAAGCAATTTCTGACGCGTTGTCATCAAGTTATAAGTATGGCTTTATGGAACATCGTACACTGGGTGAAAAGATAACGGCCAAATACGGAGTAACTAAAGAAATGATCCTGCTGGGAGCCGGTTCAACCCCGCTGTTACGCGCTTCGGCTATCCATTTCAGTAGGGAAGGCGGTAATATCGTTACAGGAGATCCGAGCTATGCAGATCTGCCAGAGCATGCAACAAGCTTTAATACCAAGTGGGTGAAAGTTCCATTAACGGCAGACTATAAACTTGACCTGGATGCCATGGAAAAAGCGGTTGATTCCAATACAAAACTTGTTTGTGTCTGTAATCCCAACAATCCAACCGGCACATCACTTGAGACAGCTAAACTGAAAGCTTTTTGCGAACGTGTTTCAAAAAAGGTTCCTGTTTTCGTCGATGAGGCTTACATCGATTATCTTCCTGACCCGCAGGCAGCAACAGTTATCGACCTGGTAAAAGCGGGACACAATGTAATAGTTGCACGGACTTTCTCAAAATTATATGGCTTTGCAGGACTGAGAATAGGCTATGCCATCTCAACACCTCAACTCCTGAAACAGCTCGAATTGTATAATTGCGATGGGGCACTTTCGTCCTTGTCGGTTAATGCTGCCATCGCAACCTTCGATGATAGGGAATATCTTAAAACAGCACTCGAAAAAACAATCGCCAGCAAGGAGTATCTATATTCAGTACTTAAGGCCGAAGGTTATGAATACATTCCCTCTTCAGCAAACTTTGTCATGTTTCCGATTAAAATGGATGGCCGGCGGTTCAGCGAAGAGATGTTTAAAAGAAGCGTGAGTATCAGGAACTGGAAATTCAATAATAAGGACTGGTGCCGTGTAAGCATTGGTACGATGGATGAGATGAAAACATTTGCGGAAGCGTTTAAGGAAATTTCATAATCCACAATTCCGGATGTTAATATCATTTCCAACAATGGTTCACTATTAACCTCTCTTGTACTTACAAATATTTTTCTACGATGAAGGCAACGATCATTTATAGTTTAATATGCTTAATGTTAAACCCGGCAATGGCACAGGATGGCGGTCCAAGTCCAAGGCCTATCACCATGGAAGAGTACGACAAGGCAAAAACTTATTCTGTCAAAGATCTTGATAAGGATACTTATGTAAAGATCGGTACAGACTATGTACTTGACCGTTATGAAATGCGAAAGCCCTATATTATAACAGGTGATGACGGGCTTAAAAAGCGTATTGACCTTTATAAACTGATTGCAAAGAAGGACATGCAGGAATTAGGTACCCAGATATTTTATACAAATGAAAAGGGTAAACAATTCGTTGCCTTGCAGCCAAACTTTACAGCACCACCAAAAGTCTGGGAGAAATATTTTGAAGACATCCATGCCATAGACAAAATAGAGAAAAACTTTGTATTAAAACTCTCCTACATATTGTCTAAGGAAATGAGTTTCCAGTTGTATAAATCGATGAATAACGGGAAAGATATGAAGGAAGAGTCGGGCACCTACGGAACTGATATCTGCTTTCCCGGCACACAAAATGTTGCTATGGCAGATGGCACAACCAGGATGCTGAGTGAGATCAGCGCCGGCGATAAGGTGATCACTGTAGACCCCGCCACCAGGCAGCCCCTTGCTGTCAAAGTGAGCAGGCTGGTTTCACATGAAGCAAAAAATTATGCTATCACCACTTTGCTGGTCGTTAAAGGGAGTGAAGTTGTAACTGCAGAAAGCATAAATGTTAGACTGCAGGCGAAGTTAATAGAAGCCACACCCAATCATCCGATACTTACCAGCTTGAACATCAGGAAAAAGATCGGTGAGCTGATGATCGGTGATAACATTCTGTGTGCTGACGCACATACCAATCAATACGATCACTACACCGTTGTAAATAAGACTGAAAAGGCCGGCGGTTTTCAGAAAGTTTTTAACATGGAACTTGAGGGGGGATCAACTGCGGTACTCAATGAGGTAATGGTTCTGCAGAAATAGATCAACATAAAACACGGTAACAGTGACCACATAAAATTACTTGTTATTCCGCTTTCAATGTTTTTGCAGGATTAATGGACGCTGCTTTTGCAGCCTGTGATCCTATAGTAAAAAGGGTAATAATTAAGGTTGATCCGACGGCAACTGCCAATATCCACCATTCCATATTGATTCGATAAGCGAAATTCTGTAGCCATTTATTCATTAGCCACCATGATAATGGGGCTGCAATGATAAATGCAAGGAAAATCAGTGCCACAAAATCTTTGCACAATAATCTTATAATAGATAGAGCGGATGCTCCCAGCACTTTTCTTACACCGATTTCCTTTGTTTTTCTTCCGGCAATAAACGTAATTAGCCCGAAAAGCCCCACACAGCAAATAGAGATAGTTATAATCGAAACTATCAATGCGGCCTTGCCGATGGCCTGATCTGCCTTGTACGTGTTATTGAATGCTTCATCAAGAAAATAAGAACTTGGGGGCTCCTTTGAAGTGATGCTTTTCCAGATGTTATCTACTTTAGCGACTGTAGAAGCGATATCTATATTAGATGCAAACCTAATCACGGCATAATCTGCAGATTTCCCTTCGGAGTAGTTAAACAAAACCGGACCAATCGAACGCTTTAAAGTCTCGAAATGAAAGTTTTGAACAACACCCGCAACTGTATATCCTGTAGTATCGTCTGTATAAATTTTAGAATTAATTGCATTTTTTGACAACCCAAGTTCTTGCCTGGCCTCTTCATTAATAATCACCTTTCTCCAATCGTTCTTGCTAGAGAAATTTTGACCATCAACCAATTTTATATCCAGGGAATGTAAATATTCTTCATCAACCCACCAGGTTAACACTGGTACACCGCCCTGCATTTTTTTCGAAGCATCTTTTGAAAAATGTGCTTTCATTTCGGAAGGATTAACAGGCAACGAACTAGTTAAAGAAGTTGTTATGACTCCCGGAATATTTTTGGTTTCATTTTTAAAAGTTAGTGCCTTGTCTTTTAATGATCTGATATTGTCGATGATCAGGACCTGCTCTTTAGTATATCCCAAATCCATTGTCTTTACATAATTAAGTTGGGTATAAATAGTGATCGTGCCTACAATCAGAATAATAGCTATTATAAATTGAAAAAGCATCAGGGATCTTCTTAATAAACTTCCACCGGTTTTAAAATTGTTCTGGCCTTGTAATGCGGAAATGATGTTTATCCCGGATAAATAGAATGCGGGATATAAACCCGCTAAAAGGGTATTAGCGACTATTATCACAGCCACACCTAAAAATGTAACTGGCCGAAAAAAATCACTGATTGTAAGGGAAATCTGAAGTATGTTGTTGACAAAAGGAATTGTTACGATAGCGATTCCCATTGCAATCAGGGCAGCGCACAATACCAGAACAAATGATTCGGATAAGAGTTGAAGAATAAGATGCCGCCT
>Ga0193752_1000602_pt1 | contig 33696 bp, 33 predicted proteins | sample H1c1metaG_FD_144924 | JGI IMG/M metagenome (GOLD analysis project Ga0193752, IMG submission 144924) | Soil microbial communities from a riparian zone of the East river system, Colorado, United States - H1c1 | ecosystem: Environmental > Terrestrial > Soil > Riparian zone | place: USA: East River... | reverse complement strand
CCGCTCAGGTCGAAGACTGGTCGGGCGGCACGCGCATCGGCCAGACCTTGCACGAGTTCAACCACAAATGGTCGCGTCGCGTGTTGGGACAGGGGGCGGTTGTCCTGCTGATTACCGACGGGCTCGATCGCGAGGGCGCGGCGGGGCTGGAAGAGGAGATGCATCGGCTGCACAATTCCTGCCGCCGGCTGATCTGGCTCAATCCGCTCTTGCGCTATGGTGGATATGAACCCAAGTCTCAGGGCAACCGGGCGATGCTGCCGCATGTCGACGAGTTCCGGCCGGTGCACAACCTGGAAAGCCTCGGCGGACTGATCGAGGCGCTTGGCCAGGACGGCGGCAAGGACAGGCGCCTGGCGGATTGGCGCACCGAGTTGCGCAAAGGAGTGGACCATGACCGAAGCAGTCAATGACGTTCTGGAGCAGGTGGGCAAATGGAAGGCATCCGGCAAGGGCGTCGCCGTGGCCACCGTGATCACCACCTGGGGATCCTCGCCGCGTCCTGTCGGCAGCCAGTTGGCGGTCGACGACAGCGGCGCCATGGTGGGCTCGGTGTCGGGCGGCTGCATCGAAGGCGCAGTGGTGAAGGAGGCTCTTGCCTCGATCAGCGACGGCAAGCCGCGTGTGCTCGATTTCGGCGTCACCGACGAGCAGGCCTGGGATGTCGGTCTCGCCTGCGGCGGCAAGGTCCAGGTTTTCGTCGAGAAGGTGGGCTGAGCGATGAAAGCTGAAACGCTCGCGGCCCTGCAGGAAGCACAGGCCAAACGGCTGGCAGTGGTACTGGCGACGCGCCTCAGCGACGGCGCCGAGACTCTGATCTACCCCGACAGCGCGAGCGGCCCGTTGGCTGGCGACGCCACGGTCATGGCGGCGGCGCATCGCGCGATGTCGTCGGGCCGCAGCGATACGATCGATGTCGGTGGCCAGAAGATATTCATGCACGTCTACGTGCCGCCGGCGCGGCTGATCATCGTCGGCGCCGTGCACATCGCCCAGGCTCTCGCGCCGATGGCTTCGCTGATGGATTTCGATGTCACCGTGATCGATCCGCGCCGTGCCTTCGCCAGCGACAGCCGCTTTCCTGGCGTGAAGGTGATGCAGGACTGGCCCGACGAAGCGCTCGAGCAATTGGGCCTCGATCCGGCGACGGCGGTCGTGACGCTGACCCACGACCCCAAGCTCGATGATCCGGCGCTCGAATACGCGCTGAAGTCCGATGCCTTCTATGTCGGCTCGCTCGGCAGCAAGCGCACCCATGCCAAGCGCAAGGAGCGGCTGTTCGAAGCCGGCATCACGGAAGACCAGTTCGCGCGCATCCACGGTCCGGTGGGCCTGTCCATCGGCGCCAAGTCGCCGTCGGAGATCGCCGTGTCGATCCTGGCCCAGGTTGTCGAGGTGCGGGCACGCCGGGCCGAAGCGCTGGCCACGCCCAAGGTGGCAGCAGCGTGAGATTCGGCGAGACCCCGATCGACGAGGCGACAGGCTCGATTCTGGGCCATAGCTGGCGCGCACAGGGGATCAATTTCTCCAAGGGACGACGTCTGTCGGCCGAGGACATCGCCAGGCTCAAGGAGGCCGGCGCCGCCTCCGTCGTGGCGGCACAACTCGATTCCGACGATCTTCACGAGGACGAAGCCGCGACGATCGTTGCCAAGGCCCTGGCGGGTGAAGGCATCGAGATCACGGCAGCCTTCACGGGACGCTGCAACCACTTCGCCCGCGAAGCGGGCCTGGCCTTGATCGATCACGAACGCATCGACGCATTGAATGAACTCGACGAATCGGTGACGGTGGCCACCTTGCCCCCTTTCGCGCGCGTCAGTCCGCGCCAGATGGTGGCGACGGTGAAGATCATTCCTTACGCTGCGCCGCGTGCCGCGGTGAATGGTGCTGTCGAGGTCGCCACGTCGGCGAACCATCCGCTCATTTCAGTGGCGCCCTTCAAGGCGCTGCGCGTCGGCTTTGTGCAGACGAAGCTGCCCGGCACGCGTGACAAGGTCTTGGACAAGGCAATTCAAACCACCGGCAAGCGGCTCTCGTCGCTCGGCAGTTCCCTGGTCGGCGAGCGCCGCTGCGCGCACGAAACGGACGCCATTGCCGCCGCGCTCGGTGACCTGAAATCCGAGAACTGCGATCTCTATCTGGTGGCCGGTGCCTCGGCGATCGTCGATCGCCACGATGTCGTGCCGGCTGGAATCGAAGCGGCGGGCGGCAAGGTCGTCCATTTCGGCATGCCGGTCGATCCCGGCAATCTGTTGCTCACGGCCGAACTCGACGGCAAGCCGGTGCTCGGCCTGCCGGGCTGCGCCAAGTCGCCCAAGTACAATGGCTTCGACATGGTGCTGGAGCGGCTGGCGGCTGGTCTCACCGTCGGACGCGCCGAAATCGTGCGCATGGGCGCCGGCGGATTGCTCGCCGAAATCCCGACGCGGCCGCAGCCGCGCGATGAGCCCGACAGTGCGCTCGAAGGCGAGGGACCGCAGCAGGCGCCGCGTGTGGCAGCCCTCGTCCTGGCAGCCGGCCGCTCGACACGCATGGGAGGTCCCAACAAGCTTCTGGCCGAAGCCGACGGCGCCCCGCTGGTGGTGCACGCCGTGCGCGCCGCGCTCGCGTCGCAGGCGGTCGAAGTGGTGATCGTGCTCGGTCATATGGCCGACGAGATCAGGCCGGTCCTCGAAAATGCCGTACCAAAGCACGCGCGATTGCGCTTCGTCACCAATCCCGATTTTGCCGAAGGCCTCAGCACCTCAGTACGGACCGGCATGGCCGCACTCGGCACCGACATCGACGCCGCGATCGTACAGCTGGGCGATATGCCCGGCGTAAATGCCGCGCTGCTCGACCGTCTGATCGCGGCCTTCAGTCCGGTCGAAGGCCGCGCCATCTGCGTGCCAACGGTGGCTGGCAAACGCGGCAATCCCGTGCTGTGGGCGCGGCGTTTCTTCCCCGACATGGCCAAGCTTGCCGGCGACACCGGCGCCAAGCATCTGATCGGCGAGCATGCCGACCTGGTCTGCGAAGTGGAGATGGCGGGAGAGGCGGCGATCACCGACATCGACACGCCGGAGGCTCTTGCGGTCTGGCGCGCGCGGAGCGGCGCATGAGCTTCGATGTCGCTGCCGTGCGACGGCAATTCCCCATTTTGTCCGAAGTCATCGACGGACAGCCGGTCCACTACCTCGACAACGGCGCCTCGGCGCAGACGCCCGATGCCGTGCTCGATGCCGTGCGAAAATACGAGACGACGGGACGCGCCAACGTCCTGCGTGGCGTCCATCGCCTGGCTGAACGCGCCACCGAATCCTACGAGAAGGCGCGGGAAGAGGTGGCAGCGTTCCTCGGCGTGGAACCCATGGAGATCGTCTTCACTGGTGGCTGCACCGCCGCGATCAATCTCGTGGCTTATGCTTATGGATCGCTGCTGAAACCGGGTGACCGCATCCTCTTGTCGGAGCTGGAGCATCACTCCAACATCGTGCCCTGGCAGCTCCTGCGGTCGCGCTCGGGCGTCGAGATCGACATGGTTCCGGTAACGGTGGATGGCCGCATCGATCTCGAGGTCTTGCCGCGCTTGATCACGCCCCGGACCAGGCTGGTTTCCCTGGCGCATGTCTCCAACGTCACTGGCGCGCTGATCGACGTACGGGCCGTGGTCGAAATGGCCAAATCGGTGGGCGCCAGGGTCATGCTCGACGGCGCCCAGCGCGCGCCGCACGGGCCGCTCGATCTGCCGGCGCTCGGCATCGATTTCTACGCCCTTGCCGGCCACAAAGCCTACGGCCCGAACGGTGTCGGTGTGCTGTGGGCGAAGCCCGAACTGCTCGACGCCATGCCGCCCTTCATGGGCGGGGGCTCGATGATCGGCCGGGTGACGTTTGCCGAGACGACCTGGGCGCCGCCGCCGCGCCGCTTCGAAGCTGGCACGCCACCGATCGGGCCGGCCATCGGCCTCGGTGCGGCCTGCAAGTGGATGCAGGCGCTCGACTGGACGGCGGCGCATGCCCATGAGATGGCGCTGGTGCAACGCCTGATGGACGGGCTGCAGCGCATCGACGGCACGCATATCCTGGGACCGGCCAGCCTGCAGAACCGCTATCCCGTGGTGTCCTTCATGCTCGATGGCGTGCACCCGCACGATGTCGCCCAGACGCTCGATTCATTCGGTGTCGCCGTGCGCGCCGGCCACCATTGCGCGCAACCGCTGATGGACCGCTTCGATCTCGACGGCACGACCCGCGTGTCGATGGCGCCCTATAACGACAATACCGACATCGACGCACTGCTGACCGGCGTCGTCCATGCGGCGAAGACTCTGCGATGAGCGACCAGCTCTACCAGGAGCGCATCGTGGCGCTCGCCAAGGCCAAGACCGGCGCCGGCAAGCTTGCGTCGCCCACCAAGTCCGCGCGCCGCGACAATCCTCTGTGCGGCGACCGCGTCACCATCGATATTCGGCTCGATGATAGCGGCCACATCGTCGAGATGGCCCACCAGGTGCGCGGCTGCCTGCTGTGCCAGGCCTCGGCGTCCGCCTTGTCGTCAGTCGCCGTCGGTCGAGACTCCGCCGGCATCGCCGAACTCCGCCACGAGGCCGAGCGGGCGATCGGTCGGGAAGAGGGCGAGGCCAGCGAGCCATTCTCGGCCTTCACGCCCTTGCGCGCGCACAAGGCACGGCAGGAGTGTGTGTTGCTGCCCTTCGAGGCGCTGAGAGACGCGCTGTCTTAGAAGACAGCAAAGATCCCTCGCACTATCCCGCCCGTAAAGTCCTCACCGCATCGTCACGCCGGAACAGATAGAGCAGCGCCCGCAACGCCGTACCGCGCTCGCTCTTGAGGTCCGGATCGCGATCGACGATCAGCCGTGCGTCGTCGCGCGCCGCCTGCAGCAGTTCGCCATGGGCGGCGAGGTCTGCCAGTCGCATGTCGGGCAGGCCGCTCTGGCGCGTGCCGAGCAATTCGCCGGCGCCGCGCAGGCGCAGATCTTCTTCGGCGATACGGAAACCGTCCTCGGTCTCGCGCATGATCTTCAGCCGCGCCGTAGCGGTCTCGCCCAGAGGCATGGCGTAGAGCAGCAAGCAGGTCGATTTGGCGGTGCCACGGCCGACGCGACCGCGTAGCTGGTGCAGCTGTGCCAAACCGAACCGCTCGGCATGCTCGATCACTATCACGGTCGCGTCCGGCACATCGACACCGACCTCGATGACCGTGGTCGCCACGAGAATGGACAGGCGCCCCTCGGTGAAGGACGCCATGGTGGCCTCGCGTTGCGCGCCCTTGAGACGCCCATGCAACAACCCGACCTTGCCTGGGAAGCGCATCTCCAGTTCGCGAAAGCGCTCTTCCGCGGCGGCGAGGTCGAGATCCTCGGATTCCTCGATCAGCGGACAAACCCAGTAGACGCGTGCGCCCGTGGCGATCTGGCGCCCCACGCCCTCGACGACGTCACCGATACGCTCCAGCGCAATCGTCCTCGTGTCGATCGGCAGCCGACCTGCCGGCTTGTCGGTCAGCTTGGAGACATCCATGTCGCCATAAGCCGCGAGCGTGAGCGTGCGCGGGATCGGCGTCGCCGTCATGACCAGGAGATCGATGCCGCCACGACCCTTGGTCGAGAGCGCCATGCGTTGATGGACCCCGAAGCGATGCTGCTCGTCGACCACGGCCAGTGCGAGATCGGCGAACTCGACATCGTCGGTTACGAGCGCGTGCGTGCCGACCACGAGCTGGATCGAGCCGTCGGCCAGCCCGGCCAGGGTCGCTTTCTTCTGGCGCTGGCCGTCGCGGCCGGTGAGCAGCGCGAGGCTGACGCCGGCGGCCTGCGCCAGCGGCGCGATGGTCGCGTAATGCTGGCGCGCCAACAATTCGGTCGGCGCCATGAGGGCCGCCTGCGCACCAGCCTCGACTGCATTGAGCATGGCGAGCAGCGCCACCAAGGTCTTGCCGCTGCCGACGTCGCCTTGGAGCAGCCGCACCATCCTTTCGGCCTTTGCCATGTCGGCGGAAATCTCGGCTACGGCGAATATCTGGCTGGGCGTCAGCTTGAACGGCAGCGCGGTGAGGGCCTTGTCCTGCAGACGGCCGTCGCCCTTGGTGGCGCGACCGCTCAGCGTGCGCTGATGGTGCCGCACCAGGGCGAGCGCAAGCTGGCTCGCCAACAGCTCATCGAAAGCAAGGCGAGCGCGGGCGGGGTGCATGGGTGCGAGGTCGGTCTCTTCGGCCGGGGCGTGCGCCTGCGTCAGCGACGATTTCCAGTCGGGCCAGCGGTTGCGCGCGAGATAGGCCGCATCCTGCCATTCCGGCAACGCGGGTGCGCGTTCCAGGCCGGCGGCGATCGCTTTCTGCACCGGCCGCTGGGTCAGGCCGGTGGTCAGGCCATAGACGGGTTCGACGCGCAGGACGGTGTCGCGCTGGTCGAGCGGCACGACATGATCGGGATGGGTGATCTGTGCCATGCCCTGGTAGAGATCGACCTTGCCGCTGACCACGCGTGTTTCGCCCACCGGCAGCAGCTTGGTGAGATAATCGGCACGGCCATTGAAGAAAGTTAGGCAGAGCCTGCCGGTCTCGTCTCTGCACCAGACCCGGTAAGGCTGCCGTGGATTGCGCGGAGCTTCGTGCTGGTCGACCGTGACAGTGAGCGTGGCGACCTCGCCCGGAACGGCGCCGGCGACCTCGGGTGCATTTCGCCGGTCGATCACGGCAAATGGAAGGTGCCACAGCAGGTCGACGACCAGGTTGCCCACCAATCTTTCCACCAGCTTGCCCAACCGCGGCCCGATGCCGGGCAGGGAGGTCACGTCGGCGAAAAGGGGGGTAAGGCTAAGGGGGCGCATCGATCGATATTGTTGGGGCGCGTGATTGGGCGCAGGTGACTTGGCCGTCAACGCCGCCTATATGCTACGCCCCTTTTCGGACGCGGCCTTGGGGAAAAGATGAGCGACGAAGCCAACGAGATGCGCCGCAAGCGATTGCTGTACCGCAGCGTCTATCGCGGCAACAAGGAGAACGACATTCTCCTTGGTCAATTCGCGCGTGCTCATATCGTGTCCTTTGATGCCGCCGAACTCGACCAATATGAACGCCTGCTCGACGTTTCGGATAACGATATTTTCGACTGGGCCTCCGGCAAGGCACCCGTGCCAGCCGAGAACGATACGCCCGTGCTGCGCAAGCTGCTGGCCTTTCGAGTGAGGTTTTAAGCCCCTATGGCTCAGACACTTGCCGACCGGCTGGCTCCCCTCCATCGCAAGGCAGGCCGCTGGACCATCGCCGGCTTGCCCGAGGGCGCCGACGCTTTTGCTTTGGCGGAGATCGCCCGCACCACCGGCGGACAGGACATTCTGCATGTCGCGCGCGACGGCCAGCGCCTCGAGCGGCTGCAGGACGGCCTGCGTTTCTTCACGCCCGAGCGTGAGGTGCTGGTTTTTCCGGCCTGGGATTGCCTGCCCTACGATCGGCTCTCGCCTCATCCCGACATTGTCGCCGAGCGGCTGCATACCCTGTCGAAGCTTGCCGTGCCCAAGCCGGCCGGCACACCGGGGCGGATCATCCTCGCCTCGGCCGGCGCCGTCCTGCAGCGCGTGCCGCCGCGCAGCCTCTATACCAAGGCCACGACAATCCTGCGCAAGGGCGCCACGACCGATATCGCCTGGCTGACCCAGTTTCTCGGCGACAACGGCTACAGCCGCTCGGAGACGGTCATGGAGCCGGGCGAATTCGCCATCCGTGGCGGCTTGATCGATCTCTATCCGCCCGGCGTGGCCGAGCCGCTCCGGCTCGATTTGTTCGGCGACTCGGTGGAATCGATCCGCGCCTTCGATCCGATGAGCCAACGCTCGACCGGCGACCGCGACGAGGCCGTTCTGCTGCCGGTCAGCGAGGTCCTGCTGACGGCCGAGAGCATCACCCGTTTCCGCAGCGGCTATCGCGAGCTCTTCGGCAACGTTGCCGGCGACGACTTGCTCTACGAAGCGATCTCGAGCGGCCAGCGCCATGTTGGCCTCGAGCACTGGCTGCCGCTGTTCCACGATCATCTCGACACGCTGCTCGATTATTGTGCCGATGCCATCGTCACCGCCGACCATCAGCTTCCCGAGGCGCTGGAGGCGCGGCACGAGCTGATCACCGATTATTACGAAGCGCGGCTTCACACCGGCGCCAAGGGCGGCATGACCGGCGCGGCCGACTACAAACCTGTGCCGCCGGAGCAGCTCTACCTCAAGCCGTCGGAATGGTCGCGTCTGCTCGACGGCCACAGCTTCGGCCAGTTCACCAGCTTCGACGTGCCTGACGCCGCCAATGCCATCGATCTCGGCGGCCGGCGTCACGAAGGCTTCGCCTCGGCGCGCACGGCGCAGAACGTCAACCTGTTCGACCGCGTCGCCGAGCATGTGCGGGCCGCCAATCAGGCCGGCCGGCGGGTGGTCATCGCGGGCTACACCGAAGGATCGGCGAGCCGCCTGCAGCATCTGTTGCAGGAGCATGGCGCCACCTTGCCGGTCGCCGTCGCCGACTACGCCATGGCGCAGGGCTTGCCGCCGGAGACACTCGGCGTGGCGATCTGGCCTCTGGAGCATGGCTTCGTCCTCGGCGGGCTCGAGGTGATCGGCGAGGAGGATATTCTAGGCGACCGGCTGTCGCGGCCGGCCAAGAAACGGCGTCCGTCGGAGCGCTTCATCGCCGAGGCGGCCTCCCTCAGCGAAGGCGATCTGGTCGTCCATCGCGAACATGGCGTCGGCCGCTATGAAGGGTTGATCACGCTCGAGATCCATCATGCACGGCATGACTGCCTGCGGCTGACCTACGATGGCGGCGACAAGCTCTTCGTCCCGGTCGAGAATATCGATGTGCTGAGCCGCTACGGCGCGGCGGAGGAGGGTGCGGCCCTCGACCGGCTGGGAGGAGTGGCCTGGCAGTCGCGCAAGGCGCGGCTGAAGCAACGCATCGCCGACATGGCCGACCGGCTGATCAAGATCGCCGCCGAGCGCGCGGTGCGCCAGGGCGAGACGCTGGCGCCGCTCGAAGGCCTCTACGAAGAATTCTGCGCCCGCTTCCCCTATGCCGAAACCGACGACCAGCTCCAGGCCATCGCCGACGTCCTGGACGATCTTTCCTCGGGCAAGCCGATGGACCGGCTGATCTGCGGCGATGTCGGCTTCGGCAAGACCGAGGTCGCCATGCGTGCGGCCTTCGTCGCTGCCCTGTCGGGCAAGCAGGTGGCGCTGATTGGCCCGACGACCTTGCTGGCGCGCCAGCATCACCGCAATTTCGTCGAACGCTTCAAGGGCCTGCCGGTCCGCATCGGCCGCCTGTCGCGCCTGGTGCCGGCCAAGGAGGCCAAGGAGACCAAGGCGGCGCTCAAGGAAGGCACGATCGACATCGTCATCGGCACGCATGCCCTGCTGGCCAAGAGCATCGAGTTCAAGGATCTCGGCCTGCTGATCGTCGACGAGGAGCAGCATTTCGGCGTGAGCCACAAGGAGCGGCTGAAGGAGATCCGGGCCGACGTCCATGTGCTGACGCTGACGGCCACGCCGATCCCGCGTACGCTTCAGCTTGCGCTGACCGGCGTGCGCGACATGAGCCTGATCGCCACACCGCCGGTCGATCGCCTGGCGGTGCGCACCTTCGTCACGCCCTTCGATCCGGTGACGATCCGCGAGGCGCTGCTGCGCGAGCAATATCGCGGCGGTCGCAGCTTCTACGTCTGTCCGCGCATCGAGGACCTGACGTCGATCGCGGCCGATCTGCGCGAGCTGGTGCCCGAGATCCGCTTCGCCATGGCGCACGGCCGCCTGCCGCCGACCCAGATCGAGAACACCATGCAGGAGTTCGTCGACGGCAAGTTCGACCTGCTGCTGTCGACCAATATCGTCGAGAGCGGGCTCGATATCAGCAGCGCCAACACCATGATCATCCATCGCGCCGACATGTTCGGCCTGTCCCAGCTTTATCAGCTGCGCGGCCGCATCGGCCGCGGCAAGACCCGTGCCTATGCCTATCTCACCGTGCCACCAGGCCGGGCCCTCAACGAGACCGCGGCAAAGCGCCTGGAAGTGATGCAGACGCTCGACACATTGGGTGCAGGCTTCCAGCTCGCCAGCCACGATCTCGACATTCGCGGGGCCGGCAATCTGCTGGGTGAAGAACAATCAGGCCATATCCGCGAGGTCGGGATAGAGCTCTACCAGCAGCTGCTGGAGGAGGCGGTTGCGGCGGCGCGCGGCCAGGCCCAGGACGCCGCCAGGGCCGAGTGGTCGCCGCAGCTCAACCTCGGCATCCCCGTCCTGTTGCCGGAGGAGTACATCACCGACCTCTCCGTGCGCATGGGTCTTTACCGCCGCATCGGCGCGCTCAACAGCGCCGAGGAGATCGAGGCGTTCAACGCCGAGCTGATCGACCGCTTCGGTCCGCTGCCGATCGAGGCCGAGTTCCTGCTCAGGACGGTCGGCCTGAAAATCCTCTGTCGCACCGCCGGCGTGGAGAAGATCGACGCCGGCGAGAAGGCCGTCGTCGTGTCGTTCCGCGACAACAAGTTCGAACGCCCGGACCGGCTGATCGCGTGGCTGCAGAAGAGCGCCCCGTTGGTGAAGCTGCGTCCCGATCACAAGATCATGGTCCAGCGCGTCTGGCCCAACGAGCGCCAGCGCCTGACAGGCGTGAGCGAGATCGTCGGCGCGCTGGCGAAGCTCGCGGCCTAGGCCACCGACTGCGCGGCACTCGTCGCGGCATCGCGTTCGGCCAGGTTGAACACCTCGACGAAGGCGGAAGGCGGCTGGGCGCCGGAGACAGCGTATTTGCGATTGACGATGAAGCAGGGCACGCCGTTGATGCCGAGGCGCCGCGCATAGACGTCGGAGGCCATGACTTCCTGCCGGCCGTCGTCGCTCGCCAGGAAATGGCGCGCCTCGGTCTCTTCCACACCAGCCCGCGCGGCCACCTCGACCAGGGTATCGACATCGCCGATGTCGAGGCCTTCTTCGAAATAGGCGCGGAACAACAGGTCGACGATCTCGTCCTGTCGTTCGTTCTTGGCGCCCCAATGGACCAGGCGATGGGAGAGCACCGTGTTGGGCGTGCGCCGGATCTTGGCGAACTGGAATTCGATGCCGGCTTCGCGGCCGCTCTCGGCGATGGCCTGATAGATCTGGCGCGGCCGGTCGCCGCCACCGAACTTGGCCCGCACATAGTCGTCGCGGGTCATGCCCTCGGTCGGCATGTCGGGATTGAGCTGGAACGGCCGCCAGGAGATCGCGATGTCGTTGCGGCCGCTGAGATCGAGCGCACGCTCGAAACGGCGTTTACCGATATAGCACCAGGGACAGACCGTGTCGGAGACGATATCGACATAGATCACTGCGTGGCTCCATTGGCTCAGGCGGCCATCGTACGCCGTTCCCGTCGATGCAGGAAGATGCCGGCGGCCGCCGCAATGGCCAATGCACACGAAGTCAGCCAGGCGGCATTCGGCCAGCCGCCAGCTGCGACCAGCGCCCCGGTGATAGGTGGACCCAGCAGGGCCCCGATATTCGAGCCCTGCATCAACAGGCCGGTCGCCGCGCCGACCAGATGGCGGCGCGGCGCATGCACCGGGATTGCTGTAAAGAGCGCGCCAGGAATGACGCCGATCACGGCCGAATAGATGCCCGCCAGAGCAAGGCGCAGAAGATCTGGTACGCCATCGAGGAAGATGCCGGCTGCGCACACAGCCATCGGCAGAGCCGCTCCCACGATCAGCACGACGCGCGGCACGCCGCGCTTCAGCAGCCAGCCTGCGGCAAGGTTGCCGCCGACATTCGCCACCACCACCAGCGCCGTGACAATGGCTGCGGTCGAGGCCGAAAAGCCGAGCCTTTCGACTTGCAGCGTCGGCAGGAAGCCCACGATGGCGAACCAGCAGCAGGAATAGGCACCGAAGCAGAGCGCTATGGCGAGCGGTCCGCCACTGCTTGCGACTTCGGTCATGTCCCGCAGCACGGGGTGGCGGGCGATCGGCTGAGGATCGAGTTCATGGCGCGGCTGCGCTTTCAGGAGCAGGCCTGCCAGCATCAGGGCCGAGGCGCCGGCCGCCGCCAGCCAGACGGCCTGCCACGACGCGTGCGGCAGGATCAGGGCGGCCGCCATCATCATCGCGCCAGCACCGGCTGGCATGTAGGTGGTCCATAGCGCCAGGGCGAGGCGCGCATCGGCGGAGGTGGCGAGCCGCAGCAACAGGGTCGGGCAGGCAACGGCGACGGCAATGAAGCCCAGGCCTTCAACGACACGCCAACCCAGCAAGGCCTCGACGCTGCCGGACCAGGCACCACACAGACTCGCCGTCATGCAGAGTGCGGTGCCAAGAACCACCAGGCGGCGATGGCCGAAGCGGTCAGCACTGAGCGCAATCGCCATGCCGCCGATTGCCGTCATGAGATTGACCGTCGACAGCAGCCAACCGGCCTGTCGCAAGGTCGCGCCAAGCTCCTCGCGGATGGAGGGCAGGGAGGGCGGCACCTTGCCGACATGAAACGCCGCCACGATCCCGGCCCCAACGAGAAGGCAGACCAGCGCCCAATCGGTCGGGCGCGTTTGCAATCGGTCCGTCAGTACTGCACCCGCGCCGTCAGCGCACCGTCGACGACCATGTTGATGCCGCTCACGAACGAGGCCTGCGTGCTGCTGAGAAAGGCCACTGCGGCGGCCACTTCCTGCGGCGTGCCCATGCGGCCCGTCGGATTGCGGCCGAGCATGCGCGTGTAGCGCTCGGCGCCGGCGTCACGCTGGCGGCCCCAGGTGTTGCCGTCCTCGAGGATGGTGCCGGGCGAAACCATATTCACCCGCACGCCCTTGGGCGCGAGCTCGATGGCCAGGGATTTCACCATCGGCACCATGGCCGCCTTGACCGAGCGATAGGGCTGGGTCGGACCGGAGACCTCGACCAGCGAGGTCGTGCCGATAATGGTGAGCGTCGCACCCTTGCCGCGAGCCTCGAGGTGCGGCCGGACATGCAGGACTGCATTGACCGTGGCGACGAGGTCGATCTCGATCGCCTTGCGCCACCCCTCAGGCGTGTTGTTGGTACCAAGCGCGCTCACATTGGCGACGAAATGGTCGATGCCGCCATCGGCCGCAAAGCCATCGACCCACTTCTTGAGCGCCGGATCGTCGGTGACATCGAGCGCGGTTCCGGAGACGCGCGACTGCGCGGCCCGCCACTCTTCCTGCCGTTGCTTCACCAAAGCAGCGTCGCGGGCGCAGAAGCCGACGACGGCGCCTTCGGCCAGGAAGGCATCGACGATGGCCCGTCCGATGCTTTTGGTGCCGCCCGTCACCAGCACGCGTTTGCCCTTGAGACCCAGCTCCATGTTTCCTCCAATCGATGCGCTCGCCTATAAGGCGGTCTGCTTTGCGACGGCATGAAACAGGGGAGCCGCGGCGATGTCCAAACTATTCGACCTGAGCGGAAAGGTGGCGCTCGTTACCGGCGCGTCGTCGGGCCTGGGAGCCCATTTCGCCCATGCGCTGGGTGCAGCCGGCGCCGCGGTGGTCGTTGCTGCGCGGCGCGCCGACCGGTTGTCGTCTCTTCAGGCGGAACTGGCCAAGGGCGGAATCAAGGCGGCGGCTGTCGATCTCGATGTGCAATCGGGCGCCTCGATCGCCGCCGCCTTCGACGCCGGCGAGAAGGCGCTGGGATCGATCGATATCGTCGTCAACAATGCCGGTATCTCGATTCAAAAGCGGGCGCTCGACATGCCTGAAGAGGATTGGGACGCCGTGGTCGACACGAATCTGCGCGGCGCCTGGCTGGTCGCCCAGACCGCCGCCAGGCGCTGGGTCGAAGCCAAGCGCGGCGGAAGCATCGTCAACATCGCCTCGATCCTAGGTCTGCGCACGATCGGCCAGGTGGCGCCCTACAACGCCTCGAAGGCCGGCTTGATCCACCTGACCAAAGCGCTGGCGATGGAATGGGCGCGCTACCAGATCCGTGTCAATGCCATCTGCCCGGGTTACATCGAAACCGAAATGAACAGCGCCTTCTGGAAGACGCCACCGGGCCAGAAGCTGATCGACCGCATCCCGCAGCGTCGCATCGGCCAGCCCGGGAATCTCGACGGCGCGCTCCTGCTGCTGGCGTCACAGGCCGGTGAGTTCATGACCGGCAGCGTGATCACCGTCGATGGCGGCCATACCGTGAGTTCGTTGTGAGGCACCGTGCAAGCGGCTCGCCCTGAATGATCTACCGGACCGGGACCGCTGGTCCCGGTCCGGCCCGTTCGATCAGGATGCGCGGATGAGCTCGAGCTGCGTCAGGGCAGTCACTCCGTCATCCAGGCCGATTTCCTCCGCGATCTTGCCGTTGTCGACGCGAAGGACAGTCGTCCCGGTAAACCGCATCTTGCGGCCGGAAGCGGCCGGAAGCGAACCGACGAGAAAATCATCGAAGGCGGGCCCCGAGTGCGTACCGCCGCCGATCCAACGGCCGACGACATAGTCCCCCTCGGCAATGAGATCGGCCGCACCGCCGAAGCTCAGGTCGGGAAACGCCGCGCGGAACCCGGTCATGAAATTTCTCACATCTTCGCGACCGCGACGCGGCGCATGCAGCGAATATTGCAAGAGCATGTCGGATGCAGCCAGCTCGTCGATGATCTTTGGATTCCAGGGATTTCCCCAGAATCCCTCGAACCAGCGACCTACGACGGCCTTGTTTTCCTGTTCCTTAGCCATGATGTGCTCCAAACCTGTTGCCGTTGCGGAAAGCCCGCGGGTGGCAACGTTCCGCCGGGCTTGCGGCGTGATGTAATCCGCAGAGGCCCGGACGAAACTCCGTTTGCTGCCTTCGATTTGAAATATCAGGTGAAGCAGTCTGGAAAGGATCGGCGTGACAATGGCGCAGCTCACCAGCCGTTGATGCGGTCGTAGACATCGACCACGGATTTTCCGCCATCGAGGTCGCTGTCGACAACATAGTAGCGGTCGTAGGCAGCCGCGGTGATGCAGGCATGGTTCGGCAGGATGCGCACGCGCGTGCCGACCGGCATGTTGCCGTAGGGCAAAGGATCGTCGGAGGCGACGAAGCCGTGTTCCTGCGAGCAGGCAATCACGGCCATGTCGTTGGTCGGGGCGTCGGCAATAGTGCCGTAGCCGACCTTGGGCTGGAATTCCTGGGCGCTGATATCCTTGGAGAGTGCGAGCGCGCCGGCATCGATCAGCATCTGGTTGCGATGCGGATAGTGGCCGATCACCGAGGCCAGAACGGACAGTGCGAGATCACTCGCGCCGCAGGAGCCGATAAGCGCCTGATCGAGATCGTTGAAGACGTAGACGCCCGGCCGCATCTCGGTGATGCCGGTGAAATTCCTTGAATGCGTCGCGGTCGGCGTCGAGCCAGCGCTGACGATGGGGCAGGGTATTCCGGCCGCTCGCAGCTTATCGGCAGCGCCGGTGATCGCCAGCCGCTCCTGCTCGGCAACGGCTGCAATCCCGTCGATCGTATTCTCGTGATACGAATGTCCGGCATGCGTCATGACTCCCGCCAACTCGACGCCAGGCGCGCTGGACAGCACGCGGGCGATATCGAGCAGCCCGGGCAAGGCGGGATAGGGCAGGCCGGCGCGGCCGCCACCGCTGTCGATCTCGATCAGAACCGAAAACGTATCGCCGTCGGTCGCGGCCGCGGCAATGGCCCGGGCAACGGCAAGGTTGTCGGTGATAACCCGCAGATTGACCCCCTGGCGGCGCAATTCGGTCACCGCGGCGAGTTTCGACGGAATGATGCCGACGCCATAAAGGATGTCCTTGAATTCGCCCTGGGCGAAATAACGCGCTTCCGCCAGGGTTGAAACGGTGATGCGGCCGTCGTGGCCTTCGACGGCCATGCGGCCGATCTGGACCGATTTGGCGGTCTTGACGTGTGGCCGGAGAATAACGCCGGCATCGCGCAACTTCTCGCTCATGCGCTTGAGGTTGCGGTGCAGTATGGCGCGGTCGAGAATGAGGGCGGGCGTCGGCAGGTCGTCGATCGTCTTGGGGGTCATGATTTCCATTCCTGTTGCCGCGCCATTCTTCCCACCGTCGGCGTGACGGTCAAATTCAGCGAAGGACGTGCATGCCAATTGAAAATGAGCGCAAATTCGTCCTCGACGATATCAGCGGCGCCCTCGAGGCTCGGCTCGCTGCCGGACGGGACGTCACGCGAACGTTTCTGCGTCAAGCCTACCTCGATACCTCCGGCCTGCGCATCCGCGCCATCGAAGGTGTGGCGGACACGCGATACATCTTCAGTTTCAAGCGTCAGGTCGACGGCCAGATGGTCGAGATCGAGACCGGCATCTCCAAGGTCGATTTCGACCGTCTCTGGAAGATTCGCTGCGAGACGTTGCAGAAAGCGCGGTATTCCTGGCCTGACGGCCCCTTCCATTGGGACGTCGATTTCTTCAAGGCCGAAGACGGAAGTACCTATTTTGCCTTGGCCGAAGTCGAGATGCCGGAAGAGGCCACGACTCCGCCGCCACCGCCCGAAGCCCTCGCGCACCATGTCTTGCTGCTGGCACCGCGAAACGATCCGCGATTCACCTCCAAGCGCCTGTCCGACCAAGGCCACGCCCAACGGCTTCTGACCGAAACCCGACAAATGAGCAAAACCCCATGAAGATCGCCCGTATTGACGCTATCGCGCTCAAGGTGCCGTTCACTTTCGGCGGCGCATCGACCGGCTATGGCGGCCGTAACTGGACGACCAACGACATCCTGCTCGTGCGGGTCGAAACCGACACCGGCGTGATCGGCTGGGGTGACGCCTTCTGCTACGGTTGCCTGGACGCAGTGCGTAGCGCCCTGCTGTCGATGATCGCCCCCATCGCGATCGGTCGCGACGCCGGTGACATCTCGGGCCTGTCGCGCGACCTGCAGCAGAAACTGCATCTCTTCGGACGCTACGGCATCACCATTTTCGCGCTTTCCGGCCTCGACATTGCCTTGTGGGACATCGCCGGCAAGGCGGCCAATCTGCCGCTGCATCGGCTGCTCGGCGGCGCCGGGCGCACCAGCCTGCCGGCCTATGCCAGCCTCTTGAAGTATCGCGATCCCGAACTGGTTGCCGGGCGGGTAAAACTCGCGCTGCAGCAGGGCTATCGCTACATCAAGCTGCACGAGACCGAGGAGGCCGAAGTGTGGGCGGCGCGCACCGCGGCGGGCGCCAACATACCACTCATGGTCGACACCAACTGCCCGTGGACGCCGGAGGAAGCGCGGCTCAAGACGACGAAGCTGCGCGCCTACGATCTCCATTGGCTCGAGGAGCCGATCTTTCCACCGGAGGACTTCGCCAGCATTGCCCGCCTGCGCGCGGCGACCGGCGTGATGATGGCCGCGGGCGAGAACAACTGCACGGCGATCCAGTTCCGCGACATGTTCGCCGCCGGCGCCGTCGACTATGCCCAGCCCAGCGTCACCAAGGTGGGCGGCATCACCGAGTTCCTGAAAGTGCAGACATTGGCCGATGCCGCCGGCGTCCAGCTCATGCCGCACTCGCCCTATTTCGGACCGGGCTTTCTGGCCACGCTGCAGCTCATGGCTGCCCGTGGCGAGCCTGGCGGCCTGGTCGAGCGCTACCACATGGACCTGGAGGCTAGCCTCTATGGCGAGCTGGTGACGCCTGTGGCCGGTGCCTTCAAGGTTCCGACCGGCCCCGGCCTTGGCTGCGAACCCGATCCGGATGTCATCAAGGCGTACCGGGTGCAATAGGATGCTTAGCTGGGGGTGCTTTATCGCTTAGCCGCTGGCCGATTGCGCGGCAGGGCCACGAGCGGCCATGGATCGGGCAATTGCCCGACCGGGCAGTCGATCAATGTCGGACCGCCCTTGGCGATGCCGCGCGCGATCGCGATCTTGAGTTCGTCCGGCGATTTCACCCGCATGGCGTCGAGGCCGAAGCTTTCGCCCAGCTTGACGAAATCAGGATTGCGTAAATCGCTGGCGATGGTGCGGTTATTGAAGGCCTGTTGCTGAATCCGCCTTACGTTGCCATAGGCACCATCGCTGAACACGACCGCGACAACGCCGATGCCATGCTGCGCGGCCGTGGCCATCTCCATCGCCGTGAACAGGAAGCCGCCGTCGCCACTGATCGACACCACGGGCGTGTCGGGCCTGGCAATCTTGGCGCCGAGTGACGTGGCGTAACCCCAACCCAGCGTGCCCTGATAACCGGGCGACAAGAAGGTGCGCGGTTTGTAGGTCGGATAGGCTAGGCGCGCGGCATAACCCATTTGCGTCAGCTCATCGACCAGGATGCCGTCCTCCGGCAGCGCCGCGCGGATGGCTTCGAGATAAGCGATCTGAGGGCCGATCGTCTCGCGTACTTTCTGCATCGCAGCGGCCTTGGTCTCCGCTACCGATTCAGCACGGCCCGGCCGCTTGATATTGTGCCTGGCGAGACACGACGCCAGCACGCGCAAGGTGGCTGCGGCATCGCCGATGATGCCGATCTCGGGCTTGCGCTGGCGGTCGAGCTCTTCGCCATCGACATCGATGCGGATGATCTTCAGGGCGTCATCCATACCCCAGTTCATCTGCTGCGGCTGCAGCCGCGTGCCGACTGCCAGCACCACGTCGGCCTCGCCCCAGAATCGGTAGCCGGCGGGCGCGGACACCGAAAGCTTGTGCCGGCCATCGATAACGCCCTGTCCCATGCGGCCGGACATGACAGGCGCGTCGAGCAGCTCGGCGATCCGCTCGACGTATTCGCCCGCTGCCTGTGCGCCGCCGCCGACCACGATCAGCGGTCGTTCCGCGGCGCCGAGCAGCTTGGCTGCGCGATCGACGGCGTCTTCGTCGACGGGGCAGGGATCGGCTACGGCTGCCGAGCCCGGCAAAGCGACCGGCGCCCGTCGCGCCCAGGTGTCCATCGCGCATTCGAGTGCCACGGGGCGTGGCCGGCCCGACAACAGCCGGCGAAAGGCCTCGTTCACAAGACCGGGCGCCTCGCCCGTCGAAGTGATGCGATCGGCCCACTTGGTCAGGCCGCGCATGATCGAAAGCTGGTCCGGCAATTCATGCAGCAGGCCGACATTACGGCCGATCATCGATTGCTGGATCTGCCCGGTGAGCGCCAGCACCGGCGCGTTCACCGCATAGGCCGTCGACAACGCCGCCGTGGTATTGAGGAAGCCCGGGCCGGGCACGACGATATAGGCCGAAGGCTTGCCGCTCGCCATGGCATAACCCAAGGCCATATAGGCGCAGGCCTGCTCATGCCGGGCATGGACCGGGCGGATGGCATTGGTCCGGTCGTAGAGCGCATCGAAGAAGGGATCGTTCTGCACACCGGGCAGGCAGAAGAGCGTGTCGATGCCGTTCAGTTCCAGCATCGACACGACGGCCTGTGCCGTGGTGAGGCTCTGCGCCATCAATCGACGTGCGCGCCGGATTTACGGATGATCGGTGCCAAGCGAGCCTCCTCTGAATCGCGATAGGCCAGCGTGTTGGCCGGCGTCATCCACCAGGCCGTTGCCGCTAGGTCGTAGAACTTGGCCTTCAAATCCTCGCTCTCCAGCGCCTTTTTTGACAGCTCCGAAAGTCGCGCGGTGACATCGGGCGGCAGCTTCGCGGGGCCCGTCAGGGTGGTCCAGGAGACGATATCGAAGCCCGGCAGAGTCTCGGCGATCGCCGGAGTATCAGGTACGACCGGGGTGCGCTTGGCCGAAGTGACGGCGAGGGCACGCACGCGTCCGGCGCGGGCCTGCGTGAGCGCGCCTGGAATATTGTCGAACATCATCTGGATCTGGCCGGCCAGCAGATCCTGTGTCGCCGGCGCGGCACCGCGATAGGGGACATGCAGCATGTCGACACCGGCCATCATCTTGAACAATTCGCCGGACAAATGAAGGGTCGTGCCGGCGCCAGCCGAGCCGTAGGAATATTTGCCTGGATTCTTTTTCAAAAGCTCGATCAGCTCCGGCACGGTCTTCACCGGCATGTCGAGGTTGACCTCGAGCAGGTTGGGCAGCTCCCAGATCGTCGAGACGAAGGTGAAATCCTCGCGCGGATTGAACGGCAGCTTGGCGTAGAGCGTGGGGGCGATGGCGTGACTCGAAATGCCGCCGAGGCCAAGCGTGTAGCCGTCCGGTTCCGCCTTCGCGAGGATGTCGTTGCCGAGATTGCCACCCGAACCGCCACGGTTGTCGACCAGCCATTGCTGGCCCGTGAGCTCCGCCATCTTGGCGCAGAACAGCCGCGAGAGCGTGTCGGTCGGGCCGCCGGCGGGAAACGGGTTGATGTACCTGATCGGCTTGCTCGGATAGACGCTTTCGGCCGCTCCGATTGCTGGCGCGGCGAACGTGCCGGCGATGCCAGCCAATATCGAACGGCGCCGCAATGCGATTCTTTGCTTTTTCATTGATTTCATTTCCTCCCTTGATGCGACGGAGGTTGCCAAACGCCGCCGCGGTCGTCGAGTCCGCTGATATCGACAACCAGATAATGCCGACGTTCAGGCTTGCGCTGGCGCCCGGGAGGATGTGCAATCCTCGCCAAGGAAATCAAAGGAGGAAAAGATGCAGATCGGATATTTCACCATGCCGTCTCATCCACCCGAGCGCAGCCTCAAGGACGGGTTCGAATGGGATTTGCAAGTGATTCGCTGGCTCGATGAGCTCGGCTACGCCGAATGCTGGATCGGCGAGCACCACACCGCACCGTGGGAACCGAATCCCTCGCCCGATCTGCTGGTGGCGCAAGGCCTGCTGCAAACCAAGAATATTCGCCTCGGCCCGGGCGGTTTCCTGCTGCCCTACCATCATCCGGCCGAGCTCGCGAACCGGGTCGCCATGCTCGACAATATTTCCGGCGGGCGCCTCAATTTCGGCATCGCCGCCAGCGGCCTGCCGAGCGATTGGGCGATGTTCAACGTCGACGGCATGTCCGGCGTCAATCGCGATATGACGCGCGAGGCGCTCGACATCATCCTCAAGCTTTGGTCTTCGACCGAGCCCTTCGACTACAAGGGCAAGTTCTGGCACGTCACCAAGCCCGACACGATGTTCGGATTTCTGAAGCCGCACATCACGCCGCTGCAGCGGCCGCATCCGCCGATCGGCGTCGCCGGCCTCAGCAAGGGCTCCGACACGCTGAAGCTCGCCGGTGAAAAAGGCTACATCCCGATGAGCCTCAATCTCAATCCGGCCTATGTCAGCAGCCATTGGGAATCGGTCGAGATCGGTGCCGCCAAGGCCGGCCGCACGCCCGACCGCAACGACTGGCGCATGGTCCGCGAAGTGTTCGTGGCCGATACCGACGAAGAGGCGATGCGCCTGTCGGTCGGCTCGCATATGGGCCGGATGATGCGCGAGTATTTCCTGCCGCTGCTCCAGCAGTTCGGCTTCTTCGAATACCTGAAGCACGACCAGAGCGTGCCCGATTCCGACGTGACGCCGGAATACTGCGCTCGTCACAACTGGATCGTCGGCTCGCCCAAGACGGTCGCCGAGAAGATCGAGAAGATCTATCACGAGGTCGGCGGCTTCGGGCAGCTCCTGGTCTTCGGCTTCGATTATGTCGAGAATCCACAGGCCTGGCGGCATTCGCTCGAGCTGCTTTCGAAGGAGGTGCTGCCCAAGGTCCAGCACCTCAAGCCGAAAGCGCAAAAAATGGCAGCCGAGTAGGAACCTCGCTCGTCTCCGCCGGCTCGGACTACCGGCGGAGATTCCACACCACCGCGCTGCACTCTAAGCTTTGACCTTCGACTGGCGTCGTTCCATCCTCCGCCGTCATCCAAAGCGGGGAGAGCGGACATGGATCTCGGGCTGAAGGGCAAGCGCGTCGCCGTCACCGGCGGCAGCAAGGGGATCGGCCGCGCCATCGCCCTGGGTTTCGCCGCCGAAGGCGCCGATGTCTCCATTTGCGCCCGCAAGAAAGAGGAGGTGGCGGGAACGGTAGCAGCCCTGATCGCCAAGGGTGTGAAGGCCTTCGGCCAACCGCTCGACGTGGCCGACGGGCCGGCCCTGAAGGCTTGGATCGAAGCCGGCGCGGCCGAGCTGGGCGGTCTCGACGCCCTGGTCTGCAACGTGAGCGCGCTCGCGGTGGGCGATACGGCGGAAAGCTGGGAGAAGTCGTTCCAGACCGACATGATGCACTCAGTCAACGCCGTTCAGGCCGCGGTACCCTTCCTCGAGAAGTCCGACGCAGCCTCGATCGTGCTGATCTCGAGCGTCTCGGGCTTCGAGGTCGATTTCGCCGCCGGTTCCTACGGTGCGATCAAGGCGGCGCTGATCCACTACGCCAAGGGCTTGAGCCGGCAGCTCGTCGGCAAGGGCATCCGCGTGAACTGCGTCTCGCCCGGCAACACCTACTTCGAAGGCGGCATCTGGCAGAACATCGAGAACAACATGCCGGATCTCTTCAAATCGACGCTGAGCGTCAATCCGACCGGCAAGTTCGGCACGGCGGAGGAGGTGGCCAATGGCGTCGTCTTCCTCTCGAGCCCGATGGCCAGCCGCATCTCCGGGACCAACCTGGTGATCGACGGCGCCCTCACCGTCGCCGTCTAGGAGATCCGCCCATGTCCGGCTTCGGCAAGCACACGATCCACAAGGACCACATCCATCATGGCTGGGACAACAGCCTCAAGCCGCGCCTCACCATCGCGCCGGGCGAGACGGTGCAGTTCGAGACGCTCGACGCCTCGTCAGGCCAGCTGTCTCGGACTTCGACGGCGGCCGACCTGAAAAAGCTCGACCTCGCTTTCGTCAATCCGGTGACCGGTCCGGTCTTCATCGACGGTGCCCAGCCGGGTGACGCGCTCAAGGTGACGGTACTGGGCTTCCAGCCCTCGGGCTGGGGTTGGACCGGCAATATCCCGGGATTCGGCCTGCTCGCCGACCAGTTCCCGGACGCGCACCTGCACCACTGGAACTACGAGAAGAACCTGGCGCCGGCGATGTACGGACCGGGCGGACGCGTGCCGCTCCGGCCCTTCCCCGGCACGATCGGCGTGGCACCGGCGGCGCCCGGCCTGCACAGCATCATCCCGCCGCGCAACGTCGGCGGCAACATGGATGCCCGGGATATTGCCGAGGGCGTCGAGCTTTACCTGCCGATCGAGGTGGCAGGCGCGCTCTTCTCGGTTGGCGACACGCACGCCGCACAAGGCGACGGCGAGGTCTGCGGCACCGCGATCGAGAGCCCGATCGACGTCGCCCTGAAGCTCGACCTGGTGAAGGGCGCCAACCTGCGCATGCCGCGCTATACGACGCTTGGCCCGGTCACCAACCATTTCGACAAGAAGGGCTACGAGGTCACGACCGGCATCGGCCCCGACCTGATGGCCGGCGCCCGCATGGCGGTATCCGAAATGGTCGAGCTCCTGAGCCGGCGTTTCGGCTACTCGGCGATCGACGCCTATATGCTGTGCAGCGTCTGCGCCGATCTTCGCATCAGCTCGATCGTCGACGTGCCCAACTGGGTGGTATCGTTCTACTTCCCGCGGATCGTGCTGGAGTAGGGGGCATCTGGCTCATGGGTCCGGCGGCGACATTGCCAGAGACGATCTCGACGTCATTGGTAACATGGGAGCGCCGACACCATATTCCCGACATGGGCATCACAACCGGATACCGGCTTGATATAGAGCCACGACCGCAGTCGCCTGGATACTACGACTGGATCGTCTATCGGCGCGGTATACTCGTCTTGAAGTCGCCCCAGCCGTACCACTCGCAGGCTAGCGCTGAAATGGCTGGGCGCGCAGCACTGGAGCGCTTGCAGGCCGAAGACATTCAATGGCGGGAAGAATGACCGTGCGTGCTGGCTTCAATTTCGTTCGAAAGCATGCGCGGCTTCTCTAAGAACAACGGCAAGTACTGCGCCTATGAAGACAATGGATGTCCATTCCCAAGCCTCCTCCTCTGCGGAGGAGGCTTGCCAAAAGGCCGTTACAAGCACGGTGCCCGTGATGATCGCCAGCCCGCCCCATAGCGACGTGATCCGGCGCTCCGCGCGCAAAAGCCGGCTATCCCGATTCCAGCCTTCTTGCCTCATCGCGTCCAGTTTCTCCTCGAGCAGGAGCAGGCGTCGCTCTCGATTGCGCTCTTGTTCGGGTGTCATGACATGCCTCATGCCTCCAATGCCTTGCAATCCCCCTTAAGCCAAAATCCTTACAGGGCGCTTACTAGCGCGGCCCATGGAACCGTGCCAGCCGTTCCTTGGCTGGCCGCGCAGCGGTACTGAATCACAGGCTGAACCGCTTGAAGAATTCCCAACTCACCCGGGTGAGATTGATCGGATGGTTCGTCGGCCACTCGTGGGCGACGCCTTGCATGAGGATATAGCGCACTTCGCTGCCGTTGCGGCAGGGCGCTGAAACTTCGACGATCGTATCCTTCGGGCTCGGGACCCTGTGCGCGGCGGGGCAGCCGTCGAGCATGCGCCAGCGATCGACCAGGGTTCGGTGCGCTTCCCTGACGAAGGAGGGGGCGCCGGGCAATTCGACCCGCGAGCCCTCGACCGGCGTGACCGGATCCAGGTCGCCGGCCGAGAACAGGATCGGAACGCCGCGCGACGGCGGCCGCGGAAACACGACCACCTGACTTGCGCTCATCGAAATAGCCGCCAGCCGGCCGGCGATTTCCTGGCCGAGGCGACTAGCCATTTGCCCGCCGCTCGAGAAGCCCGCGACATAGACTCTTCGGCGGTCGATCCCGGTATTCCGCGCGAGGTCATCTATTACCGCGACGATGAAGCCCACATCGTCGCTGTGCTCGACACCGCCTGCCTCACCGGCGACGCCGGCGTTCCAGCTACGGCGGTTGCGGCGGTCCGGCGTGGCGCCGGGGAAGGTCCTCGAGGCATCGGGTCCCGCCACGACGAAGCGGCCGCGGTCGGCCTCGGTTTCCCATCCGAAGTCGCGGACGACCGCCCTGCCGTCGCTGCCATAGCCATGCAGCATGATCACCAATGGCGCGCCGGACGGGAGTTGGTCCGGCACATAGAGATAATAGGTGCGTTCGACACCGTTGACGGCAAGCTTGTGCATTCCGCTATCGTGGATAGCGAAAACCAGCACCACGGCAAGACAAGCGGCGCCGAAAACCGCAGGAGCCAGCACCGCGACAAGAAGGAGGAGAACGGTTCTATTCATGCGCCGATCTCAACCTCGAGATACCGCCCCGGTACATGCTTGAAAGGCCATTCCCAAGGCCACCACAGCCTTGCGCCGATATTTATTAAGGCACGCCCGGAGGTTAACCTGGCGGCGGGCATTCTCTATCTGCGTTGGCGAAGAGTACAGTGATCATCATGAGCTTCATGCAAGAGGCCTCCTATTGGGACGGGGCGGCGGGCAAGACCTTTACCCATCCACTCGGCGCGACGTTCCTTGAAGCCTTGAGTCAGGAAAGCCGCATCCTGGATTTTGGCTGTGGCTACGGTCGATCCGTCGAGGAGCTTCGAGGTCGCGGATTTCACCGCGCGGTCGGCGTCGACTTCTCGCGGGAAATGGTCGCGCGGGGCAAGCTCGAAGCTCCTGGCCTGGATTTGCGCCACATCGACGCCTTGCCCGTTGATGAGATGGACGGGACCTTCGACGCCGCGATGCTGGTCGCCGTCCTAACCTGCATCGTTGCCGATGATGATCAGGCTTCGGTCCTCAAGGAAGTGCACCGTCTTCTCCGGCCTGGCGGGATCGTCCTCATCAGCGACATGCTCCTGCAGCACGATGCGAGGAACCAGGCACGCTATGCCTCCGGGGAGGGTTCGAGAGCATTCGGGGTCTTCGAGACGGACGATGGAGCTTTGGTCCGCCATCATACCGAAGCCGACATCCCAAGATGGCTCTCGGGGTTTGAATTGCTCGATCGTCGCTCTGTCGAACTGCAGACGATGAACGGAAACGCTGCGCTTGGCCTCCAACTCGTCGCGAAGAAGATCTAGCGGCATTTGCCCGGTGTCGGCATTCAGCCGCCCAGAGCCGGGGATTAGCGATTGGAACGAACGAACACCTGAGAACAGGCATCTGGCGGATGGGGTGGGATTCGAACCCACGGTGCGCTTGCACGCACGCCGGTTTTCAAGACCGGTGCCTTAAACCGCTCGGCCACCCATCCGATGTAATGAATTCGGTACTTTCGCCTGCCATCGTTTACCAACAGAGCCGGAACCGGCGTTCCGGCCGACTGTTCGCGGGCCGTTTTTAGCGGCGAAGCCCCCCATCGACAAGACGTCGATGATCGCCGTGCACTGTGTCGGCTCTTCGTGCGCACCCGAAGTAGCCCCTCGGCAGCACGGCAGGGACGTGACCGGCGCAGATAGCGCCACGGCGGATGGTAGCCGCCCTTGACAGGAATGCTACCTACCAGTCCACTTCGAATTGAAAATGCATTCATGACTGGTGCCTGACCAATCGAGGCTTTCCAATAGGGGTTATGGTGATGCAATTGCTGGCCGGACTTGCAAATTCGACCAAGTGGCGCATCGCCACGGCTTCCGCAATCGGTCACGCTCACCTGCTCCCTTTTTCCATTCGCGATCGTGCGGTCAGGCTTCTCGCCTCGCCTGAATTCTGTCCCGGCACGCTTTTTACCGTCGACTTCTTCGGGCAACGCTATTCGGGTCAGCTCGACAGCTTCATCGACTGGTCCGTCTTCATGTTCGGCGCCTACGAAGAGGCCGTGGCAAAGCTGATGGTGAAGGTCGTTCGAGAGGGATTTCCGGCTCCTCCCGTTGTATGGGACCTAGGGGCCAATTGTGGACATCACACGCTCTTGCTCGCTCCCCATGCGAAGGAGGTTCATTCTTTCGAACCCTTGGCGTCGCTATGCGATTCAATTCAGAAGAAGATCCAGGAAAACAATCTTCGAAACGTGACGATCCATCGTCTCGGACTGGGCGACAAGATCACGACGCGTCCATTTGGAGCGCCGACCGATCGCAATCTGGGTTCTGGCGTGTTCTATCCAGATGGCGTGCCGCCGCCCGATAATACCGTCACGATCGATTTGCCGCTGAGCACCGGAGACACGCTTGTCGCAGCCGGTACCCCGGCTCCGCAATTTATCAAAATGGATATTCAAGAATACGAATACCAGGCGTTGGTTGGCATGCACGACGCCATTCGAATATCGCGGCCAGTTATCGTCCTCGAGTATGGCCGCTTGCTGCAAGAGCGGACGAACGGCATGCGTCGAACCGGAGAGCTGCTCGGTGTCGACTACTCCTGGTACCTTATCAAACTGGCTATCGGAGGATTCAAGCTCACGCCCCTTGTAGACATGGCTCAGTTTTCCGCCCGGCCATTCACTTTCGTCGATATTATCGGCATTCCTCGAGAGCGGGCTGAGCGCCTGAATAAGGTTTTGTCAGTTTCCTCCAATGGGACGTCAAACGAATCGTAGGATCCGCAGGGAAGCCGCGGGAGGGAAAACCCGCCGGCGATGGTTCAGCCCGGCCATTCGATCGTCTGCCTATCCTGGCGCGAGTAAGCCCAATCGATGAGCTTTTCTACGGCGATCCAGGCGAGCGGCATGAGCACAATTAAAATCGGATATGACATGCTGGCCTCCAAAGACGGAAGAGAAAGGGACGGCTTCTCCTCCACTCGAATGCAACGCTTGCTAGGCCAACAAGGTCTGCGCCAATCTGGGCGGAACGGTGTTCTTAACCGCCGAAATGACGAGATGAGCGAGTAACGTTGCATACTCGCAACACCGCGTTGTGTCCTTCCTGCAACACCGCCGGCACCTGCATCAAAAGAAGGTGCAGACCGCCGGGATGGATTTTTCGCTCCACGCACTCAGCAGCGGGGCCGGCCCGGAAACTTTGACCGGCTTGTCGTTGCGCACTCCTTCGCCGGAGAGAAAGTCCACGTTGCAGGCTCCGCCCTGGTCGGGCGTCAAGGTGTCCTTGTTCACGTAGCTGTATCCAGCGACCACGTAGCTGCCGGCCCGGAAAGCGATGGTGAATTGCTGGCGCCATCGATATCGCCCGGCAGCCTCGTTCCGAAACACCACGATGAGGGAACCCGCGCCGTCGGCCGTCATCTCCGGCGTGGCGCCTTCCGTGTTGCCGGTCCATCCGAGGTCGGCCACGTACACGCTCGGCTGGTTCTGCAGCTTGCCGTCGACCGAAGAGTAGATCGCCAGGTCCACATCGTCGCTCTCGCGATCGTAGAGCAGCACCGCGCGATCCTTCACCCCATCGCCGTTGAGATCGGCGGAAATCTCCACCAGACCGACCATCGGCTTCGCGGCACCGGCTTGCTGCGCCGCGCAGGGCAGGGACGTCGCCGTCAGAATCAGGACAAAAAGCAAAATGGTGCGCATGCCTCACGCTATCGCCGCCCTGATCGTGACACAAGGATCTGCTGACATAGCTGACGCCTTCTTCCCGGCTTGCTAAACGGACGCATGATCACACGACGCCTTCTCACCGCCGCCTTGGCCGCGGTTCCACTTTCCGCCGCTCCGATGTTCGCCGGGGCGCAGTCAAGCGATCCCCAGTTCGCGGCCTGGCTCAAGGGCCTGCGCAGCGAGGCGGCACGGGCAGGGGTCGATGGCCATACGCTCGATGCTGCCCTCGGCTCGGTCGAGCAGATACCGAAGGTGCTCGAGCTGGCGCACAGCCAGCCTGAGTTCAAGATGACCTTCGAGCGCTATCTCGAGATTGTCGTGTCGCCCGAGCGCGTGGCCCGCGGAAAGGTGCTTCTGAAGGAAAATCGCGCATTGCTGCAGCGCTTCTCCGGATCGTCGGGCGTTCCCGAGCCCGTCATCGTGGCGCTGTGGGGCATCGAGAGCAATTTCGGCACGAAGCAGGGAGATTTCGAGATCGTGCCGGCCCTGGCCACGCTGTCCTACAACGGCTTCCGTGCAAAATTCTTCCGCAGCGAGCTGATCGCGGCCCTGAAGATCGTGGCGGAAGGCAATATCGGGCTCCATGCCATGAAGGGCTCCTGGGCCGGCGCCATGGGGCAATGCCAGTTCATGCCCACCAGCTTTCTGGCCTATGCGGCCGATGGCGACGGCGACGGGCGGCGGGACATCTGGACCAACAAGGCCGATGTGTTCGCATCCATCACCAACTATTTGCGGCGCGTCGGATGGCGCCCCGGCCTGCGGTGGGGCAACGAGGCATCGGGCGCAGCCCCGGCGGGGCCGGGCGAGCGCATCGTGCGGCCGTCCGGGGCGGGCGGTCCGGCCTACAGCGTTACCGGGAATTTCAAGGTCATCCTCCGATGGAATCAATCGGATTTCTTCGGGGTTGCGGTAGGCTTGTTGTCGGATCGGATCGCTGCTTGAGATCGTCGCGCCGGCAAGGGCTCCACGGCGGACCGGTATTGTTGTATGATGCCCAAGGCATGTTGTCGCCTGCGTTCGCTCCCTGGTCCTCGCCCGCATCCGTTCTACGCGTCGGTATTGCAGTGCTGATGCTGGCTGGTCTGAGTGCCTGCGGGCATAAGTCGTCGGGCTCATCGGGCGTTTCCCAGACCGGCCAATACAAGATCGGAAAGCCTTATACGATCGACGGTGTCGTCTACACGCCGCGCGAGGAATTCAATCACACGGAAACCGGCGTGGCCTCATGGTACGGCCCGGGATTCCATGCCAAGTCGACCGCAAACGGCGAGACCTACGACCAGAACGACCGCACTGCCGCGCATCGCACGCTGCAGATGCCGTCGGTCGTGCGGGTCACCAACCTGGAAAACGGCCTCAGCACGACGGTCCGCATCAACGACCGAGGGCCCTTCGCACGCAGCCGCGTCATCGACCTGTCGAACTCGGCAGCCAAGGAACTCGATATGACGCGCAATGGGACGGCGCGGGTGCGCATCGAGCAACTGCCCTCCGAAAGCATGGCGGTAAAGGAAGTCGCTCTGGGCGGCGGCGGTCCGGCCGAACAGAATCAGGCGCTGGCAAGACTGGCAAGCGGTGCGCCCGCCACCGTCGCCGTGGCTCAGGCCCCGACGCCGGCACCGGCACCCGTTTATCAACCGCCCCCCGCCGCACCACCACCTGTCTACACCTATACGCAAAGCGCGCCACCCGTGACGGTCACGCCAGCGGCGGCCCCCGCGACCGCTTCTTACGGAGGGTCGTGGAATCCGCCTCCGCCTGGATCGATGGGCGCACGGTCGACCAGCATCGCCAGCCTGGCGTCGGCGCCCGTGAGCAGCGGCGGCGGCTACTATGTCCAGACCGGTGCCTTCTCGACGATGGCCAATGCCGAGCGCCAGCGCGGCGCCGTTGGCAGCTATGGCATTTCGGAGGTTTCCCAGGCCTCCGCCAATGGGCGCGAGGTTTACCGCGTTCGTCTTGGTCCCTATACGACGACAGAGGCCGCCGGCATCGTGGCCGACCGGCTGAAGCGCTCAGGCTATGGAGATGCACGTGTTGTATCTGAATAAGCGTCTGCCCTTGTTCGTAGCGCTCCTTGCGGTGGTGTCCGTCGGCGCGCCAACGGTCGCCGCTTACGGTCAGCAGGCGGACCCGGCGCCGCGTCGACAACAGAAGCCGCCAGCCAAGCCGCAGCAGCGGCCGCAGACGGCAGCCAAGCCCGCGCCGGTCAAGACCGATGCCTTGCCGCCCTCGCAGATCGGCATCGGCACCCTGGCCAAGCAGGCCTTCATGGTCGACCCGCAGACTTCGACCGTGCTGCTGTTCAAGGATGCCGACAAGCCGATGCACCCGTCATCGATGGCCAAGATGATGACGATCCACTTGCTGTTCGACGAGCTGGCGGCAGGCCGCGTCACGCTCGACACGCGCTATCGCGTCAGCGACCGCGCCCGGGCGATGGGAGGCTCGCGCATGTTCCTCGACGTCGGCACCGAAGTCCGCATCGAGGACCTGATCCGCGGCATGATCGTGCAGTCCGGCAACGATGCCTGCGTGGTGGTGGCCGAGGGCATATCCGGCACCGAGGAAGCCTTCGCCGAGCGCATGAACAAGCGCGCCAGGGAGATCGGCATGACCGGCACGATCTTCAAGAACGCCTCGGGATGGCCGGTCGATGGCCAGATCACGACGGCGCGCGATATCGCACTGCTGGCATGGCACACGATCTCGACCTATCCGAAATACTATCGCTACTACAGCGAAACGGAGATGACCTATAACAACATCCATCAGGACAATCGCAACCGCGTGCTGAAGACGACGCCCGGCGCAGATGGCCTGAAGACCGGCCATACCGAAGAAGGCGGCTACGGCCAGGCGACATCGGCGGTGCGCGACGGCCGCCGTCTCATCCTGGTGCTCAATGGCATGACCACGATGGCCGAGCGTGCGTCCGAGACCGCGCGGATAATGGAATGGGGCTTCCGCGAATCGACCAATACGACGATTTTCCGCGCCGGAGACACCGTGGTGGAGGCGCCGGTTTGGCTTGGCGCGGCGGACAAGGTGCCATTGATGGTCGCCGACCCTGTGATCGTGACGATGCCGACCGGCCAGTCGCCGCAGCCGCGCGTCGTCGCGCGCTTCGACGGTCCTCTGCCGGCGCCGATCGCCAAGGGGACCAAGGTCGGTACCGTGGTCGTCACCCTGGCCGACGGAAAAGTGATCGAGCAGCCGATCGAGACTGCCGCCGACGTGCCGCGGCTTGGGCCGGTCAGCCGGGTCGCGAGCCTTCTCAAGCATTATCTGTTCGGCTGGCTCTCCTAGGCATGGCCCCGACAGGGCGTTTCATCACACTGGAAGGCGGAGAGGGGGCGGGCAAGTCGACGCAGATCGCCCGTCTCAAAAGCTGGCTGGAGGGCAGGGGCCACACGGTCGTGGCGACACGCGAGCCGGGCGGGTCTCCGGGTGCGGAGATGGTGCGCAAGCTCTTGGTCGAGGGTCCGGCCGAGCGCTGGGACGGCACTACCGAAGCCCTGCTGCATTTCGCTGCCCGGCGCGATCATCTGCGTGCAATGGTGTGGCCGGCACTAAAGCAAAGCACCTGGGTGGTCAGCGACCGTTTCGCCGATTCGACGTTGGCCTATCAGGGCTACGGCCACGGCGTCGACCGGAGCTTGATCGCACAGCTCTACGCTCTTTCCGTCGGCGACTTCCGCCCCGACCTGACCCTGGTGCTCGACCTGCCGGTGGAGGTTGGCCTTGCACGGGCCGCCTCCCGGCGCGGCGTCGAGACCCGCTATGAGAGCTTGCCGCTCGATTTCCACCGTCGCGTCCGCGCCGGCTTCCTGGAGATCGCCACCTGTGAGCCAAAGCGCTGCGCCGTGATCGACGCGGCACAAGACATCGACGCGATCGCGGCGGCGATTGCCGCGACGCTGACCGAACGGCTGGGTGCTTGACCCATGGCCAGAATAAAAGTCTCCGCCGATCCGGCCGAACTCGAGAAGCTCGAATGGCCGCATGCCTGGCCGCCGCCCTGGCGGACCAGCCGCGTGCTGGGACATGAGCAGGCGGAGAAAACCATGCTGGCGGCCCAGCAGAGCGGGCGGCTGCATCATGCCTGGCTGATGACCGGACCACGCGGCATCGGCAAGGCCACGCTGGCCTGGCGCTTCGCCCGCTTCCTGTTGTGCGGGCAGGACCAGGGCGGGCTCTTCGGCGACGGCCCGGCCGGGCTCGACGTGCCGGCCGATACGCCGGGCAGGGCGCTGATCGACGCCCGCTCGCATCCCGACCTGTTTCATCTGCGGCGCACGCTCAATCCCGATACTGGCCGCATGCGGGCGGAGATCGCCGTCGACGATGTGCGCGATCTTGGCGCCTTCATGCACATGACGCCGGCTATGGGTGCCTGGCGCGTGGCCATCGTCGATGCCGCCGACGAGATGAACCGCAACAGCGCCAATGCCGTACTGAAGATCCTCGAAGAGCCGCCGCCCAATGCGGTCCTGCTGATCGTGGCGCATGCGCCTGGGCGCCTGTTGCCGACCATCCGCTCGCGTTGCCGCCGGCTCGCCCTGCAGCCGCTGTCGGAAGAGACGGTGATCCACCTGCTCGGCGACTACGCACCGGCGACAGCGCCGGAGGAGCGAGCGGCGCTCGCCATGCTGGGCGAAGGCAGCATCGGCCGCGCGCTCGAGCTTTCCAGTGCCGGCAGCCTCGGTCTCTACCGCGACATGGTCGAGGTGCTGGCCACCTTGCCAGAACTCGACATGCCGCGGCTGCACGGCTTCGCCGAGCGCTTCGCCAAGCGCGGCGAGGAGGCCAACGCCGACTGGCGTTCGCTCAACTATCTGTTCGACGGCTGGCTGAAGGGCCTCGCGCGCCGTGCCGCCGGCGGCGGTGAACCCGCGCCCGTCGTGCCCGCGGAAAGCGGCCTGCACGGGCGCCTGCTCGCGGCCGCCAGCCTTGATCGCTGGATGGAGGCATGGGAAAAGATCGCACACCTGTTGTCCCGTGCCGACGCCGTCAATCTTGACCGCAAGCAGACAGTGCTCGGCAGCTTCCTGGTCCTTCAATCGGCAATGCGCTAAGGCGCCGGTCCGACGCGCCGGGCGGGGCGATGGGCCGGAGTAAAGTCATGTCGGGCCGCAGCACTTACTACATCACCACGCCGATCTATTATGTGAACGACGTGCCCCATATCGGGCATGCCTACACGAGCCTTGCCTGCGACGTTCTTGCACGCTTCATGCGCCTCGATGGGCGGGACGTGCATTTCCTTACCGGTACCGACGAGCACGGCCAGAAGGTCGAGAAGGCTGCCGCCGCCGCCGGCCTGTCGCCGCAGACCTTCGCCGACCAGGTGAGCCAGAGCTTCCGCGATCTCG
>Ga0193752_1000601_pt1 | contig 33796 bp, 30 predicted proteins | sample H1c1metaG_FD_144924 | JGI IMG/M metagenome (GOLD analysis project Ga0193752, IMG submission 144924) | Soil microbial communities from a riparian zone of the East river system, Colorado, United States - H1c1 | ecosystem: Environmental > Terrestrial > Soil > Riparian zone | place: USA: East River... | reverse complement strand
CGTCCAGTTCGCCGCGGCGAACTGGACGAATGTATGGTCGAGATCGACACGCAGGACCGCGGCAACACGACGATAGATTTTGTCGGCGGGCAGGGAATGGAAGAAATGGGCGTGAACCTAAAGGACATGTTCGGCAACCTGTTCCCGACGAAGACCGTCCGCCGCAAGCTGAAGGTCGCCGACGCCCGGACATATTTGCTCCGCGACGAGCAGGAACGCCTGGTCGATATGGAACAGATAACGCGCTCCGCGATCGACAAGGTACAGAATTCGGGGATCATCTTTCTGGATGAGATCGACAAGATCGCCGGACGCGAATCGACAGGGAATCCGGACGTTTCGCGCGAAGGCGTCCAACGCGACCTGCTGCCGATCGTCGAAGGAACGAACGTGAACACGCGTTACGGCATGGTCAGCACGGAACATATTTTATTTGTTGCCGCCGGTGCGTTTCATGTAGCGAAGCCGTCCGATCTGATACCGGAACTGCAGGGTCGTTTTCCGATCCGCGTCGAACTGGAAGCGCTGACCGTAGATGACCTTAAACGCATCCTCGTCCAGCCAAAGAATTCGCTGATCAAGCAGTATCAGGCACTCTTAAGCACCGAGGGAATCGAGCTCGAATTTACGGAAGACTCTATTTCGAAGATCGCCGAGATGACAGCGGAGATAAATCTCGGGACTGAGAACATCGGAGCAAGGCGTCTGCACACACTGCTCGAAAAGCTGCTGGAAGAGATCAGTTTTATGGGCAACGAGCTTGAGCAGAAACATCAGGTCATCGATGCCGAATATGTTTCGGGCAAGCTCGATAGTCTGGTCGAAAACCGGGACCTTAGGCAGTACATACTTTAAGCATAAGCACTTTTCGCAGATAAGCACTTTGACCTTCATATGTGGTTAAGCAGTTTCGTTAAGCAGATTGTTTCTAAAGCACCGTTAGCGGTTTTAGCACTAGTGCTGCTTACGTCGTTAAGCTGTGGAAAACGCAAGCCGCCGCTGCCGCCGACCGAGCGGGTATTGCAGCGTGTCGAGATAAGCGGATTTCAGCGAGGTAATCATGTGATTTTGTCGTGGAAAATGCCGTTGCGAAACGCTAAAGAAGGCAGTGTGCTTAATATACAGCGGGCCGATATTTACCGACTGGCCGAACCGCTAACTTCGCCGCAAGCCCTTTCGGAAGAGGAGTTTGCCAGCCGGAGCACGATCGTTGCGACGCTGGCGATAAAGGATGCGGATTTTGGCGCGAAGACTCTGCAATACACCGATTCCCTGCAATTTGCCGGTCAGGCTGTCCGGCTGCGTTATGCGATTCGTTTTGTGAATAAATCCGGGCAAAAGGCTGGCTTTTCGAACTTCTTTTTGCTCGAACCGGCCGCCAAGGTCGCGAATGCCCCGGCTTCCCTCTCGACCGGATTGTCTCAAGTTGCCATTACATTAGATTGGGAGCCGCCGACTCAAAACGTAGACGGAACAACACCAGCTAACATATTAGGCTACAACATTTATCGGGCGGAATCTGAGAAGATACCTGCGAAATTATTGAACACTTCGCCGGTCGCGGAAACGACCTACGAAGACCGCTTCTTCGACTTTGAAAAGGAATATTTCTATTTCGTGAGGACGATTTCGCTTGGAACGGACGCACAGCCTGTGGAAAGCTCGGAATCGAACATTGTTAAGCTTAAGCCGGTCGATACATTTGCACCTTCGGCTCCGGCGGCGGTCACGATCGCCGCGACGCCGATAACGATCTCCATCTTCTTCCCTGCTAATCCGGAAAAGGATGTCGTTGGTTACAGCATATATCGCTCGACCGATCCCGACCTGGCAAAGGATAAATGGGAACTGCTCACTAAAGAATTGTTGGCGACGAATACCTTTCAGGATAACGGTGTCGAAGCCGGTAAAACCTATTATTATTACGTCTCCGCAACCGACAAATTCAAAAACATCAGCGAACCGAGCGAAGTCGTCAACGAAACCGTCCCGTAAATGTTTACGGGACGTTTAATCACGAGTGACTTCATGAGCCTCAGAGGTAATGGGTTATACTATGCCTTTGGGGGAATTTTCAATGATCAGTAAAATACTTGCTTTGTGTGCATTTTCGCTGTTGTTTTCCATAGTTTCGCCGGCTCAAACGGCCAATGATAAAGAGATCAAAGAGGTGGCCAAGACCGCACAAAAGGCGACGAAGGCACTCGACGAGATCATGGCAATTGCCGAGTGGTCGATTCCGGGCGATCTTTTGAAAAAGGCCAAGGCGGTCGGCGTTTTTCCGAACGTGGTCAAGGGAGCGTTCATTGTCGGCGGACAGGGCGGCAAAGGCCTTATAACGGAAAAAGTAGGCGGCGAATGGGGACCGCCGGTCGTGTTTAAGGTCGGCGGAGCCAGCGTGGGCTTGCAGATCGGCGGCTCGTCCACGGATGTCGTGATGCTGTTTATGACGGAAGACAGTCTTAAGAATCTTCTGGAAGACAGGTTCGAGATCGGCGGCGAAGCCGCGGCCGCGGCCGGCCCGGTCGGGCGAACCGCCAAAGCCGCAACCGACGCACAGTTGACGGCCCAGATACTTTCGTATTCCCGCAGCAAAGGCCTGTTTGCCGGCATTTCCCTTTCGGGAGTCGTCATCAGCCCGGACAACGACGCGAACAATGCTCTCTATTCTTTCCCCGCAAAGGACATTCTTACGGGAAAACCGATAACGCCGCCGATAGGCATCCCACCGGCGACAAAACCGTTTCAGGAAGCTGTGATCAGGTATTCAAAATAACAGATCTTTTTGTTCATTCCTGTTCTTCGGTCGGGATTTCTGTTTGACCGCAAAAACGGTTGAATATAGCGTCAAATAAAAAGAAAAGGCCTGCTGTGGTTAGACAACAAGCCTTGACATTTTTATTACCCGATATTGAGTCGAGAGCATCGCGCCGACAGGACTCTCAAGAGTGTTCCCATTTGCCGTAATCCCAAGGCTAATTTCCGAGCCGGATTTCACGATCAGGCGGCTAATGAGCCGGAAAACATTGCTGTTTTCCTATTTTTACAAAACGCGTTCAGTGAGGTAAGAGTACTCCAAAATGGCCCCAAAGTCAAGTTTTTTTTCGCCTGTTGGCAATTCCCTGTTTTGAGTGCTGAAACAAACCGCGAAATACGCTAAATAAACGAAAGCGAGTGCAGGTTGCCGATCAGTCGCGCTATCCTGTTTCAATGAAAATTGAAATTGCGGATGATTTTGCTCCGTCGAAGATCGTCTGCGTTGGGCGAAACTACGCTGAACACGCCGCTGAACTCGGGAACGAGGTGCCGAAGGAACCATTGCTGTTTCTTAAGGCTCCCAGTTCCCTTATCAGACACAAAGAAGCGATCAACATCCCGCCACAATCCAAGCAAGTCGAACACGAAGGCGAGTTAGCTGTCGTTATTGGACGCGAGTGCAAAAATATCGGCGACGACGAAGATCCGTTTCTGTATGTGCTCGGTTATTCGTGTCTCAATGACGTGACCGCCCGTGATATCCAGAGAAAAGATGTGCAGTTCACACGGGGAAAATCCTTCGACACGTTCTGCCCGATCGGACCGCATATTGAAACGGAACTGGACGTGAGTGACGTTCGCGTGAAGTGCTCGGTAAACGGCGTCATTAAACAAGACGGACAAACATCGCAAATGGTCTTCCCTGTCGATTTTTTGATACGATACATTTCAAAGATGATGACGCTGAACGCCGGTGACGTGATCGCGACTGGAACGCCGTCGGGTGTTTCGAAAATGGTTTCAGGAGATGTGTGTGAAGTGGAGATCGAAAGCATAGGCGTTTTGCGAAATCCGGTTGAGTAGAAGATGAAACGGTGTCCGAAATGCAGTGTCGATTATTTCGACAATATGCTTGAGTTCTGTTTGGAAGACGGAACGCGGCTGACGCTTTTGTCCGGCTCGGCAACTGCCGAATCGCAGCCTGTCCGGCCGACCGCGGCGGAAACCGTTGCATTCCCGCCGGCGAAGATCCAGAACGCCGAGATCGTCCTGCCTCAGCCGACTGCCGAATTCGAGACGATCGAGGCAAAACGCCGCGATGCTCCGCTTGACCTGGTCAAAGCACGCGGGTATGAAGCCCTCGGAAATGTGCCGATCATTATCGCGCTCGCACACAACTGGTGGCAGTGGCTGTATCTGGAGAAACAATATGTTTCGTCGATCACGGAATATGTTTTCTCAGCCAATTTTCTGATGTGGCTGCTTTTGCTGATCTCGGGCGTCGCGGTTAGTTTGTTCGTGGTCCGCACAGGAACGAAAAAGACGGTCGCTTATACGAGTCTGGTTATTCTGGCGATAAATTTGATATTGTTTTTGGTTCCGCGCAGATAGTTTCGGGCAGAAACGCGAGTGTGAACGAATGTGCATTAAAAAATCTTTTATTTGGAGACGTGCAGAAAACCCGGTCGCTACTGCTTCCGGTTCTGACAAGAAATTATGAAATTCTTTATTGATACCGCAAATTTGGACGAGATCAAGGAAGCCAACGAGCTTGGCATGATCGATGGCGTGACGACGAACCCGTCGCTGGTCGCTAAAGAGGGCGATGTTGATTTCAAGGAGCATATCGCAAAGATCTGTTCGATCGTGAAGGGTGACGTATCGGCTGAGGTTACTGCGCTTGATACCGAGGGAATGCTCAGGGAAGGCCGCGAGTACGCCAAGATCGCTCCGAACGTCGTCGTGAAATGTCCGCTGACGCTGGATGGTTTGAAGGCAACTCGCATCCTGACACAGGAAGGCACGGGCGTGAACGTAACGCTGTGCTTCTCCGCCGCTCAAGCGATCCTCGCCGCGAAGGCCGGAGCCAAATACATCTCGCCGTTTATCGGACGCCTGGATGATACTGCGACGAACGGAATGCAGCTGATCGCCGACATCGTGCAGATCTATGACAACTACGATTTCGACACGCAGGTGTTAGCCGCGTCGATCCGCAGTCCGATGCACATTGTCGATTGCGCTCTCGCCCGGGCCGATGTTGCTACAATTCCATTCAAGATCATCAAGCAGCTCGTCCATCACCCGCTTACGGACAAAGGACTGGAAGGCTTTCTTTCTGATTGGAAAAAGAGCGGCAGGTCTTAAAATAATTTTGCCCGCGAAACACGCGAAAGGGCGCGAAAACCTTTAAACAAGGTTCTTAGTATCTTTCGCGTATCCGATCTGTCAATCTTTTTATTCTCCAAACAATAAACCCTTTAAATCGCCTTGATGAGCGGCAGCGTCCAGGTCTTGCTGCAGAGCGGATTGATATTTGGCCCGGAAGGTTTCGTTCTCGTCCTGCATTGAAACGAGATCGCGCAGAGCGTCGATGTGCTGGCCGACTATCTCTTCTTCAAATCCATCCTTCTGATCAAACATCTCGTCGATCTCAACTATCAGCGTCGAAAACTTTCTTAGCCAAACGAAATCCGGGTCCTCAAGCAGCACGTTCAGAAACGCTCCGCTGGTCATCGTTCCATTGATCCCTTCATAGATCGCCCGCTCGTGATCGACCAGTGTTTTGTGCAGCTTAAGCAGTAAATTACGCCCATTTTTCAGCAATTCGGTGTTACTCATAAAACTATTCTAACCCGACTTATAAACATTGTGTACCGTGCTACGCTTTATTTGTTAGCCTGCTAATGATAGATTGTTAGGTAGCTAACCATTAATCGTTAGACGGCTCAGCGTATTTGCTAAGCCATCTATTCATAGTTACTTATCGGGGTTATTATGGACTTTAAGGACAGCGTAAGTTATTTTCTTTCAAAGTTAACGATCGCCCACCGCAACCTTCTCGAGAAGACGGTGAAAGGGATCGGGCTGCACAGCGGACAGGTTTTTGTGCTGCTCGAACTTTGGAAAAAAGATGGACAGCGGCAGGTGGACCTCGCCGACAAATTGAACCTTGCCGCGCCGACGGTCAACAAGATCCTTGGCGGAATGCTGGAGGCCGACATCGTGACCCGCGAACGGTACGAGGATGACGCGCGTTCAACGCGGATCTTTCTGACCCAGAAAGGAAAGGATGTTCGTGTAAAGCTTGAGGAAAAATGGGTCGAGGTCGAAGAGCAAACCGTGATGGGACTGACCGAAACGGAGGCGTTGATCCTGAAACAGCTCCTGTCAAAACTGCTCGGCGAAGAATGACTCTTTTTCTGCGAACGAAATCAGTATAGAATAGCGTCAAATAATCATAGATCAGTTTTTCCAAGGAGGCCGAAAAATGAAGATACTGTTTGCAACCGACGGAGCTAGTCAGAGCGATGCCGCCATCGATATGCTGAAGAAATTCAGGCTAGTTGCCGGTGACGAGATCAAGATCATCAGCGTTATAGATATGGCCGTGCCGATGGCGGTGGATATCTATGGCGGCGGTTACATCCCGGACACGGCCGAAATGGAAAAGGACGCAAAGGAAAACGCCGTGAAGATACTGGATGAGACGACGGAAAAGCTGCGGTCGAACTTTAGCGCCGAGCAGCTAAATATCACAAGCGATGTGCTTTTTGGTTCGCCGGAAAGCCGCATTGTCGAGACGGCCGACGAGATGAAGCCGAATCTGGTCGTGGTCGGCTCGCATAACTACTCGACATGGGAACGACTGTTCTTCGGCTCCGTGTCTGATTCCGTTATACATCATGTACCGTGTTCGGTGTTGGTCGTACGCTGTCCGCCGGAATGATCCGTGTTAAATCAAGAGTTTACGATCAATTCACGCAGGTACGACCTCAGCATTCGACGAAGCTGGAAATGCCGTCTGATCGAGAAAAATGAGCCGGCGTTAGTTTTCGTTGGAGAATTTGAGGACGAGGTAGAACACTCCGATCTTGGCGTAATTCAAAAAGGCACTATCTCTAACGAATACTACTGGCTCGACCGCTGGTACAACATCTTCGTTTTTTTCAACCCGGACAAAACCTTCCGTAATTTTTACTGCAACATAAATATGCCGCCGACTTTGGGCGAAGGCATGCTCGGCTATGTCGATCTCGATATCGACGTTTTGGTCTGGCCGGATTTTCGAATTGAGGTCCTGGATATGGACGAGTTCGAATCGAACGCCGCAGCATATTCCTATCCCGCTGAAATTCGCGAAAAAGCCCTCGCGACCCTAACAGAACTCCAAAAAATGATCGCCGCCTGCGAATTCCCCTTTCTGTCAGAACCGCCAGCGATAGCGGGTGGCTGAATGCAGTCGTAGAGCAGTTTCATTTTCTTCAAGTAACGCCTTAATATTACGGTTAACTCGTTCATATACCATGTTTAAAGAATATTTCGCATCTAATTTGTAAGATGTATGATCGCCTACATTTGATGTCAAACATTAGATCAATTTCGGCTGGATCCGGAGAAGATATGCCCCGACGGCGATGTTTGTGCTTGGTTGGACGGGGATGCGTTGGCCGCTGGGGAGGTCGTGGTCGGCGATCATTGTCGGGTTGCGGCCTTCGTTCATTATCCAGAAGCGGCCGTTGCCGTCGGTGATAAGCGTAGCGTGACGGCGGCTTATTTCGGGGTCGCCGGAGAGAGCGATGTCAACGGGTTTTGATTTAGAGCCGCGGCCGATGGATGTTTCGAGATTGAATATCGGTACTACGTTCTGCCTAACACCGCCAAACCATATCTCCAATTTATAAAGCTCGGCGGCCCGCTTTCGGACATTGGTCAGTACCTCAAGTTCATCCGATGGAAGCGGTTCGGCCTGTCGGATAACGGCGTGCGGCACTGTCGGCGGCGGCTGTGACGGCTGATGATTTTGGACAAAGTTTGGCTGCGCCGGCTGGCGGACAGGAGTGTCCGCGTTGCGCTGATAATTTGGATTGGTCGGTTTGCCCAGATTCTGCGGCGGCGGCGGCAGCGGATCGGACGGAGGCTGTAAGGATTTTGGACGAGCAAGCACGCCCGTTTTACCGGACGAAGAATCTTCCCAGCTATGCTGAACACGAATATCGCCCGGCTCCAACGTGCCGTCAACACGAAGTTCCAACACAAACGACTTTGTTTCTAGCTTTTTCTTTCCGGCTATCTCGCGGGCACGTTCGGCGAGGATATGATAAAGACCTTGCTCTAGTCCGCGACGCTTTACGCCCTGCCATTCCTTGTCGTCGGTCTCGCTGAGAAAGATCATGTACTCGCTGGGGATGATCGTCGTCCCCTGCGGCAGCGGCACCATCTCTCGCTGCATTACGCCTTCGATCTCGCGGGCGATCTTGACGATAAAACCCTCAGCCACGCTGCGGGGCATCACCTGCGCATCACGCGCGGCTTGCTCAAGGACGGTTTCTGCCGTTTCCCCGTCGATCCAACGCCTTACTTTGTCGAGTACGCTCAAAAAAAATGTCTCCTTACTGATCTAAAACAACATATTTGGCATGCAGCCAACCGCGATTTGTGGAAAGCGGCTCGTCGAGTGTTCGTCCCTGCTCGATCACATCGACCTGGTACCAATTGTTCTGAGCCTTCACTATCCTAAACCGCGAATTCTTGGTGACCAAACCGATCGGCGTATTATCGGCGCTCGGCGCCGGGCGAAGGTTGATATCCGTGTTGGCCCGGCCGGTCTTGTCGGCGAATGGACTGGTAAATCCATCCAAAATGCCGGAGCCGCGCAAGAATACCGAGGTAGCGTACAAGCCGCCGACGAATAATACAAGAACGATGGCGAAGGCGGCGAAGCGGCGAAATCGTTGACGTTTTTTCTTGGTCACCACCGCCAAGTCTTCGTCCACGATCGCACTCAGAACATTATTCAGCTGTTCTTGAATTTGATTAGGCCAATAATCCTCGACACGCTGCATAGGTTTTACCGGGATAGCCGGTGTTCGCGGCAGCCGCTCGACATCGATCCGCAACGGTGATTGAGCGGGCGAAAAAGGCTTCCGCAATTTGAGATCGCGCGATGTGTCGAATCTCGGTTGTTTCGGCACGATCGGCGTATATCCGCGAGCGACACTGGCCTGCGGCGTAATGTGCAGTTTCGGACGCACGAACGTAGCCGTCTCAAAATCATTTGCAAATCGCCGCAGGTCTTCCAGATCGGACCAAAATTCGTCGATCGACTGATGCCTTTCGGATGCGTCGTCCAACGTCGCTTTGTGCAGAACACGCTTTAGTTCCGGTGCCCATTCCTCATTGCGTACTGTCATCGGTAGATCGGTAACGGGCTGGCCTGTATAAAATCGCGGCGATTCGCCAGTGACCAGCGCGTAAAGCGACTTTCCTAACGAATAGATGTCGGACGCCGGGGACAATTTCGCAGCGGTAAGAACGCCCAGATCGACGCCGAGCGGGCTGTGTTCGGGCGGTGCATAGACGTTCGTGCCGACCCGCGTGATCGGCGCGTCGTTTTGATGAATGCGGGCGACGCCAAAATCCGCGATCTTTACAACATCGCGGTCCTTTGTAAGTAGGAGATTTTGCGGCTTTATGTCGCGGTGAATGATGCCGTGCTTATGCGCGTGGCGAAGCCCGGCACACACCTGCTCGGTATAATGAAGCGCCTGTTTCAGCGACAGCGTTTTCTCGCGCGTCAATCTTTGCAGATCGCCGCCTTCCATATATTCGAGGACGAGATAGTGAAATATCGTTCCGGCAAGATCGCGTGCGGTGCCGTGGCCGAGACGGCTGATCACATTTGGATGACGAACACGATCAAGGGCAATAGCTTCGTTTTGAAAGTTTTCGACCAGCGTCCGTTCCAGATCGGCATCGAGTTCGTCCTGAAGAAAGACGTTCAGAGCTTTGATAACGACCGAGCGATGCGGCGATTGGGCCGAAGCAAGAGTGTCGAGCGCGATAAAGATCTCGGCATAGCTTCCGCGCCCAAGATCATCGACCACGTCATAGCGCTTGTCGATCCGGCAATTACTTAATGAAAGCTCTCGCATCGTAACGTCGTATCCGTCGAGCCGGGAGAAAAGACCCTCACCCTCAATACGACATTATAGGGTGAAAGTTCGGAAAACACATCTGAACTAAATGCGTCAGAGCGATAAAAACGTACCCTAAATGTTTTAATTCGGCGGTTAATTGAACTAAAATTGGGCGTTACTCGTTTTGCTTTTCAGATGCCGGACATCCAACCAAAACAAAGATCGGGATTTTCCATAGACTGGCTCGTAAAAGGTTCGCTGACCAAGGTCGGCGATATTTTCGACCGTTTAACGGGACGCGGATGGAAACCGTCGAGCAGCATCGCGACGAGCGAATTGGTGGAGCGGCTGAAAACACTGCTTGATTCCGAGGTCAAGGAAAACGGCGATAAACGAAAGTACGTTCCGCATAATATCAAGCTGAAAATGCAGTGGGACAAGTTTTCGGCGGATTCGGAGAAAGGTCTGATAAAGCTCGAAAATGAGCTGCTGATCGCTGCGGTCGATCACATAAACGACCGGCATTATTTCACTTACGCTCCGCTGTCGATCAAGGTTAAGCCGGATTATTTTACTAGCGGCGTTGTTCTTTTAGCAGGATTCGAAAAATTCGAAGCGGACGAACGTGAGGCTCAAGTAAATGTTACGCTTCCGGGCGCAAAGGTGAGCGACCTGCTGCCTGAAGCCGCCGTTGAAAAAGCGAATGCCAGCGTTACGGTTCGGTTCGAGACGGGCGGGAAACAATTTCAGAAAACCTTGCATTTGGAAGAAGGAAAACGTCTCTCCGTCGGGCGAACGAAAGAAAACGCACTCGCCATCGACGATGTGAGCGTATCAAAGGCCCACGCTTCCCTGCTTCTAAATAAGGACGGAAAGCTTGTCGTCGCCGACACCGGTTCCACCAACGGAACATTCGTTAAGGGCGAGCGTATTGCATACGGAAAGGCTATTGAGATACCGGGCGGCGGCGGCGTTATGTTTGGCCTGATAAATGTATCGTTTGAATTTGCGCCCAAGACGGTTGTAGCTGTCGCACCGGAATTGCCAAAAACCGAGGCGTTTAAGGTCGGGGAATTCGAATTTCAGTCGCGACCGCCTACTACGGCAGTCGTTGCTCCGCAACCGAACGTAACCTCGGCGGTAATTCCGGCGCCGAATATTGAAATGCCGAAAAACGGAGCTAAACAGGAAGAAGTTGCCGCCCAACCGGCGTTGACGGACGCGGCGATAAAGGTCGAACCCGAAAGTAAATAATGCTGTTGTTTCTGCTTCAATTCGATTGGGACAAGCTTCGGCCGGAGGCATTATTCGGCGGGCAGGTGTTGGAACGCACGCCGGCCGGACTGAGCATTGTTTACATCGTAGGCATCGGCGTACTGATCGGCTTTCTTGTAATTTCCTTCTTCGATAATTTCAATCGTCCAAAGTTTCTATTCGAATTCGACCTTCCAAAGGAGGTAAGGCGAAAGCTAACCCAAACCATTGCCAATCGCAGCATTCGCGTCTGGCAATTTGTCTTTATTTTGCTTGCATTTACGGTCTTTGGCTTCCAGGCGTACTGGACATATTTTGCTGACGATTCAAACGAGCAGTTTCAGGCTCTGGCGTATAAAGACCTTCGCGGACGGCGAACATCGGCAGCAAATCTGCGCGGCTGGATACTGGACCGGAACGGCACACTCGGCGGAGCTCTTGCCTATTACAAACTCGATTCCGATGGTGATATTGTCAGGGCTTTTTCGCTGGAACGTGAAATGGCACATCTGTTGGGTACCGAACGCGGAACGCCTGGACTCGAACGGACATTGTATAAAAAGGTCGCCGATACGGCTCCTGAGGCATGGGAAGTTCTGACGACGATCAAACGCAAAGAAGATCAACAAAAAGACGTTAAAGTTACCATTGACAGAGATTTACAAGCATATATCGCGAAACAGCTTGAAGGTAAGAAAGGAGCGATCGTCGTTCTTAACCCGCAGACAGGCGACATTCTGGCGATATATTCCAACCCTTCGTTTAATCTAGCTGAGGCTCAAAACCTCGAGGATTACTTGAAGCTTGAGGGAAACAAACGCGATAAGCCGCTGCTGAACCGCGCGATGCGTGAATTCTACGTTCCCGGCTCGACCTTCAAGACGTTCACCATGATCTCGGCGTTTCGTGCCGGAAAGCAGAACTCCACTTTTCCGAGCTACGCCGATGGCTTCAAACCGACGCGAGGCTCGCGGCCGATAGTTGATGCGACGCAAAAATTGCAGCCGGACGGAACGGTTTCGGGTGTTTGCGACGGCGGATGCGAAGAAAAGAATATCCAATTCGCATATCAGGTTTCGAGCAACCAATATTTTGCACAGCTTGCGATCGAACTTGGACGTGAGCGATTGCGCGAGACGGCACAGGTATTCGGAATCGGCCCGGTCGATACGCCGGAAGACGCGTTGCTGCAAAAGTTTTTCCCGAACATATTGAATACAAGCAATCCCGCGATAGCATCGGCTATTGCCCCACAGCAATCGACGATGGTATTGGGCAAAGACATTTCCCTGTTCGATCTCGGACTGGAAGGAATGGGCCAGGGATACGCCGGACAGATGACGCCGTTTCAGATGGCGTTGATCGCATCGGCTCCAGCAAATATCGAGGGCAAGCTAATGAAGCCGCGGATCGAGATCGACCAGCCGCCGCAAATGTTCGCGCAAATATTGTCGCCGCAGCAGGCCGCACAGATCCGCGCGATCATGTCCACCGTGACCGAAGAACCGGGTGGAACCGGAACTGTGATATCGGCAAAACTCGCCGGAACCGGAATTCGCACCGGCGGTAAAACGGGAACGGCCGAAAAGCAGGCGCCGCTTTACGATGAGAAAACAGGCAAACTCAAGACCTTTAAGAAAAAACGAAAAAACGATAAAGGCGAGTGGGTAGAATATGACGCTCCGGTAATGTACGAGCGAACCGATAGCTGGTTCATAACCATTGCACCACTCGAAAAGCCGCAGGTCGCGATCGCGGTCGTGGTCGAAGGCGGTGGATTTGGCGCGAGGACCGCAGCACCGATCGCCGCGAACGTGATATTGAAGGCGAGAGAACTTGGTTTGCTGGGAGACCAATATAAACCAAAGACTCAAATACCGGCGCCAGCGAAGAAAAAGAAATAGTAACGTTCGGAGTTCCAACTTTAGCTGGCCTCGTTTCTCATTGATCGCCTGGTCATTACGTAAGCCAGCTAAAGCTGGAACTCCGAACTTGAAAGAATTTTGAAGAACCGAACATCGTCACATTTTTTCATACTAGTCCTGATCGTCGTGTTGGCGGCGATCTCGCACTATTCCATTTATTACGGCGGGCTGATTCGCGGTTATGAGACCTCATCACTGACTGCGATAAGAAATATCGGATTGCTTTCGCTTCTCGCTATCCTTCCGGTATTCATCAAGAAATTTGGCAAATTTGCCGGTAACTGGACGCTTTATACCTCTGCGGTTCTGCTGTTTTCGATCGGGCTGACTGTGCAGTATCGCCTGTTTAGTGACCCGGAATATACATCGCGAAAGGATAAGACCGAAGCCCGGCAGCAAAAGATAAAGACGCTGCAGCTTCATTATATTCAGGAAAATTACACGGCGGAAAAGAAGCAGATGATGGGCCTGCCCGCTACGCCGCCGGCTCCGGTCGATCTTTCAACTGAAAAGCCGCGTCCGGCGGAAGACACCTGGTCCGGCGTCCGATCCTCGGGATTCTAGGGTTGCTGACGGCGTTCATTTTGGTGCGAAACGAGCGGTTTCTGATGTTCTTGCAGAACAACGGGTTTCTGCTTGTACTTCTTACGCTCGGGCCGCTTATTCTCGCCGCGATCACCTCACGCGCGGGTAAATCGATCGGCAATATGACGCCGTGGGAGCCTTCGAAGATCCCGTTCCTGATCGGGTTCGCGGCGATCCTCGCGGTGCTGTACAAGAACTTGGCGCGCACATATTGGGGCTTGCCTCGCGCGCGCGATATTGTGCCGCTAGTCTTTATGGCGATGATGCCCTTCGTACCGTTTTTTGTGCTGAAGGATTTCGGTCAAATGATGGTGTTCAGCGGTGTCTATGCGACGCTGTATCTGATCGCGGTTCGCCGTTTTTCGCAAAGATTTGTATTGGTCGGAAGTGTTCTTCTGGTGGTTGGGATCCTGGTCGTCGGGGCTTTGCCGGAAAAAACGCAGGAGAAAATACCGCTTTTACCGACGCTTGCAAAGCCGGTAAAAGCCGTGCTTCCCGACCGCATACAGCAGCGTTTCCATCTTTGGCTTGACGGGTTCAATCCGCCGACACCGGAAACTTCATGGTGGAAAGACGATTACGACGACTACTACAAGAAACTGGTCGATAAAGATCCGAACTTGCCGCAGATGCTGGCCGAAGATCCAGATCTGCAAAAGACCATCAATATCGATGCGTGGTTTGATGTGCTGGCATTTCAACCCGCGCAGGCCACATTCGGATTGGCGTCAGGTGGAACGACCGGCCGCGGGCTTGGGCTCGGATACCCCGAATTGATACCTGTCGCAGACTCAGATTACGTCTTCGCCGCGCTGGCCGAAGAACTTGGACTTTTCGGAGGTTTGCTGATAACCTTTGCGCTTATTGTGCTCGTAAGTGCAGGTGTTAGAACGGCTTTGGATGCCCGCGACATGTTTACGAAGCTTTGTTCGATCGGTTTGGCGGCGTTCATCGGTTTTCAGGCACTGGTAAATATCGGCGGCATTACACGGGCTTTACCGATGACCGGTATAACGCTTCCATTCGTAAGCCACGGCGGATTTTCGCTTATCACTAGTTTCGTAATGCTCGGAATGTTAATGGCATTTTCCCACCGAAACGCGATCGACCGGGCTGAGGGAATACCTACGGCACTACCGTAATATAGGGCGGAAACGCGACCGTTAGGGAGCGTGCTGTAGATGACGTTGACTCAAGCACGCTCGTTAACACTCGCGTTTCTGCCCGTAATACTAGCTTTGTGGCATTTGCCATTTGGAGAATAAAGAATGGAGAACAACTTCCGATTTGCGTCAGCCTCGGTTTCGGATCGCGGGCTTAGCGAAAAACGTCCGGTAAATGAAGATTCGTTTATCGAACTTGGACAGATCGGATTGTTCGCGGTGGCGGATGGAGTTGGCGGTGCTCAGGCGGGCGATGTTGCCTCGCAGATGGCAATGGAGATATTGGGCGAGGCTTTCGCAAATTTGCCCGAAAATCTCGATGCGGAAGACGCAATGCGAGTGGCGATCGAACACGCAAATCAGGCCATCCATAACATGGCGAACGAACTTCCACAGCTCGCCTCAATGGCAACTACCATAGTTGCACTGCACGTCGCCGGAAATATCGCGACGATAGGACATGTAGGAGATTCAAGGATTTACAGGATAGAACCTGATGGAACACTTCACCGCGAAACGGCAGATCATTCGGTAGTTGAGGAAGAGGTCAGGGCCGGGCGAATGACGCCGGAGCAGGCGTTGACACATCCCAGCCGGAACGTAATAAGCCGTGCTTTGGGGGCGGAGCCTACGGTTCAGGTCGATCTGAAAACTATTATGGTCGATCCCGGGACAATGTTCATGCTGTGTTCCGACGGGATCACGCGCCATATCGGCGACGAAGAATTAGGTAAGCTATTTCACAATGAGATCGAACCGGCATTGCTCTGCGAACACATGAAAGAGCTGTGTTATAAACGCGGGGCCGAAGATAATTTAACTGCTGTTGTGGTGAGAATTTCGACAGAACTCGCCGGAAGTTTTGCGGCAACGCCAGTAATTGAAACTCCGACAGAAGCGGTCGAGACTGAAGAAGAAACCGTAGCGACGGCCCGTTCGCCGTTCGATGAAACCATACAACAGCTTGAACCTGATGAAGTGCCTGCAAAAGCAGAAGACTTTAAGGATCTTGTTGAGGAACTCGACGATGAGAACTATCTGCTCGATGAACAGGCCCAGGTTTTGGCACCGGTCGCAGACGCTGAATATGCATCGTCGAGTGTGGTAGTTCCGGCTCGTCCGGACCCGGTTCCGGAAAAGGTAATCGTCGAAAAACCGGCGTTTTCTTATGCCGATGATCATGGAAAGGCTTCCGGTATGGGCGGTAAGTTACTGTCTTCAATATTGATGGTGTTGCTCGGTGCCGCACTCGGAGTTGGCGGTTATTATTTCTGGCTACAAGCTAATCCAGCACCTGAGGTTCCGGTGCTAAACCAATCAAAAAGCAACAACATACCGCTTACTGCTTTCGAAGAAGCGAGACGAGAGGTCGATAGTTCGCCAGACCGCTATCTCGCGGCGAATGCGGCAACTCCACAAGACGCCGAGGACCATTACCTGCTAGGCCGAGCACAGCTATTGACCGGAAAGTATATCGAGGCCAAGCGCCAGTTTGGACTTGCCAAGGAACGTCTTGGAGAGGTCGATGCGGCAAATAAAAAGACGCTCGCTAATGAGATCGCGCTTGGTCTGTCGGTCGTTGACAATCCGGCGGTCGCCGAGGCATTTGCTAGAGCGTTGCAGGCTGAGAGCCAGCCTTCTAATACAAATTCCGTCAATGGATCGAATTCGCCGGTCCGTTAGTTTGGAGTTCCAGCTTTAGCTGGCATTGGTTACGGACAGATATATATTTATTTATAACGCAGGCCGCCTAAAGGCGGAACTCCGAACGCGGTTGGCTTCGAACAAGATGATGCCGACTGAAACTGCCAGATTAAGACTTTCCACCAAATTCGCCATCGGGATATGAATGGTTTGCTCGATACCATCGAGTTCCCTATGAGTCAATCCGTGGGCTTCGGAGCCAAAGACCAACAATCTCGGCTTTTTCCAATCGATTTCCGTATAGCTTTCCCTGGCATTAATATCGGCGGCGGTCGAGATCAACCCTTTCTGTTTCCCACAGTCAATTGCGTCATCGAACGTCATCCCTTCGACAATCGGCAGACGAAAACAGGAACCCATCGAGGCTCGGACTGCTTTTGGTGAGAATGCGTCGGTCGAATCTGCGGAGGTTATCAGGGCTGAGACACCGGCGGCCTCGGCTGTTCGGATCACCGCCCCGAGATTCGACGGATTGTTGATCTGATTGAGAAAAACGACGATACCTTTTCCGAGGTCAATTTCCTCAACCAAAGTCTCAGGTCGGCGGGCGATCATCACAATACCCTGAGAATTTTCGGTGTCGGTGATCGAATCAAAGGCTTTCGCCGCAACTTTTGCCGTTTCGCAGCGTTTACCGATAATCGACGATGCTTTTTCGCTCGCGGATTCACTAACAAAAGCGTCCAGAATTTCAATATTTGATCGAATTGCTTCTTCGGTAAGTCGTGTGCCTTCGATAAAAATGAAGTCACGCTCTTTTCCGTCGCGGACGCTCCGGGCAAATTTTAGTTTCGCGTTATCGCGGCTTATGATCGTTTCGTCTTGTGCCATCGCAATCTACTTTTAACATTGATCGCCGGATTCGCAAAAAGTGAAGAAAATCTAACGTAAAATCGCGAACTTGATATAAACTGGCTGGAAAATAAAAATCCCCGTTTTATGGAGTCGAAATTATGAAACGCCTGGTTCTGCCCTTATTCGCCTCGTTTGTCGTATTTAACGCATTGTCATTCGGGCAACCCGTCCGCACGCCGGACCAGAGTAATCCGGCCGCTTATCGCACGAGTGATCCGGTCGAGAACATCTCAAATGATGTTGCTCGCATGACCAAAGCTGTTGAAGCACTTAGCCGAAGCTGGGGGGATTTTACCAAGACGTTCTCGACAAATCAGGGCCTTCGGCTGGATGAACGTGCTCAAAAATTGATCCTTGCATTAGAGGTTCTCAATCGATTGGAATCAAGCCTTGCGAACATGCAGAAACTCAAACTCGACCTGACCGAACGACAAATCAGATTCAGCGCGCAATTAGCGGCGGTAAATGACAACCTGCTTCCCGAAAGCATCGACCGGTTCGTCGGAACGCGCGGCACGACCAATGCGGAGAATTTGCGGGAAATGCGACGGCAGACCTTGCAAAAGCAGCAGAAAGATATCCAAACGATGCTGAACGGCGTGACCGCAACACTCGATACGACCATCGAAGACATCCGGCGAACCGAGCAGCAGGTAAAATACATACGCAATCAGGTATTCAGCGAAGTGTCGCGGCAGCTCTCCGACCTGTAAGCGGTTGCAAACACCTGCATTCTCGCTTAACTTTACATTGATGAAACCCGAAACCCGGCCTATGAGCAAACTGGAATTGCTGAAGGATCGTTCTGCTCGCGCGGAACAAGGCGGCGGTGCCGCTCGCGTCGAAAAGCAGAAAGCCGGCGGCAAATTGACCGCCCGCGAAAGGATAGACTTTTTCCTGGACGACGGCAGTTTTGAAGAGTTCGATAAATTCGTCGTTCATCGTTCGACCGATTTCGGCCTTGAGGAACAAAAATATCCCGGCGACGGCGTCGTCACCGGACATGGTTTGGTCGATGGCCGCGAGGTGTTTTTATTCGCACAGGACTTCACGGTGTTTGGCGGATCGCTCTCAGAAACGCACGCTCAAAAGATCTGCAAGATCATGGACCTTGCGATGAAGGTCGGTGCTCCGGTAATAGGTTTGAACGATTCCGGCGGTGCCCGGATACAGGAAGGCGTCGTCAGTTTAGGCGGTTACGCCGATATTTTCCTGCGGAATACATTGGCAAGCGGCGTTGTGCCGCAAATTAGCTGTATTCTCGGGCCGTGTGCGGGCGGTGCGGTCTATTCACCGGCGATCACGGACTTTAACGTGATGGTGAAGGACACGTCGTATATGTTCATCACCGGGCCGGACGTGATAAAGACCGTTACGCACGAAGACGTGACGAAGGACGAACTGGGCGGAGCAATGACGCACAACGCGAAATCGGGTGTTGCCCATTTCGCCGCTGATTCCGATGAACACGCTCTGCGATTGACCCGCGAACTGCTCTCATTCATGCCGTCGAACAACATGGAGAATCCGCCGTTCGTTCCGACGAACGACCCGTCGAACCGCGCGGATGAGAAGTTGAATTCGATGGTGCCGGAGTCTTCAAACCAGCCGTACGATATTCGCGACATTATTCATAACGTAGTGGATGACAGTTATTTCTTTGAGGTTCAGGAGCATTACGCACCGAATATCGTGATCGGATTTGCACGGCTCGGCGGCTATCCGGTTGGTATTGTGGCGAATCAACCTGCGTTTCTGGCCGGTGTTTTGGATATCGACGCTTCGGTAAAAGCGGCCCGGTTCGTCAGGTTCTGCGATTGTTTCAATATTCCGCTGATCACATTCGAAGATGTGCCCGGATTTTTGCCCGGTGTTAATCAAGAACATTTCGGCATCATCCGCCACGGAGCAAAGCTGCTGTACGCCTTTGCCGAAGCGACCGTGCCGAAGATAACAGTTATCACTCGCAAAGCTTATGGCGGCGCATATTGCGTCATGGCATCGAAGCATATCCGGACGGACATCAATTTTGCTTATCCGACGGCAGAGATCGCTGTGATGGGCGCGGAAGGAGCGGTTGGAGTTTTGTATAAGAAGGAGCTTCTCGATACGACAAACCCGGAAGAAAACCGTAAACGGATCGTCGATGAATTTACAGAAAAGTTTGCAAACCCTTACATCGCGGCCGAAAAAGGTTTTGTCGATGAGGTGATCGAGCCGTCGCAGACAAGGCCAAAACTTATCCGGGCTCTTTCGCTGCTTCAAAACAAACGAGACACGAATCCGCCGAAAAAACACGGCAATATTCCGCTTTAAGTTTTACATTAGCTGTCTCCCGTTAGACATCTAATGTTATTTGTCAGGTTCTTCATTACTAATTATTAATTAGATAATTACTAATTAATAATGAAAATAGCCTCGTCGTAATGGATTACATATTCACAAATCACTTTAACTACCGCATGTCACCAGACCGCAGTCAACGGCCAACTTGGGCAGAGATCGATCTCGATAACCTTGCATTCAATTTCCATTCGACGAAAGAGTTTGTCGGAAAAGAGATCGAATATATGGCTGTCGTGAAGGCGAATGCGTATGGACACGGAGCAGTTCAGTGTGCGAAACGGCTTGAGGCGGAGGGAGTAGATTGGTTTGCGGTCGCTCTTCCTGAAGAAGGCATCGAATTGCGTGAAGCCGGATCGCAGAAGCCGATCCTCTGTCTCGGCGGGTTTTGGCCGGGGCAAGAACGGTTGCTGTTAAAGCACGATCTAACGCCAGTCGTGTTCAATATTGAGCAGGCAGAAATTCTAAATGCCGCAGCGAAGGCCTTGGAATTGAAGGCTCCGATCCACATAAAGATCGACACCGGAATGGGAAGGCTCGGTATACGTTTCGACGAACTCGCCGATTTTGCCGCACGGCTCTCTGAACTAAAAAATCTCGAAGTAGAAGGCCTGATGACGCATTTTGCCGTTGCCGACAAACTCTCGCAAAACGAGTTTACAAATCTGCAGATGGCTCGATTTGGCGAGGCCGTTTCTATCTTTCACGGACATGGATTTCGTCCTAAATATCTAGATATGGCCAATTCACCGGGAGCCGTCGCACATCCGCTGTCGCGAGCGACAATGGTTCGCCTCGGCGGCGTTTTGTATGGATTAGGCGGAGATGTTCTGCCCGCGGAGATCGAAAAACCGGAACTGAAACCGGTTTTGTCGCTGCATTCTGCAATATCAATGCTCAAAAATGTGCCGATGGGCGAGACGTTGGGCTACGGCCGGACGTTTCAAACCAAGCGCGATTCGATCATTGCTACAATTCCCATCGGCTATCACGACGGCGTCAGCCGCTCACTTTCTAACAAAGGCCGTGTGATCGTAAACGGCAAATTTGCTCCCATAGTCGGACGTGTTTCGATGGATTGGGCGATCATTGACGTGACAGATATTCCGGACGCGAAGATCGGCGACACGGTCACACTGATCGGCAAACAGGGCGAATCAGATATTCTCGCCGAGGATATTGCCGCTTTAATAGACACGATCTCCTACGAAGTTACCTGCTCGATCGATCAGCGTGTCCCGCGAATTTTTAAAGCGTCTTAAAAGCGATTTTCTCGCTACAATAATAAATCAGGAGAAATATGAATTATCCATTAGAACTGTCATTTAAGCTTTTAGCGATCGCCAGCCAGATCTATGTTCGCGATTCGAACGGCAGCCTTGTCGGCTATGTAAAGCAAAAGCTGTTCAAGCTGAAAGAGGACATCAACGTCTTCGCCGACGAAGGCCAGACGCAGCATCTCTACAACATTAAGGCAGATCGCGTGATCGATTTTTCGGCTCGCTACAATTTCAGCGATGCCCAAGGCCGCTCACTCGGTTCGATCAAACGAAAAGGAATGCGTTCCATCTTTCGCGCCAACTATGAGATCTACGACGGGAGCCAAAATCAGGTGCTGCAGATCAACGAAGAGAACGGCTGGATCAAGGTCGTAGATGCCCTGATCGGCGAACTGCCGGTCGTCGGAATGTTTACGGGCCATTTCTTCAACCCTTCCTATATCGTTTCGCGTCTGGACAATACGCCGATAGCTCGTCTGAAAAAGCAGCCGGCTTTTTTCGAGGGCAAGTTTCAGTTGGAAACCTTAAGCGAACTGTCGGATGAAGATGAGGTCAGAGTTTTGCTCGGTACACTGACGATGACGCTTTTGGAACGGCAGCGAGGCTAATTTCCGGCCTAAGACAATTGATGTCGAAAACTTCCATCCTCAATTTTCCATGGAAAAAGTTCTTCGCCGGACTGTATTTTAAGGCGCTTGAGACAGACATTTTTAGCCGCTCTGCACAGGTCGCTTTCTACTTTTCGTTCTCGCTTTTTCCGCTGCTTTTCTTTTTGGTCAGCTTGTTCGGTCTTGTACTGGAATCAACTGACGGCCTGAAATTGGAAATTTTCGCATATCTGAGGCAAATAATGCCGACATCAGCATTCGACCTTGTGCGTAAAACAGTCGAGGAGATCGTCGATTCCAGTTCGAGCGGCAAACTCACGCTGGGTCTCGCGATCACGTTATGGTCTGCTTCCGCCGGTATTGACAGCATCCGAAACGCCTTGAATGCGGTTTATGAAGTAAGAGAAACACGTTGGTGGTGGCGAACGAAACTGGAGTCGCTGGGGTTAACGCTTTTGCTTATCTTGCTTACGGCCGTTGTTCTGGCGATCGTATTCTATGGTTGGCAGTTGGTGCAGTACGGTCTCGCTGCCATAGGATTGCAGGTCACGTCGCCGCTCGTACTCATTTCGATCCAATGGGTCTCCATTCTTCTCGTGATGCTTTTTACGTGCGAAGTGATCTATAACCTGCTTCCTAATTTTGGCAGGTTCAGATGGGCCTGGATAACACCCGGCTCCGTCGTTGCGATCATATCGTGGCTGCTGCTCACGAGCGGGTGCCGGCTCTATCTGGAATACTTCAATTCTTACAATAAGGCCTACGGCTCGCTTGGAGCTGTCATAATCCTGATGCTTTGGCTTTATCTGACCGCGATCGTTGTCATGATAGGCGGTGCGATCAATGCCGTCTATGAATCGATAAGAGATGGATCGGTCGAGAGCGAATTACCCGTTTCGGATGAGGCTCTTACATAATTCCGCCTTGCTTTGATAAAATCAAATTTCAAATCGGGGATTCGGATCAAAAATCAAACTATGTCTTTAATGCTCCAAGAGATCGGGGAACAGCCCGAGGTTCTCGAACGCACTATCAACGCCGAACGCGAAAAGCTCGTAAAGATCGGCGACTTTCTTCGTCAGAAGGATATCGACCTTATAATTTTGGTGGCACGCGGCAGTTCCGACAATGCGGCGCTCTTCGGCCGGTATCTGCTTGAGGTCACAACAGGAATACCGGTTTCCCTTTCCGCTCCCTCGGTCTTCACTCTATACAACGCCAAGATGCGGCTGAAGCGAGCTCTGGTGATCGGCGTATCGCAGTCGGGTGAGGGCGACGACATAAATCACGTCCTCGAGAGGGCGAAGGAAGCGGGTGCGTTTACGCTAGCTATCACCAACGAAGGCGATTCGACAATGGCGAAGCTTGCCGACGAAACGCTTCTGATCCATGCCGGTCGCGAAAAATCGGTCGCCGCAACAAAGACCTATACGGGGCAAATGCTGCACTTTTATTTGCTGGCCTCAGTAATTGGTGATAAACGTATAGATTACAGTCAGATACCCGACCTAACCTCGAAAGCACTTGAACTAAATTCTGAAGTTAAGGAACTAGTTCAACGCTATGCTTTTATGGAAAATTGCGTTGTTGTCGGACGTGGAATGAATTATGGGAACTCGTATGAACTTGCGCTAAAGTTGATGGAGACCTGCTATGTCGTCGCGGAAAGATTTTCGTCTGCGGACTTTTTTCACGGGCCTCTCGCGATCGTCGAACGCCGATTTCCGGTCATACTTTTTGGGCCGACCGGCGTAACAAGGAAAAGCAATATCGATCTGCTGGGCAGGCTGCACGAATTGAATGCCGATTCTCTTTCGATAACAAATGATGACGAGATCGCAAAGCTCTCATCACGGAGCCTTCGCTTCCCGGCGGACATCGACGAGTTTCTGTCGCCGATCCCCTTCATCGTTCCCGCCCAACTATTCGCAGCTTATCTGGCCGAGGCGAAAGGCCTGGATGCGGACGCCCCGCGATCGCTGGCAAAGGTTACGAAAACACTCTAACGGTTACAAAGATTCATGGCCTCTTCCGATCCCGAAAACGGAATCGCTTTCACACTAGCCAGGTGGCTGTTTCTTGCTTTTGTCGTCTGCGTGCCGCTGGTTCGTCCTTTCAATACGCAGGTCGGCGGACTTCGAGTGCCGCTCTCGGACATTGTGTTCCTCGCTGCGTTCTTACTCTGGCTAATTGCGTTGCTGGCTCGAAAAACTACCCTTCAGTATCATCGACTCTATTTTTTCACTGGACTCTATGGAGCGGCCCATGCGGTCTCGACGGCGTTTTCGATAAACCACTCGACGAGCGCCGTGAAGCTAGCTGGGATCTTTTATTTGATCGCGATAGCGGTTATGACCGTTAATCTCGCACAGGAACCAGGGTTTCGAAAGAAGTTGGTCTACGCCTGGTTGGCCGGAACCGCTTTGATCGTATTGGGTTCCATGGCAGGCGTCTTCATTTTTTATGCGGGATATGATTCGACTGCTACGAATTTCTTTATGTCCCAGCTTGGTAGTTTGCCAGATGGAAATTATCCGAGAATGCGTTCGCTCTTCGAGAACGTGAACATGATGACCAACTACCTTAATGTCAGTATGATCTTGGTTTTGGCGGCGGGTCGATCGGGTTGGATAAATAGGCGGCTTGCTTACGTTTTGGCCGTAGGAATTTTCGTTGCGGTGTTCTTTGGTTTTTCAGGAGGCATTGGAGGAATATTTTTAAGCTTGGGACTTTGGTTCGGATATGTGTTTGCAACAAGGTCACAACCACTTTCGAGAGGTGCATTAATTTCTGGCGCGATCCTCGCCGGTTTGGCTCTTGTACCGATCCTGATCTCTCCAGACACAGCGAACACTGATCAGGATTTTACATTGCCGGGTACGGAGATAAAACTGGAATCCTCCGCTCGCGTTCTAATATGGCAGGACACGATAAAACGAGGGCTTGAAAATCCAGTGTTCGGAAAAGGAACTGGGACGGATCCGGCAAATATCACTTATCACGCACTGTCCGGGCAAACGCACATTTTACAAGATGCACACAACGCCTGGCTTAATGTTTTCGGCCAGACCGGGCTATTTGGGCTCATGGCGTTCATTTTGCTTTGTTGGTATGTTTTTTCGATCTGTCGATTCGATACGAGTGACCCACTGACGGTCGCAGCCTCATGCGCGTTTGTTGGTTCTTTTCTTTATCAAAATTTGTTTGGTTCGTTCGAAGACGCCCGACACCTATGGATTCTGATCGGGCTGATCGCTGCCCTTGTAGCCGGCGACATTGACGAACCCTCATAAGGGTCAGAAGATCTAACACCAAGTGAGAAACTATCGTATCAATTAAATTCCCTTCATGGAGAAAAAGTGATCAGAGGCCGTGTAACTGTGGTTGCGAGTGTCAAAACTCGGACGCAGCCCGTATAAGGGCTAACCGCATTTCGCCGGCGGTGGCCCATCGCAGTTCGGTTTGTTTTGCGAGGGCAGTTTCAATAACGGCACAGACTTTTAAAGGCACATCGGGAACACGTTTGGAGATCGGTATGATCGGCTTTTCGAAGATAGCTTTTACAGTCTCTGCAATACCTGCATTAGGACTAATGTCTAAGGCATGTGCTCCGGTCAGGAGGCTATAGGCTGTCATGCCGATGCCGTAGATATCCGACGGCGGCCGCACTTCCTTAAAATCGCGAACTTGTTCCGGCGGCATATATGCGATCGTACCGGCGACGTCACCGACCATCGTTACGCCGCTCATACCCGTTTGTTTATAGCTTTTTGAGAGTCCAAAATCAGTCAACTTTGCTGTGAAATTCGGGAAATTACCGTCAACAAGGATATTTTGCTCCTTGATGTCGCGATGAACAAACCCCAGTCCGTGAGCAAAATCCAATGCCGCCAAGGTCTGTTCAATAATTTTCACGACCTGTTGGTATGGCAGTTTGCCGCCTCGCTGTTTTGCCAGTCGCGATGCGTCCATTCCGGCGACATATTCGGTCACGAGATAAACGATACCGTTATGCGAACCATGTTCGATATAACTGACGATATTCGGATGTACAAGCGATGACGAGACCTCGATCTCGCGCATAAATCGTTTGAGCGACTGTTCACTGACCGCGACCTCCGGCAAGAGAGTCTTGATCGCAACAAGTGCTCCGTCCGATACGGCCCGGGCGAGCATCACGCTGCCCATTCCGCCCTGGCCGAGCACTTTTATCATCTGATAATTCGGGATCGGCTGCGGATTCTTCTTTAGTTGGTCGCGGCAGCTTTCGCAAAGGAATGAAAGCTTGGCATCGGGCCGGGACGCTTCCGCACTGGAAGGCAATCCGCAATTAATACACGCAACCGTTATCAGCGACGGTTCGGTCTTATCGCCGATGCCGGGCGTATAAGATGGGGTCGGTGTCTCCGAACTGTCGGCCGCAACTTGCACCTCAAGCACAGTTTCGCCACCCTGGATGCGGTCACCGTGTTTTAGGTATGTAGATTCAACGCGAAGGCCGTTAACAAAAGTTCCGTTCGTCGACCCAAGGTCACGCAAAAATGCCTGCGGCGGTGCGATCTCGACAATGCAATGATGACGTGAAAAAAAACGGTCGTGCGGGAGGCAAAAGTGTGAGTCCTCGCTGCGGCCGATCATGAATGTGTCGTGTTGGTCGAATGTGAAGTTCCGACCGGTCTGTGGTCCAGCCACGACGTTAAGGGTTACGCGCATCTAAAAAGATTATAATGAAAACTACACAATCTGACCAATTATCTGCAAAATAATGAATGCTATAGCGGCCAAAAAAGTAATGGCACCTACAACCATTCCACCGATCGCCAGCCCACGTCCGCCATATCTTGTCGGATCAGCGTCGGCATTTCTCATCCCGAAGTAACCAACGACTGCCGCCGGAATGCCCAACCAGATACCACCGTAGCAGCATATAAAAAGTAAGGAAAGGACGCCCAACACGAGTGAAACGATCGGTAAGGTCTGATCCTGCGAAGAGCCGTAATTTTGTGTTCCCAGCTGCTGAGGGCTTTGATAAACAGGAGTCTGAGCCTGCCATGGAACCGGCGACGAAGAACCCTGCCATCCGGCCGGATTCGTTGCCCGCGGATCGTTCATCATTACGGTCGGCGGAGCGTCGTCATCTGCATAACCGGTTGGGGCCTTATTGCCGAATGTCGAGCGTATCGATGTATCGGCGGACTGCGTAAGCAACTCGCCGTCATTCAGGCAGAAATTCAGGTTGGGATCGGCAAATGATTGGCCGCATTTTGGGCATTGTTTCATAGTTTGCCGCGATGGTTACTTTCTGATCTCAAGCTTCTTGAACCCGATTTTAGCACCGTCGCCGGAATACAACCCCGGTACGCCGTCGGGATAGCCGTAGAGGTCCTTGATCGTCGTTACCATCTGATCGTTTATATATAGTTCGATCGTAGTGCCTTTATCCCGCGCCTCCAAAACATTCTCTGCCGAACCTTCCTTAATAGCGGAGGAGTTTGTCCACGAAACCATAGAAGTCTCTTTCGAAGGTTCGTGACGGACTACGCGATATTTCTTTTTCTTAGTATCGATCAAAAAAGCGTAGTCCTTTGTCAGTGGAGTAGGAGAACTGTGGAATATCAAGCCATAACCCAGACTAGAATTCGCGTCGTCAACATTTCGTACCGTAACCTTTGTCGCAGCTCCATCTGTAGAATACTCTTCCGGCGCCACTAGAACGTAGTAGTAGCCCTTTTGCTTTGCGGCCATGCGAAACTCGTCACCCGACATCTCTGTCGTCCCCCAGACCGAAGACTCCTTGACCCATAAAGAAAGGTCGATTGTTTCTGGTTCGCCCGACGTCGAAGGAGAAGGCGTTGGGGTTACGGATGAATTTATACCGCCGCGATTGTTCGGCGTGGGTGTAGGATAGCCGCCTGCTCGATTATTCTGTGAACTGTAAAATATCAATCCGACCACACCAGTGCCGCCGCAAAGCAGCAACAGAATACCAAGTATCCCGACAACCCAGAGCCACGTCTTGGAAGATTTTTTTGGTGGCGGCTGCATTGAATATTGCGGCTGGTTTCCATAGCTGGACTGCATCGTCGGCTGAGAACCCATCATCGGCGTCGGATTCGTCGGGCGCGGTTGGCTCATCATTACCGTCGCGGGTGGATCATCCGCAGCCAGTGTCAGGACTGTGCCGTCCTCAAGGCAAAAATTCAGGTTATCGTCCGGATATGTTTTTCGGCACGTCGGGCAGATCTTCATTCGTTTCCTCTAAGAAATCGTCAAACGACGATGCTGATTCAAAATATTATACGCATTTTGAATTCCAATGGGTATTAACGAGGAGAGGATTTGAAAGTTTCAGGAAAGGGTTCCGCCGCAGCGGCCGCAGAACCTGATACTCGCGGGGAAAACACCGCCGCATTTCTTGCAAACTCGCTCTGCCTGCTGCGGCACTTGGACAGGTGTTCGCGAAACGAATCCGGTTGGCATTGACGGACGGGTCTGCATCATCGCGGGCGTTATGTTTAGGCCGCAGCGACCGCAAAAGCGGGAATTTTCCGGCAGCGGCGACGAACATCGCGGACACGGAAAGGAACCGGGTGTCTCACCAGCGCTTACCATCACAAACGAGCGATTTCCGCAGCGTCCGCAAAACTTTACTCCCTCGGCAAATCGCGAACTGCAATTACTGCATGCGACGATGCCCGGGATCATGCTCGAACCAGCTCCGCTGCTGCCGGTTCCCTGCGAGGGAGACGGCTGGCTGCCTGTTTCGCGAATTGATCTCAACTGAGCTTGTATGACCTGTTCGGTTGCTCCCTCGCGGATCTCGATCACGCGTTCGTCGTCCTTCTCACCAGATCGCGCGACGCGAAGAATATGTTGTCCGGCCGGAATATCCGACAAAACGACGCGGCCGGAACTACCGATACTTCCCTTACGTTCGTCGTTTACATAAACCTCGGCGCTGACCGGACCAAGCACAACCAGCCGCGACCGCCCAAGTTTATTAGTTTCACTGACATCGGACGCGGCTTCTTCGAGTTCACTGATCCATTCGCCAACCGTCTGAACGCGGTCATTAGGCTCGATCTCAAGCGACCTCATTATCACGCGCTCGACGTCAGGTGGTATATCCGTGCGAATACTCGAAAGCGGCGGGGCCTTGTGCATTATCTTCTGCATCACAAGCTGCATCATGTCGCCGGTGAATGGCGTTCGTCCGCCGAGCATTAGATAGGCGATCGTTCCAAGCGCATAAAGATCAGCCCGTAGATCGACGCCGATCTCAGGCTGCATCTGCTCCGGCGCCATGAACTCCGGCGTTCCGATAATGCCGCGTGACGACGGCGTCGCGTTCGAGCTAAAGTCAGTTACAGTTTGATTTATGATCTTTGCAAGCCCGAAATCGCCGACCTTTATAAAACCGTCGCCGGTCTTCCCTTTCTGCATCAGGAATATATTTGCCGGCTTGAGATCGCGGTGAAGAATGCCGATGTCATGAGCCGCCTCAACACCGTCCGCGATCTGCCGCAGCATACGAACGGCTCGCTTTACGGGTAATGTTCCCTCACGACGGAGAAGCCGGTGAAGCGTTTCGCCCTCGACATACTCCATCACGAGATAGAAAACGCCGTCCCCTGTCTCGCCAAAATCAGTAACGCTGACCGTATTCGGATGCTGGATGGATGCGGCGGCCTCGGCTTCGCGTTCGAAACGGGCGATCGCTTCGCCTTCCTGGAGGTCTTCGCTGTTAAGAACATCCTGCCGGACCGTTTTTACAGCAACTCTCCTGGTCGAAAATTTGTTGTCGCGGGCAAGATAGACCTGTCCCATCGCTCCGCGTCCCAACCGTTTTTCAAGGAAATATCTCTCCGCGAGCAACTGGCCGCCCGGCAAAGAAAGACGCGTCTGCGTTTGGTCGTACGGGCACAAAGCCGCGTCATCGCCAAAGCAAAGGTCACATTTTGGACATTCCTTCATCTAAATTTCAGGCTTGGGGAAAGCTGACTTAATATGTTGAACGCAAACGCCGGACGTTTTTGCAGTTTGCACTTCTAAAATCTAAATTGCTATAATCCAGATTCGTTTCTGGGTCGTTAGCTCAGTTGGTAGAGCAACGGACTCTTAATCCGTGGGTCGCAGGTTCAATCCCTGCACGGCCTACCAGATCGAAAAGCCACCGCTAAACCCGGTGGCTTCTTTATTTTATAATTTTATACTTTATCCCGCCATCTAAGAACTTCATCGCGCAATATCGGATTCTGCTGAAAACTTCCGGTATGGCCCTGAGCGGCGGTCGCACGCTGAATATGCCAATAACTAAGGCCCAGTTTGCCGATCGCCCTCAAATACCGGCTTCTGGCAAGGAACTTTCCGCTGAATATACCCGATAAAAGCCATGTAGAACTCTTGAATGCCGAGGTTGCGGTTTTGAGATGTTCTTCGGCTATCAACCCCCGAGCAACGTCGATCGCGAGCATATCGTTGAGAATTCGCCTCTGCCGCCGCATAACAAAATAGGAAAACCCGATCAGGATCAGAAAGAGTGGAACCTCGAGTAAGAGATATACCGTAAAAAATCCACACAGTCCGATCTCATCGCCGCCAAGTCCGATAGTCTCACACGCCGAGCCCAGTCCCATGCTGATCAAAAATATCGTTATGATTATGCTCAGCCCGTTCCAGACGCCATGCAAAACGACTGCTACGATGTAGCCGAGGATCGGCATAATGAATTTAACAAATCCGTTATGCGATTCGCGCGAAATGCCGCAGCCGATTCCCGTCATCGCCGTAAAGGTAACGTGGGCGAAAGGCGATAATATTCCCCGAAGCGTAAAAAGGAAAAGGAAACTGACGAGAGCGTCCGACGAAACGCCGTATTGATCATAGGCCCTATTTAGGCCTTCGCCGTAATACAAGACGTTTTCGACTGTCGCAAACCCAAGCGCTATCACGCCGCCGTACACGATGCCGTCCAGAATATCGTCAAAATAACGGCGGAAAAATATCAGCAATACCAGAAGTCCGATGCCTTTCGACGCTTCTTCGACAACCGGCGCCGAAATTACCGCCGACAAAATTCCGGCGGCTGTTCCGCTTCCCGTCCCGATGTAAACCACCGAGCCGAAAAGTGTGTTAACAACAAACGAGACAATAACGGCGAGGACCGCTCCCCAGGCGAACGACATCACCAATAGCCAGAATGGTTCGGGATCATACCGGTCAAGGCCCATCAGCGGCAGTATATAAAGAGCCGCCGGTGTAAATGCGATCACCGACGCAAGCACAGCCGGAACCGGCCCGAGGCTGAGATACATTATCCCGACAACAACCAGCACCAGCGGGATAAGCAACAGGCCGGCTATTGCCAAGCCGACGTAAAGGCCCACATTGCTCGGCGGCGGTTTCGGAGCCTCCAAATGGCCTAAACCGAAATTAGCGACAGAATTCTGAAAGCTTTTCTGTTGAGGAACCTGTGCGGCCGCCTGCTGAAATTCGTTGATCTCAAGCTGTCGAAATTCCTGCTGCGGAATTGCAGGCGCCGTGACAGGCGTCTCAATTGCGACCGTCGCAAACGTACCGTTCCTGCCAAACTGAATTGTGTCACCGGAATTCAGTTTTGCGGTCTGGACGCGCATATCGTTAAGCATCGTCCCGTTGGTGCTTTGGTTATCGGATATGTAGAAACCGTCGGACTTTGCCTCGATAAAGGCATGCTGCTTTGAGGCTATCCGTTCAGCCCGCGGATCGAACCGTACGGTGCAGTTTTCGCCGCGTCCAATTGTCATGAACCCGGTCTCCAGATCAAAAACCTGGCCCTCGAGCGTTCCGCTTGTAATAGTCAGCCTCAATTTCATAGGACAATCATAGAAACAAAAAGCCCGAAGTCAAGTTAGTTGCCTGACTTCGGGTGCTAACCTTCTAAAATGCGAATCTACTGAGGATTGACCGATGATGGTGAGGGCAAATCTCCGCCCTGTCCGAAGTTTCGACCGACCACGGTTGAATCAGAACTGTTTATTCTATACCAATCATTCGTACTCGGCCGGAAAACCGCAATATCTGCGGTGCCGTCTCCGTCATAGTCCGCAGGGATCGGGATATCTTCGGCCAACCCAAACCGGGAAAATATATATGAATCCTGTGACCCGCTAAGTATGTACCACATACCTTCGGACGGTCGATAAACTGCAAAATCGGATCGGGAGTCACTATTAAAATCGCCGAGCAAAGGGCGGTCCCCGTTGATCCCCCACTGAACATAGATCGGAATGGTCGTCGAACTCGGCAGGACGTACCATACTCCATTTGACGGTCTCCAAATGCCAAGATCCGGCTTGCCGTCTGCGTCCCAATCGCCAGCGATCGGCTTGTCTCCGGAAATGCCCCATTTAACAAATTTAAGCCCTAAAGTGCTTTGGGCAATGTACCAAACCCCATTCGAAGGCCGCCAAAGGGCGAGATCTGTCTTTCCGTCGGCGTCATAGTCGGCCGCCACCGGTTCGTCGCCTGGTAGACCAAACTGGATCGTGTCAAAACCGCCCGAACTTTTCAGAATCCACCAGACGCCGCCTGACGGTCGCCAGATAGCTACATCTGATTTCCCGTCACCGTCATAATCGCCGGGAACGAATCTGTCTCCGGCGGTTCCCCAATGCGGCGTTTCGTTGCTTCCGGTTGAGCTGTTTTCGATGAGCCAGTCGCCGCTGGTTGGGTTGAAAATTGCGTGATCGGTCTTTTTGTCGCCATCAAAATCAGATACAACATTCTTTGGCCCACCCGATACGTCCACAATGATAAGGCCTGACTTCAAATCGCCGATCAGTACGCGGTCTTCGCCAAGAAATGGGAACACTGCCCACAACCCGTTGTAATTCGTTGGCACGGCGTTCTGGAGGTTGCTGACTCCGCAAACCATGTCCCAAGGTTCGTCGGTAAGGCTTAATTGATTTTCAGGTGCTTGAATAAAGGCCGGTTCATAAGTGTCGTACTGGCCAATACGAGTTAACGTAGACGGCGTCGAAATATCGAAGACCTGCAAGCCTGCCTGATACCAGGAAACATAAAGCTTGTTACCCATCACAACCGGATTGTGCGGCGTTACCGCGTTCAATCCCAGGTCGTTCATTGAAACGCGATTTACCAACAGGGGTGTCGCCGGATTAGAAACATTATAAACACGAACATCGCCAGGACTTGGGCCGTTAGCCCCAGATCCGGCAATTTCACGCGCGCTGTATAAAAAATTTCCATCCTCGCTCGTCCAACTGCTGTGCATATTGTTGCCGTTGGATGCGGATCCATTCGGATCCTCGACGTATCCCAACAAGGTCGGAGCCTGTGTGCCAATATTCGATATATCGTAGATCTCAGTTCGACCGCGTACCGATCCGGTTCCCCAACCCGACGTATACAACTTGTTACCGCGTATGTGGAAAGCATGGACCCAGCTTATTTCGGTCGGGTTGATATCCCGCACAAACACAGGAAGAGCAGGATTCGTAACATTAATTACTTTAATGATCTTGCTTGAAAAGCCATTGAAATTTTCGATCAAATAGGTCGCTCCGTTTTGCTGGAAGACCATCATTTCGTGGATCGAGTTGTGGGCATTGTTTGCCGAAGTGACCGTCCCGAGCAATTGCGGGCTGGCCGGATTCGTCAGATCGACAATATGCACGCCGCCGCCGTTTCCGCTTCCGCTTCCGAAATACCCGCGATTGCCTATCACAATGGCTTCCAGAAACTGTCGATTAGGCGATGGGTTGTACCAACTGGAAAGCGTTGGATTATCGGGGTTGGATACGTCGAAAATAAAGACGCCCCGACAATCGTAAGTGCCCAGCACTGCAATATTACCGTCTGCGTGTATGTCAGCGAATTTCGAATCAGAAGTGACACCGCAATTTGGCGTGATCTGCGATCGCAACCGAACCTGCTGCCCGATGACCCTGGTCGAAGCAAATACGGCAATAACCGCTATGAATATCGATATAGCTATTTTAGATCTCATACTAAATAGGTTTGAGCAGTACTCGGTCGCCTTGGAAGACTTTCAGCCGCGAATGTAAGTTGTGGTGAATTATACTACAAGAACTCGATCTAAGAAGCCGCGCGCGATGCGTCTCGCATTATTAGATCGAACGTGCCGGGGCCGACCTTTCTGAATCTGCGGTTTCGATTGAG
>Ga0193752_1000600_pt1 | contig 33849 bp, 38 predicted proteins | sample H1c1metaG_FD_144924 | JGI IMG/M metagenome (GOLD analysis project Ga0193752, IMG submission 144924) | Soil microbial communities from a riparian zone of the East river system, Colorado, United States - H1c1 | ecosystem: Environmental > Terrestrial > Soil > Riparian zone | place: USA: East River... | reverse complement strand
CGACTGGCTGCGCCACAACCAGAAGGTGCGCTCGGCGGTGCGCGAGAGCCTGCCGCAGATCCTCTCCGGCGATGATGTCATCAGCCAGCCGACCAACCGCAACGTGCTGGTGCCGGTGAAGCTGCTCGAGCACGCGCGCCTGCGCCTGCTGGATCCTGCCCAGCAGCAAGGTGCCGGGCAGGGCAAGGGCGAGGCCGGCGACGTGCTGCGCCCGGCGCGCGACGACGGCCCCGGCTCGAACGCCGGCGGCACGGCCAACGGCGAGGTGCGCTTCGTCGTCGAGATGAAGATCGACGAGATGGTCGACTGGCTGTGGGAGGAGCTGAAGCTCCCCGACCTCGCGCCCAAGCGCACCGATACCATGGACCAGCCCGAGTACGAGCGCGAAGGCTGGGACAAGCGCGGCGCGCGCTCGCGGCTGGACCGGCGCAGGACCATCAAGGAAGCGATCAAGAGACGCTCGGTGCAGCAAAATGCGGTGCCCATCACCAACGAAGACCTGCGCTTTCGCCAGCTGGTCAAGCGCCCCACCCCGTCCACCAGGGCGGTGGTGATCTTCGCCCTCGACGTCTCGGGCAGCATGGACGAGGGCCAGCGGCGCATTGCCAAGCAGTTCTTCTTCTTCGCGCTGCAGGGGCTGCGGCGCCAGTACGCCAAGGTCGAGACCGCCTTCATCGCCCACGCCGCCGAGGCCTGGGAGTTCGAGGAGAGCCAGTTCTTCCAGGCCTCCTCCAGCGGCGGCACGGTGTCCTCCGGCGCCTTCGAGCTCGCCGGCGAGCTGCTGCGCAGCCGCTACGACGCCGGCCGCTACAACCAGTACCTCTTCTATGCCTCCGACGGCGAGAACGCCGGCGAGGACCGCGGCCGCGCCGCCGCCGCGCTGCGCTCCCTGGGCGAAACGGTCAACTACGCCGGCTATGTCGAGACCGGCGGCGTCGCCACCTTCCGCCCGCGCGAGACGCAGCTAGCGGAGCTGTTCCGCGAAATGCAGGCGCACGGCCTGCCGGTGGGCATGAGCGCGCTCGGCTCGCAGGACGACGTGTGGCGCGCGATCCGCGAATTCTTTGGCAGCCGTCAAAATGACGAACCCGCTCGCGCAGTACGCTGAGGGCCTCGAGCGCCAGGCGCGGCTGCGCGGCCTGGACTATTACCCGGTCGACTTCGAGATCGCGCCGCAGAGCCTGATGACCGAGATCGCGGTCTACGGCCTGCCGGTGCGCATGCCGCACTGGTCGTTCGGCGTGCGCTACATCCACCAGCTGGTGCGCCAGAGCATGGGCAACTCGAAGATCTTCGAGGTCATGTTCCCCGGCGACCCGTGCCGCGCCTTCCTCATGGACGGCAACTCTCTGGCGGAGAACACGCTGGTCACCGCGCACGTCCTGGGCCACGCCGACTTCGCCAAGAACAACCAGTTGTTCGCCCGCTTCCACGAGATGTCGGGCGGCAACATCGTCGAGCAGGCAGCCGCGCACGCGATGCGCATCCAGCGTGCGATCAACGAAGTGGGCGTGGAGCGTGTCGAAGCAGTGCTCGACGCGGCGCTCTCCCTGGAGTCGCACGTCGACGTCTCGGGCGAATTGCATCGTCAGCGCTATCCCGAGTTCGTGGCCGAGAAGAAGCGGGTCGAAAGAGGCGCCTTTCACAAGAGATTTCACTCTTTGCCTGGGGAGAGCGAGCCGCAGAAAGTCCAGACCGGCCAGCTGCGCACCGCGATCCCGCCGCACCCCGAATACGACCTGCTGTGGTTCATCGCGCACTACGCGCCCGACCTCGAGCCGTGGGAGCGCGACATCTTCCTCATGGTGCGCGCCGAGTCGCTCTACTTCTACCCGGTGTTCGCCTGCCAGATCATGAACGAGGGCTGGGCCTCGTACTGGCATGCGCGCCTGCTGCGCGAGGCCGACTTCCTGCCGCAGCCGACCTACCTCGAGGCGCTCAAGGCGCACTCCGACGTGGTGCGGCCGTTCGCCGCCGGCGAGCAGACCGCGCTCGCCGTCAACCCCTACCACCTCGGCTTCACCATCTGGGAGCGCATCGTCGAGGAGCACGGCCTGGATCGCGCGCGCGAGGTGCGGCGCGACGAGGACGACTTCGGCTTCATCCGCAACTGGCTCGACCGCGACCTGGCGGAGGAGTCCGGCCTGCTGGTCTACGAGGAAAGCACCGACGGCGAGATCCGCGTCGCCAGCCGCGACCTCGCGGCGGTGCGCGAGGCGATCCTCGCGCCCAAGTTCAACTACGGCGCGCCGCGCGTCGCCGCGGTCGGCGTCGCCGCCGACGGCTCGCTCGACCTCGCGCACGATCATGCCGCCGACGGGCGCGGCCTGGACGCGGCGCGCGCGCGCCAGGTGCTCGGCTACGTGCGGAGAATGTGGCGCCGCGCTGTCCGCCTGCAGACTACGGACGGCGCCGGCGACAAGATAGAGCTGGCTGCTTAAAGAATAATAATTACAAGCAGTATTACTACGATGATCAAGAGCCATTCCTGCGTGGTCAGGTCGCCGCCGGCCGGCACGGCGTTGATGCGCCCGGCCAGGCTGCGCACTTCCTCGTCGGTCATGGCGTCGATGCGCCCCTGAATTTCCTCGGGCGCGATGCCCATCTGCTTGAGCTGCTGCGCGAGCTCGGGCCGCGCGACGAGCTCCTTGACGCGCTGCCTCTCGGTTGCATCCTGCGCGGGAATCAGCGCGGCATGCGCGTAAGGGGCCGCCAGCGCGAACGCCAGCATCAGACTGGTCAACAGTTTCTTCATCTTCGTCTCCACGGAAAAGACCCCCTGACTATAGTCTAAGCCCCGTCTTTTTTATGTCGCTATCGAGCTACAGCTTCAGCACGATTTTTCCGACGTGGGCATCGGATTCCATGTAGGCCTTCGCCGCCGGCAACTCGCCGAACGGAAATACGCGGTCGACCAGCGGCGCGATGCGCCCGGCGGCGATCAACGGCAGGAAATCTGCAGTGAAGCCGCGCACCGTGGCCGCGCGCTGATCGGCGTTGCGCAGCTTGTTCGACACGCCAAAGATGCGCAGCCGCTTCGCATGCACCGCGTCGAGGTCGATCTCGCCTTTCAGCACGCCATCGACGTAGCCGACGATCGCCATGCGTCCCTGGAACGCGAGCGATCGAAGCGCTTCTGCAAACACCGATCCACCTACGGTGTTCACGATCAGATTGACTCCCTGCCCTCCGGTCGCTTCAAGGACCTTTGGTGAGAAGTCGGGCGCACGCGTCCGGAGGGCAACATCCAAGCCAAGCGTTTTCAGCTTGGCCAGCTTCTCGGCGGAGCCTGAAGTTCCGATCACTTTGGCGCCCAGCGCTTTCGCGGCCTGCAGCGCGGCGACGCCGACGCCGGAGCTCGCACCGGTAACCAGGAGCCACTCGCCCGCTTTCAGCCCGCCCTGCTCGACGAGCATGTCGTGCACCACCATGAAGGTCAGCGGGATCGAGGCGGCCTGCTCGAAGCTCATCCCGGCGGGAATCGGAATCGCCTCGCGCCGGTCCATCAGCGCGTACTCGGCGAAAGCGCCGGGGGCGCGGCCCATGACGCGCTCGCCGCTGCCGACCACCTCGCCCGCCGCCTCCTGTCCCGCCTGCTTCGCCGCGCCGGGCGCGGTCAGGCCGTGACCGGCGATGAACTCGCCGCGATTGAGGCCGCACGCGGGGACGCGGACCAGGACCTGATGCGCAGCCGCCTGCGGCTGGGGAATGTCGCGCAGCTCGAGCTTCGTCTCGTCGCCGACCGACTGGAGGAAATAGGCCTTCACTCGGCCTTGATGTTCGCTTGCTTGACGACTTTGCCCCAGACCTCGTACTCGCGCTTCATATAAGCGGCGAGCTGCTCCGGCGTGCCGGGCGCGGGCTCGAGGCCCTGCTTGTGGAAGGACTCCCGCAACTCCGGGTTGGCCATGGCCTTCGCCAAGTCGCGGTTCAGGCGCAGCACCACCTCGCGCGGCGCCTTCGCCGGCGCGAGGAAGGCGTACCAGTTCACCGCCTCATAGCCGGGAAAGCCCTGCTCCGCCACGGTCGGCAGGTCAGGCATCAGCGGGTCGCGCTTCGCGCCGGTCGTGGCGATGGCGCGCAGGGTACCCGCCTTGGCGTGCGGCAGGGCGGAGACCGGCGTCAGGATCGCCGCGACGGTCTGGTTGCCGAGCAGCCCCTGCAGCGCCGGTGCGCCGCCCTTGAACGGCACGTGGACGAAGTCGCCCTTGGTCAGCATCTTCAGCAGCTCGCCGGCGAGATGCGCCGCGCCGTTGATGCCCGAGGTGCCGTAGGTGACCGGCTTGGTCTGCGACAGCGTCACCAGCTCGGCGAGGTTCTTCGCCGGCACCGACGGATGCACGCAAATCACGTTGGAGAAGATCACCGCCATGCTGATCGGCGCCAGGTCCTTCATCGGGTCGTACGGCAGGTTGGCGACCGTGTGCGGTGCGACGGTCAGCGAGCCGACGTTGGCAAGCACGACGGTGTAGCCGTCGGGCGCGCTCTTCGCGACGAAGTCGACCGCGATGTTGCCGCCGGCGCCCGTCTTGTTTTCGACCACCACCGCCTGGCCGAGAGCTTCGCCCAGCTTGCCCTGCAGAAGTCGCGCTACCGTGTCGGTACCGCCGCCCGGGGCGAAGCCGACCACGATGGTGACCGGCTTGGACGGAAACGGCTGCGCATTTCCCTGTATCGAAATAAATACGGAAAGCAGTGCAAGAACGTATCTCATCTCACTTTCCCGTGAATGCGGGTTTGCGCTTCTCCATGAAAGCCTTGCGCCCTTCCTGGTAGTCCGCGCTGTCGAAGCATTCCTTCGCCCACGCGCGGCACTTGGCGGCGTCGTACTCCACCTTGCCGATCTCGCGGATGATCCGCTTCGCCGTGCGCATGGTGAGCGGCGCGTTGCCGGCAATGGTCTGGGTGAGCTCGGCAACCGTCTTTTCCAGCTCGGCGGCGGGAACGACTTTGCTGACCAGCCCCATCTCTTTCGCCTCCGCCGCGGTGAACTGCCGCGCGGTGAGCATGATCTCGCGCGCGGGTGCGGCGCCGACGATCTCCACCAGGTTCTTCATCGACGAGGCGCGGTAGCCCAGGCCCATCTTCGCCGCCGGGATGCCGAAGCGCGCGTCGTCGGACGCGATGCGGATGTCGCACAGCACCGCGATGTTCACGCCGGCGCCGAGGCAGTAGCCGCGGATCATGCCGACTACCGGCTTGTCGCAGTTCTGCAGCTTCGCCGCGGCGCCCTCGGCCAGCTCCTCGTAGCGCTGCACCGCCTCCGGGCCCGAGCGCTGCTTCTCGAACTGCGAGATGTCCGCGCCCGAGACGAAGGCCTTGTCGCCGGCCCCCGCGAGAACGATGACCCGCACCTCCGGATCGGACTCGTACTGGGCAAGCACCATGGGGATGGCCTCCCACATGTCCACCGACACCGCGTTGCGCCGCTCGGGATTGTTGAAGATGAGCCAGCCGACCGGCCCTTCCTTCTTTGCGATGATTCTCTCGGTCAAACCGCACCCCTTTCGCGGAGGTTCTTGATCTCGTCGCTGCCGTACTTCAGCTCCTGCAGGATCTCTTCGGTGTGCTCGCCGATCTCGGGCGTGGCGCTGGCGATCGTGGCCGGGGTGCGCGAGAGTCTCGCCGGCTGCGCGACCAGCCTGGAGCGCCCGAGACGCGGGTGGTTCACCTCGGCCGCGACGCCGATGTGCTTCACCTGCGGATCGGCGAACACCTCGTCCATGCGGTAGATCGGGCCGCAGGGCACGCCGGCCTTGTTGAGGTCCTCGACCCAGGTCTTCGAGTCCTGTCCGACGAATGCCTGGTTCAGGACTTCGTTCAGCTTCGCGCGGTTCTTCGCGCGCGCCTCGTTGTCCCGGTACTCCGGCATCGCGAGCAGGTCTTCCCGGCCGAGCACGTTGCACAGCCGCTTCCACATGCCTTCGCCCGAGCAGGCGACGTTGATGTAGCCGTCGGCGGTCTTGTAAGCCGAGGTCGGCATGCTGGTCGGATGGTCGTTGCCCATTTGCGGCGGCACTTCGCTTTTCATCAGATAACGCGCCGCCTGGAAATCGAGCAGGCCGACTCCCGCGTGCAGCAGCGAGGACTGCACCCACTGACCCTTGCCGGAGCTCTCGCGCTCGAGCAGCGCGGTCATGACGCCCAGCGCCGCGTAGAGGCCGGCGGCGACGTCGGCGATCGCCGCGCCGCTGCGCATCGGCCTGCCGGGATCGCCGGTCACGCCCATCAGCCCGCTCATGCCCTGCGCGATCTGGTCGAAGCCCGGCCGGTCGCGGTAGGGGCCGTCCTGGCCGAAGCCGGAAATGCTCGCCAGAATGATCCTGGGATTCATTTTTTCTAAAGAAGAAAAATCGATCCCGAGACGATATTTGACGTCAGGCCTGTAGTTCTCCACCACCACGTCGGCGGTCTTCGCCAGCCGGGCGAACACCTCGCGCGCTTCGGGCAGCTTGAGGTTGAGCGTCATCGAGCGCTTGTTGCGGTGCAGGTTCTGCATGTCGGGGCCGTCGCGCGGTCCGCCCATGCCTTCGTTCGGATCGACGCCCGGAGGCGATTCGATCTTGATCACGTCGGCGCCGAAGTCGGCGAGCTGGCGCACGCAGGTCGGGCCGGCGCGCACGCGCGACAGGTCGAGCACCCGAAAGCGCGCCAGCGCGGTAGACGCCGTGATTCTCGGCATGGGAATATTCTAGCCGCCCCAAGTGTTCGGTCATTGTTCCAAACCCCCAGAGGAGGACATTCATGTCGAAACTCAAGATTGCACTAGCCGGCTTCGCAGTGCTGGCGCTCGCGTCCTGCGCGACGTACAAAGAGAACATGCCCAGCTGGATGCCGGGAAGCAGCGCGATCGGCGTGAAGCTCAGCCCGGCCGAGGAAGTCCCGCCGGCGCAAAGCTCCGGCTCGGGCAGCGGCAGCATCCGCGTCGCCGAGGACGGCTCGGTCAGCGGCAGCGTCAGCACCACCGGCGTGCAGGGCACGATGGCGCACATCCACCAGGGCGCCAAGGGCGCGAACGGCCCGGTAATCGTGCCCCTCACCAAGAGCGGCGACACCTACACCGTGCCCGCCGGCGCGAAGCTGAACGCCGCGCAGATGTCGGCCCTGAAGTCCGGCGGCCTGTACGTCAACGTGCACAGCGACAAGTACAAGGGCGGCGAAGTCCGCGGCCAGCTGCAGCCGTAGTTCTGAAGGTTGTTCTTCTAGCAGTTCTCGCCCTCGGGGCTGCGTGGCCGGCGGCCGCGCAGTACCCCGAGCGGCCCATCCGCCTCGTAGTTCCGCAGGCCGCCGGCAGCGCGACCGACAACATCGCGCGCCTGATCGCCCCCGAGATGGCGAAGATCCTCGGTCAGGCGGTGATCGTCGACAACCGGCCCGGCGGCGCGCTCACCATCGGCATCGACGCGGTGGCCAAGGCCGCGCCCGACGGCTACACCATCGGCCAGGGCCCGGTCGGCGCCCTTGCCATCACGCGCCACATGGTGGCGAAGCTGCCCTACGACATCGAGCGCGACCTGCAGCCCGTCGCACTCGTGACGACGGGCTACATGCTGCTCGCGGTATCGCCGAAAACCGACTTTCATTCCGTGAAGGACCTGGTCGATTTCGCGAAGAAGAACCCCGGCAAGCTGTCCAACGCCTCCTCCAGCAACGGCTCGCCGGGCCACGTCAGCGGCGAGCTGTTCAAGTACATGACCGGCACCGACATCGTGCACATCCCGTACAAGGGCGGCGCGGCGGCGATCGGCGACCTGATCTCGGGACCGGTGCAGCTCATGTTCGAGAGCACCAACTCGATCGCGCCGCACGTCGTAGCGGGCCGCGTGCGCGCATTGGCGGTAACCGGCGAGCGCCGCGCGCTCAGCCTGCCGCAGGTGCCGACGCTGATCGAGGCCGGTGTAGCTGGCTACGAAGTAAACGCGTGGAGCGGCATCATCACCACCGCCGGCGTGCCGCGCGCGGTGCTCGACAAGCTCAACGCCGCCGTGAACCGCGCCATCCTCGAGCCGAAGACGAAGGAGCTCCTCTTCACCCTGGGCAGCGAAGGCGGCGGCGGCACGCCGGAGGAATTCGGCGCGCTGATCCGCAAGGACTCGGCCAAGTGGGCCGAGGTGATCAAGCGCTCCGGCGCGAAGATCGACTAGCCGGCGCCCGAGAAAAGCTTTTTTCCCGCGACCGGCATCTGCGCGGTGAGGATCTCGCCGTTCATCGAATCCGTGATGTAGAGCGTCCTGCCGCGAAAAGCGACGTTGGTCATCAGGCGGTGATGCTTGCCGGCGTGGACGAGATGCGTCGGCAGGCAGTTCGCGTCGAAGCGCCAGATGCCGACGCCTAGATGGCAGACCACCAGCCCGTCCTCGGCGTCCATCTCGATGCCGTCGGGGCCGGCGTGGCCGCCGGAGAGCTGGATCGCGACGCCGGTCTTGGACGGCGTGCCGCCGGCCATCAGCGGCAGCCGCCAGATCTGCTGGGCGCGCGTGATGGCGACATACACCTGGCTGTTTTTTGTGTTCAGCGTAATTCCGTTGGGCGACGGCGCATTCGTCACGAGCCGCTGCAATTCCCCATTCGCACGCAGCCGGTAGACGCGGCCGCTCGGGTCGGCGATGCCGCTCTGCCCCTGGTCGGTGAAATACAGGTCGCCGTTGTCAGCAAAATGCAAGTCGTTGAGGCCCTTGAAGCCTTCGCTGAACGCGGTCTCCAGGACCGACTCGATCTTCCCCGTCTTGGGGTCCAGATTGAGCAGGCCTTTGCGGTAATCGGCGATGAAGATCGTCCCGTCCTTGTGGATCTTCAGCCCGTTGGGCCAGCCGTCGTACTGCACGACCAGCTCCCACCCGCCCTTCGGGTCTATTCTGAAAATCCTGCCGAACGGGATGTCGACGCACCACAGGTTGCCCTTGCGGTCGAACGACGGCCCTTCGAGGAAGCTGTCCACCGGAGCGCCCTGGCGGTTTGGGTCGGACCACGCCGTGCGGCCCTTCTTGCGGAACTTCGCCGGCAGCGAGGTGAACCGCCGCACCTGGAGCTTTTCAATCTGCTGGAATGGATTCAACATGGAATGCCGGGCAGGATAGGCATGTTAGCTTCCCCATACAAGGAGGTGGTTCGATGAAACAGCTTCTGGTTCTTCTGCTCACTTTCGCCTGCGGCGCCGCCTATGCGCAGGCCCCGTCGCGCATCCGCGGCACCATCACGGGGCTCGACGGCGACGTCCTGTCGGTGAAGGCGCGCGACGGCAAGGAGGTCAAGCTGCAACTGGCGCCCGACGCGCAGGTGGTCACGACGAAGAAGGTCTCGGCCGACGAGTTCCAGCCGGGCAGCTATGTCGGCGTCACTTCCTTGAAGGGCCCCGACGGCCGCCTGGTAGCAAAGCGCGTGCATGCGCTCGGCCCGCAGGTGCCGCAGATGCACGGCGCCTGGGACTCCATCCCGGGTTCGACCATGACCAACTCCAGCATCACCGGCATCGCCAAAGCCAGCAACGGCAGCGAGCTCACCCTAAAGAACAAGGACGGCGAGCAGAAGATCCTGGTGACGCCCGAGACCGAGTACTACAACTTCGTGCCGGGGACGCGCGCCGACCTTAAGAAAGGCGAGATGATCTTCACCGGCGCGAAGATGGAAGGCGAAGGCAGGTATTCCACCGGCCGCGTGACAGTTAGCAAGGACGGAATCGCCCCGCCGCAATGACTCGGCTCATGGTCTTCGCGCTTCTGCTGACTTCCTTGTCGGTGGAAGCGCAGCCGGTTCGCATACGCGGCGTCGTCGAGTCGTTCGACGGCAAGACGCTGGTGGTGAAGGACGCCGGCAGTGTCCAGGTCGGCGACAAGACCGAGCTGGTGTTCACCCAGCCGATCAAGCTCGCCGACATCAAGCCGGGCGACTTCCTCGGCGTCACCTCGACCAAAGGGCCCGGCGGCCAGCTCACCGCCTACGAAGTGCGGCGCTTTCCGAAGCCGGTCAGCCCGGGGCACCGGCCGTTCGACCGTGGCAAGGACCAGACGATGACCAACGCCACCGTGGGCACGGTGGCGCAGTCATCGGACGGCCGCGAGCTGACCCTCACCTACGACGGCGGTTCGCAGAAGATCGCCGTACCCGAGACGGCGTCGGTGTCGGAGCTGGTGCCGGGCAAGCCGTCGCAGCTGGCGCCCGGTGCGCGGGTCAATCTGACGCACGACGAAAAGAAAGTCGCGCTGAGGATCCAGATCAGCGCGCCTAAGCCGCCTCAGTAGACAACCCGCCGCCGAGGAACAGCTGGCCGACCTTGGGATCGGCCAGGATGGCGCGCGCCTCGCCGGTCATGCGCGTGCGGCCGAGCTCGATGACGATGCCGAAGTCCGACATCTCGAGCGCGCGCTTGGCGTTCTGCTCGACCATCAGGATCGACATGCCCTTCGAGCGCAGCTCCTGCAGGATGCGGAACGTCTCCTGGACCAGCACCGGCGAAAGGCCGATCGAGGGCTCGTCGATCAGCATCAGCTTCGGGTCGAGCAGCAGGCTGCGCGCGATCTCGAGCAGCTTCTGCTGGCCGCCGGAGAGCGTCGAGGCCTGCGCGGCGGCGCGCTCGCGCAGCATTGGGAAGCGGTCCATCACCGACTCGACGCGCGCCGCGACGTCGACGCCCGGCCGCGCCGCCGTCGCGCCGAGCTCGAGGTTGTGCCGCACGCTCAGCTCGGGAAAGATGTTGCGCCCCTGCGGCACGTAGGAAATGCCGAGCTCGAGCAGCTTGCGCGGGCCGAGGTTGGTCACCTCGCGGCCGTCGAACACGACCCGGCCTGAGCGCGCCGGCAGCAGCCCGAACACGGTCTTGAACACGGTGGACTTGCCTGCGCCGTTGGGCCCGATGATCGTCGTGATGGCGCCGCGCGCCGCTGCGAAAGAGGTTTCGTTCAGAACGGTGAAGCCGCCGTAGCCCGCGACCACGCCATCCAGAACGAGAATGTCAGTGTCCAAGGTACGCCTCGACCACGGCCGGATTGCTGCGCACCGCCTCGGGCGTGCCCTCGGCGATGATGCGGCCCTGGTCCAGCACGATCACCCGCGTGCACAGCGACATGACGAATTCCATGTTGTGCTCGATCACGACGAAGGTGGCGCGCTCCCTGGCGTTGATCTCGCGCAGGCGCTCGCGCAGCCCGGACAGCATGGTGGGGTTGACCCCGCCGGCGGGCTCGTCGAGCAGCACCAGCCGCGGCCCGGCCATGAACGCCATCGCCACGTCGAGCAGCTTCTGCTGGCCGTAGCTCAGCGCGCCGGCCTTCTCCTCGGCGAGCGCGGTGAGGCGGAAGAACTCGATCATGCGCTCGGCCGCGCCGCCGAGGCCGGCATCGCGCCGCCCGACCAGGCGCGACCACATCGAGCCGCGATGCTCCTGCCCGGCGAGGATCAGGTTCTCGCGCACGGTCAATTGCGGGAAGACCTGCAGCAGCTGGAAGGTGCGGCCGACGCCGAGGCGGTTGAGCTCGCAGGGCCGCATGCCGGTCATGCCGCGCCCGTCGATGCGCACCTCGCCGGCCGAGGGCGGCAGCTGGCCGAGGATGCAGTTGAACAGCGTCGACTTGCCCGAGCCGTTCGGCCCGATCAGGCCGAGGATCTCGCCTTCATGCACATCGAAGGAAACGCCGTCCACGGCGCGGATGCCGCCGAACGACTTCGCCAGGTTGCGCACCTCGAGGACGGCGCTCATCGGATAAGCCTGCGCGCGCGAGTAGTAGAGTCGCGCAAGCGCTCCGCCAGCCCCAGCAGCCCGGACGGGCAGAACGCCATCAGCACCATCACTGCAATCGCGTACAAGATGAGGTACAGACCCTCGCTGCCGAAGCGCATCCATTCGGGCAGCAGCACCGAGACCGCGGCGCCGAGGAACGGGCCGAGGAAGTAGCCCGAGCCGCCCACCATCACCATCAGCAGCAAGTTCAGCGACAAATTCAAATTGAACGCATTGGGCTCGATGAACTGCACGAGCGGCGCGTACAGCACGCCGGCGATCCCGCCGAGCGCCGAACCGATGGCGAACGCCATCAGCGTGTAACGGCGCGTGTCGACGCCGAGAGAGTCGGCGCGGATCGCGTTCTCGCGCAGCGCCGTGAAGGCGCGCCCCCACGGCGAGCGCACCAGCCACCACGTCGCCGCGGAAACCAGCGCCAGGATGCCGAGGCAGAAGAAGTAGAAGGCGATCGGCCCCTTGGTCGGCCAGCCGAGCAGGGTCGGCCGCGGAATGCCGGAGATGCCATACACGCCCTTGGTGAGCCATTCCTCGTTGCGCAGCATGAGAAACACAAGCGTCGCGAACGCAAGGGTGACGAAGGCAAGGTAGTGGTGCTGCACGCGCAACGCCGGGTAGCCGAGCACCCAGCCGATCGCCAGGCTGAGCGCGATCGCCAGCAGGAAAGCCGTCCACAGCGGCCAGCCTGCCGTGGTGAGCAGCGCCGCGGCGTAGGCGCCGATGCCGACGAACGAGCCCTGCGCGAGCGAGATCTGGCCGGCGTAGCCGAGCGTGAGGTTCAGGCCGATCGCGGCGATGGTCATCACCACCCAGAGGCTTAGGAGGTAGAGGCCATAGGGTTTGAGCGCGAATGGCGCGGCAATCAGTGTCATAAGAATGATTGCGAAAAACAGCTTTCTCATACCGTGCGCTCCTCCGCGCGGCCGAGCAGCCCCTGCGGCCGCCACAGGATCACCGCGATCAGCAGGAACAGCGGGATCGCGGCGCGATACTGCGACGACCAGTAGGCGGCGACGAAGTTGTCGATGATGCCGAGCAGCACGCCGCCGACGATCGCGCCGCGCACCTGGTTGAAGCCGCCGACAATAGCGGCGACAAACGCAGCGAGCCCCAGCAGTTCGCCATTGGTGAACTTGGCGAGGTAGATCGGGCTGACCAGGAAGGAAGCGAGCGCCACCAGCGCGGCGTTGATCAGGAAGGTATACAAAATCATGCGCTCGACCGGAATGCCGAGCACGCGGGCGAGCTGCGGGTTCTGCGCGGTGGCCTGCATCTGCCGGCCGGTGCGCGTGGCGCCGAGGAAATACTGCAGCAGGGCGACGGCGGCGAGCGCCACCGCGATGATCACCAGGCTCTGCGCGGAGATGACCGCGCCGCCGATCGAGACGTTGGTGGTCGGCCACACGCCGGGGAACCCCTGCGCTTCGGCGGAATAGAACTCCTTGACGCCCTCCTTCATGAGGATGGCGAGGCCCAGGGTGGAAATGACCAGCGGCAGGACGCCGTGGCGCAGGATCGGGTCGACCACCATCCGCTTGAACAGCAGCCCGAGCACCAGCAGCGCCGCAGCCAAGCCGACCAGCAGCGCCAGCGGAAAGGAGAGCCCGCCGAACTTCATTGCCGCCAGCACGAAGAACGCCGGCAGCATGACGAACTCGCCCTGCGCGAAATTGATGGTCTGCGAGGTCTGCCACAGCAGCACGAAGCCGACCGCGACGAGCGCGTAGATGCCGCCCGTCGCGATCCCCGCGACTGCGAGCTGCAGGAAGTCGGCCAGGACTACTTGCCCAGATTGGCTACTTGCTCACCCGTTACTTACCGAGCTTCGGCAGGACCTCGACTACCTTCTGCTTGCCGTCCACCACCTCGACCAGGAAGCTGATGCGGTCGATGTCGCCTTTGGCGTCCCAGGTGGTCTCCATCAGGATGCCCGGTTCCTGCGCCGGCGTGATGGTCATGCCGTGCAGGCTCTTCGCCAGCGCCTTGCGGTCGAACTTGCCCAGCCTCTCGGTGGCGTGCTTCACCGCGTACACCGCGGTGTAGCCCTTGATGCCGTTGTGGTCGGGCAGGTACTTGAAGCGCTTCTGGAACTTGTCGCGGAACTCCAGCACCGCCTTGATCGGCGCGTCGGCGGTGAGTCCCACGTGCCCCTTCACGCCGTTGGCCGTGTCGCCCGCCAGCTCGATGACCTTCTGGCTGATGACGTTGGTCTCGCCGATGATCGGCTGCTTCACGCCCTGCTTGCGCGCCTCGCGCAGCACGCGCGCGCACTCTTCCTCGTTGGTGTAGATGAACAGCGCGTCCGCATTCGAGGCCTTGAGCTTGACGATGTCGGCGGCGAAATCCACCTGGCCCGACTCGGTCGACACGTCGGCCACCACCTTGATGTTGCGCGCCGCCATCTCCTTCAGGAACACGTCGCGCCCGCCCTTGCCGTAGTCGTTGTTGACCCAGAGGAACGCGACGCTCTTCGCCTTCATGCCCTGAGCCACGAACGCCGCCATCTTCGGCATGCTCATCTGCTGCCCGAAGGACGTGCGGAAGATGTAGTCGTTGCCCATCTGCGTGATTTCCGCCGCCTCCGCGCCCGTCATCTGCGGGATCTCGGCCTGCTGCGCGAGCACCATGTTGACCTTCACCGAGCCGGAGAACACCGGCCCGAGGATCACGTAGGGGTCGCCGTCGATCGCCTTCTGCACCTGGGCGCGTGAGACGCCGGCGTTGCTCTGCGTGTCGCTCACCGGCGCGTTGATCCTGCGCTTGAGGATGCCGCCCTTCGCGTTGATCTCGTCGATCGCCATCAGCGCGCCGTCGCGGAAGTTGGTGCCCGACACCGCGCCGTTGCCCGACACCTCGATCACGATCGGCATGAACACCGTCTGCTGCGCCTGCGCCTGCGCCGCGCCGAGCGCGAGCACGCCCGCTGCTGCTCTTGCGATCCAGTTCCTCTTCATGTCTCCCTCCTCTTAGGGTCCTTCGAATTGCAGAATGTTGAGCCCGGCATTCTGGTCGGTCAGATACATGAGTCCGTTGCGGTCGACATAGCAGTCGGCGGTCTGCAGCACCTGCGGGCGGTTCGGCCGCGGGTCCACCATCTTCGCCGGATTGGGCGGCACGTAGAACGCGATCTCTTGCGGCCGGGCCTGGTCCGCGATGTCGTAGACCCGCACGCCCGCGTTGTAGTAGGTGGCGAAGAGGATGCGTGAGCTCTGGAATCCGCCCGGACGGTTCTCGTGCAGGTTGTGCGGGCCGAAAAACCCGCCCTTCGCGCAATAGTCGGCTTCGCCGGGCTCCGGGAAGGACCCGATGAGCGCCGGATTGGACGGCTCGCGTACGTCGTAGGTCCAGATGTGGCGCCGCCCTTCCTTGCAGTTGGCGAAGGTGGGCTCGTCGGCGAGGATGAGGAGCTTGCGGTCCGGCAGGGGCAGCGGCGAATGCGTGCCGCCGCCGCCGGGCTGCGGCATGCGGTGCACGAGGATCTTCGGCCGCGCCGGATCGGCGACGTTGATCACCGTCAGGCCGCCATCGCGCCAGGCGGCATAGGCGACGTCGCCGTCGACCAGCGCATGGTGCAGCGCGTAGCGCTTGCCTGCGGGCCAGCTCGGCGTTTCACCGCCGCCCCGCCACATGCCCGGAAGCCAGCAGCGTCCCACGAGCTGCGGCTTGCGCGGGTCCGCCATGTCGATGATCGCGAGGATGTGGTCGGTGAAGTCCGCGAAGTGAATCGAAGCGTAGGCGTAACGTCCCCCCACATACCAGATACGGTGCGGCCCGATTCCTTCTATCGGAAGGAAGCCGATCTCGCGCGGCTTCTCCGGTCTGGAAATATCGTAGACCCGGATGCCGGCCGTGAATTCGATCCCGGTCCCCTTCAGGCGGTCGGCCGGCGAGCCGCCGAAATAGTTTTTGTCGCTCTGCTGGAATTGCTGCATGGTCCAGACACTCGGCGCGTTCACCGCCAGCAGGAGATCCTCGTGGGTCTGCAGGTGGAAGGCGCGCGTGCCCGCCGGGCAGGCGATGAAATCGGTGACCTTCGGGTTCTTCGGGTCGCGCACGTCGAGCGTGGTAATGCCGTTGCTGAAGCCGTGGCCGACGTAGGCATACCCGCGATGCACCATGACCTGCACGCCGTCGCTGTGCCCGCCCATGTCCGAATGGCCGACGAACTTGATGCCTCGAGAGGCGACGGGGTTCATGCGCTCATTAATTATCCCTTGCCGCCGGCCGCCGCGGCGCTGGCGCCGGCGATCTTTCCGAACACCGCGCCGTTGGTCAGCCCGGAGCCGCCGGGGTAGTTGAACCAGAAAATCCCTCCCACCAGCTCGCCCGCCGCGAACAGGCCCGCGATCAGCTCGCCGTCGGAATTGATCACCTGCCCCTGCGGGTTGATCTTCAAGCCGCCGAAGCTGAAGGTGATGCCGCAGGTCACCGCGTAGGCCTCGAACGGTGCCGTGTCGAGCGTGTTGGCCCAGTTCGACTTGTTGATTCGCAGCCCCTTCGTGCAGCGCCCGTCCTTGATATTGGGATTGAACGGAATGTCCGTCTGCACCGCCGCGTTGTATTCCCTCAGCTCCTTCAGCGCGGCCTCGCCGTCGGTGTCGTCGAGCTTCGCGCACAGCTCCTCGAGCGTACTGGCCGTCACCTTGGTGACCTGCCGGATGCGGTACTCGTCGCGCAGCTGCTGCTTCACCTTGGCGTCGAACAGCTGCCAGGCGAACTGCTTCGGCTGCTGCAGGATCACTCGACCGTACTTGGCGTACGTGTAGTTGCGGAAATCCGCGCCCTCATCGACGAAGCGCTTGCCGTCGGCGTTGAGGTACACGCACCAGGGATAGGAATGCTTCTGGAACTGGTCGCCCACCGCGAGGTCGCCGAACTCCGGTGCGTTGCGATCCCAGGCCACCGCGTGGCCGCCCGACCAGTTGCCGTGCGCCGCGGCGCCGATGTCGAGCGCCATGCGGATCGCGTCGCCGGTGTTGAAGCGCGTGCCTCGAACCTTGGCGAGCTCCCAGCCCGGGCCCATGTAGCGCGTGCGCCACTCGGTATTCGCCTGGAATCCTCCGGCCGCTAACACGACTCCGTTTGATTTGAATTCTTTTGTCTTCCCCTGGTGCTTTACCACCACGCCGTGCACGCCGGCATCGTCCGCGATGAGCGAGATCGCGCGCGCGCCGTACAGGATCTCGACGCCCGACTTCTTTGCGATCTGCGTCAGCGAGTCGACCAGGCCCGGCCCGCCGCCGACCGCCTCGACCGTGAGGCCGCCCCAGAACTTGAACTTGCCGCCGATCTTGAACGCCTGGCGCCCCCACGCGGCGGTGAAGCGCACGCCGCGCGAACGCATCCAGGCCGCGGTCGGCAGGCTGTTCTTCACCAGGATCTCCGTCAGGTCCGGGTCGCAGCGGTACTCGGTGACGCGCGCCATGTCGTCGAGGAACTGCCCCTCGTTATAGACGCCGAAGTCGGTGGAGGCGATCTCCTCGGGCGAGAGGTCGGTGATCACCTGCTTCAGCTCGTCGACGCCGTTGTAGGCGATGCGGAACAGCCCCGCGGTGAAGCGCGAGTTCCCGCCCGACTCTTCCTCCGGCGCGCGCTCCAGCAGCAGCACCTTGCCGGCTTTTTCCTTTGCGGAAAGCGCCGCGCACAGCGCCGCGTTCCCGCCGCCCACTACGATCACGTCGTACATTTCAGTCCGCCTTTATTCCGGCAGTGCGCACCACTTTGCTCCAGCGCTCCTGCTCTTTTTTGATGAAAGCCGCGTAGTCCTCCGGCGTCGAGCCGACGGCTTCGGCATCGTCCACCGCCAGGCGCTCCAGCATCAGCGGGCTCTTCGCCGCCTTGGCCGCCTCGGCGGCGAGCTGGCGGATCACCGCCGGCGGCGTCTTCGCCGGCGCGTTGATGCCGTACCACTGCGAGGTCTCGAAGCCCGGGTAGCCCTGCTCGGCGACGGTCGGCACGTCGGGGATCGAATGCAGCCGCTTCGCGCCACCCACCGCGACGACGCGCAGCTTGCCGCTCTTCACATGCGGCAGCAGGGGCGGCGTGCCGGCCGAGGCGGCCTGCGTGCGCCCGGCGATCAGGTCGGTGACGTTCGGCCCGGTACCTTTGTAGGGCACGTGCTTGAGGTCGATGCCAGCCGCCTGCTTCAGGTATTCCATCGCCAGGTGGCCGGCGGAGCCGTTGCCGGCGCTGCCGTAGAACAGCTCGCCCGGCTTCTTCTTCGCCAGCGCGACGAGCTCGCGCAGGTCCTTTGCCGGCACCTCGTGATACACGACGAAGATCGCCGGCACGATGGCGAGCAGCGATACCGCGGCGAAGTCCCGGTCGACGTCGTAGGGCAGCTTCTCGTACATATATGGATTCACCGCCAGCGAGCCGATGTGGCCGATGATCAGGGTGTGGCCGTCGGGCTCGGCGCGCGCCGCTTCCAGCATCGCCACGTTGCCGCCGCCGCCGGGCTTGTTCTCGATCACGATCGGCTGGCCGAGGCCCTTCGACATCTCCTCCGCGGCGAGGCGCGCGACGATGGAAGAGCTGCCGCCCGGCGCGAAAGGAACCAGGAGCCTGATCGGCTTGGTCGGAAATGCGTTGGCTTCCCCGATGAGAAACGCGAGCAGGAGAATGAATCTCAAAACTGATACCTTCTCAGGCCGCCGTCCACCGGGATCACCGTCCCCGTGATATAGCGCGCGCGCGGCGAAGCGAGGAAGCAGGCCAGGTTGGCGATGTCCTCCGGCTGGCCGTACTCGCCCACCGGGATGTCGTGCTCGCTCTCGTGCTTGCGGAACTCCGGCGAGTAGTTGCGCCGGATCTGCTCGCTGTCGATGCGCCCCGGCGGGATCGAGTTCACCGTGATGCCGTGCTTGCCGACTTCGCGCGACAGGCCCTTGGCCCAGGCGTGCATCGCCGCCTTCGCCGCGAACGCGCCGTTGATGCCCTCGGGCTCGGACTCGCCGGTGATGTTGATGATGCGCCCCCACTTGCGCGCCATCATCTGCGCGAGCAGCTGGTGCGCGAGCTGGCGCTGGCGCGTGAAGTTGAGGGTGATCGCCTCCTCCCACTGCGCCTCGGTGCTCTCCAGCGTGAAGCGGCGGCTGCCGCCGGCGTTGTTGACCAGGATCTCTACCGAGCCCAGGCCGGCGAGCGCGGCCTGCGCGATCTGCTGCGGCGCGCCCTCGAGCAGGAAGTCCTGCTCGATGATGACGAGCCTGGTGCCGATTTCTTTTTCAAGTTCTTCCAGCAGATGGCGGCGGCGGGCGACAACCGCGAGCCGCACGCCCTCCTTCGCCAGCGCCTTGGCGATGCCGCGGCCGATGCCCATGCTCGCGCCGGTGACGAGCGCCGTCTTGCCCCGCAATTCAAGTTCCATGCCGCTCCTCCAGCGCGAGATGCTAACCGAAGGCGCGGCACGCGGCTTGCTGGTAAAGCCCCACTGGCTGTGCCAGATGAAATTTCCCTACTCACTTCGAGGAGACTGCATATGAGATTCAAGACTTTGATGGCTGTCGCAGTCGCCGGAGCCTTCGCAGTGCCGTTCGCGGCGCTCGCCCAGGGCGCTGGCGGCACCACTACCGCGCCGAGCGCGACGCATCCGCAGGGCAACCCGCCGTATTCCGCCCCGGCCGGCTCGCAATCGTCGGGCGCCGGCGCGACCGGCAGCGCGTCGTGGACCACGCTCGATAAGAACAAGGATGGCTACCTGTCGCGCGACGAGCTGAAGGACGACACGGCCGTCACCGGCCGCTTCAGCGAGCTCGACAAGGACAACGACGGCCGCATCTCGCGCGAAGAATTCAGCGCGCACGGCGCCGGCGCCGGCGCGACCGGCTCCACCGGCACCGACAAGAGCGGCACCACGGGCTCCGGCGCGGGCAACATGGGCTCCGGCTCGAGCGGCTCGACGATGGGCACGCCGAAGAGCCCGAGCTCGGGCGGCCCGGCCTCGGGTACCGGCAGCAAGAACAGCAGCACGGATCCGAAGTAACGCCGACAGCGCAGCAGGGGGCGCCCGGGAAACCGGGCGCCCATTTTTTTGGAGAGCAACGTGAAGAAGCTGTTTGTTGCGGCATTGCTGGCCGGGGCCATCCCCGCGAGCGCCGCGCCGCGCGCCGAGAGCGCGCTCGAATGCGGCATCGCCGCCGACATGGCGGTCGTCGCCCACTCCCTCGCGCACGAGCAGGTGCAGCGCGCGAAAGCCGACGCCATCATGGTGCGCATCTACGACGTGGCCGCGTCCGCGCGCGGCATGGAGCTGATGAACGACATCCTCGAGGCTGCCTACCTGAAGCCGGACAACGCCGCGCCGAGCGCACAGAAGTTCGCCGAGGAGCTGTTCGCCACCTGCATCAAGGCCGGCGGCGACATGGATACGATCCTCGGCAAGCGCCTTTAGCCGGGCTGCTTCGGCTGCAGACGGCTAGTCGAATTTCGCCCCGGAATCCTTTACCAGGCGCGCCCACAGCTTCGCGTCTTCCGCGAGGAAGGCGGCGAAATCCGCGGGCGAGGCCGAGGCGGCGGTCTCGGTGCCCTCCTTGGCGAGGGCGCGGGCGACCTCGGGCAGCTTGAGCGCCTGCGACGTCTCGTCGAACAGGCGCCGCGTCGCCGCGGCCGGCGTACCGGCCGGGACGAAGAAGCCGTACCAGAACGAGATCTCGTAGTCGGGCAGTCCCGCTTCGGCCATCCCGGGCACGCCGGGAACCAGCGGCGTGCGGCTGCGGCTGGTGACGGCGAGCGCGCGCAGCCGCCCCGCCTGCACCAGCGGCAGCACCGAAGGCGGCGTGGCGAAGGAAAGCTGCGTGTCTCCGGCGAGCACCGACTGCACCGCCGGCGCGCCGCCCTTGTACGGCACGTGGACCATCTCGACGCCGGCGACGCGCTGGAACAGCACCGCGGCGAGATGCGGCGCGGAGCCATTGCCCGAGGTGGCGTAGTTCAGCTTTCCAGGATTCGCTCTTGTGTAAAAAACTAAATCCTTAAGTGAAGAAAAACCAAGACCGGGATTCACGGCAACCACCAGGGGCGAGGAGCTCACCTTGCTCACCGGCACGAGGTCCTTCATCGGCTGGAAGCTGCTCTGCTTATTGATGAGCGGGTTCACCAGGATGCTCGACGGGCTGGCGATCAGCAGCGTATAGCCGTCGGGCGCGCTCTTCGCCACATGCTCGGCGGCGATGCTCGAGCCGGCGCCCGGCCGGTTGTCGATCACCACCGGCTGGCCGAGCGCGCGGCCGAGCGGCTCGGCCAGCGTGCGCGCAACGAAGTCCGCCGCGCCGCCCGGCGCGAAGCCCACGACCAGCCTGATCGCTTTTGAAGGATAGGGCTGGGCAAGAGCCGCGCTGCTGAAAAGCAGCAGCAGCAGGAATCTCACGACAATGCCTTGTCCAGCGCCGTGAGCAGCGCCCCCAGCTTCGGCGGGCTCGCCTCCAGCCCCACCTTCACCCCCGCCTCGCGCAGCGCCGCCGAGGCGACCGGGCCGATGGAGGCAACCAGGGTCCTGTTCAAGGCCTGGCGCAGTGCATCGGCCTTGCTTGACTTTGAAGCCACCAGGAAAAGATTCCGTGCCTGCTCCGCGTTCGTAAATACCACAGCGTGCATCTCGCCGCGCTCCAGCCTGCCGACCAGCTCCTCCAGCGGCGACGTGTCCTGCGGCAGCGACCAGCGGTAGGTCGGGATCTCGATGACTTCGGCGCCGCGCGCGGCGAGCGCCGCGTCGAGCTCGCGGTTGGCGCTGCCGTAGCGCTGCACGATCACGCGCTCGCCCTCCAGGCGCAGGCCGCCGAGCTCGTCGAGTACCTCATGGGTCGTGAAGGGGTCGGCGGCGCTGTAGTCGATGTGCACGCCGCGCTGGCGCAACGCGCCGGTGGGCTTGGGACCTCTTGCAGCGATCAGCATTTTGGAAAGCAAGGCCAGAAATGCTTCCGTCAGCCCCAGAGAATCCGTGGCGTTGAACAGCGCCTTGGTTCCTACGCCGGTCTGGAAGATCGCCAGCTTCGCCGCGCGCTTCTCGAGCGAGTGCACCAGCGCGCCGATCGCCTGGTGGTCGAGGTCGGGCAGCTCGGCGAGCGCCGGCGCGAGGAAGGGAACGCCGCCGCGCCCAGCGACGAGGGAGGCGAGCTGCGCGCCCATCCGGCTCTCGAGGATCGCGACCTGCTTTTGCTGCATGGCCCTGCTAGCGCGTGATGCGGGTGTTGGCGAGCGCGAGGCGGTCGCTGGTATTGCGTACCAGCGCGCGCGTCAGGTGGAGCTGGGCGCCGAGGCTCATCTGCTCGAGCGTCTCGGGCTCGAACTCGGCGACGATCAGCTCGGTGATCGCCTGTACCGTGGCGTGGCGCGGCTCCTCGCCGCCGCGGATGTAGGCCATCTCGCCGAAGCACTCGCCCTCGTTCACCATGTTGAGGAGCTTGCCGCCGAGGGTCACCTTGGCCTCGCCCTTGGCGAGGAAGAAGAAGCTGCTGCCCGGCGTGTTCTCCCTGAGAATGACGCGGTCCTTCGCCATGCGCGACCACTTGCCGGCGACCGCCAGCTCCCAGAATTCGGCGTCGTTCAGGAGCTGCAGCATCTCCACCTTGGAGAGCGCGAGGTACTTCTCGCTGTCGGGGATCGAGCCCGGCGGCAGCACCAGCATCACCGCCTTGGAAAGCTCGACGCTGAACTGCGCCCAGGTGCCGTAGCGCTGCGAGGGCTCCTTCGCCATGGCGCGCAGCACCACCGCGTCGAGCTCCTTCGGCAGGTCCCTGCGCGCCTCGCTCGGCGGCAGCGGCGGCAGGGTGAGGATCTTGTTGATCAGCTGCTCGAGGTTCTCGGCGATGAACGGGCGCCGCCCGACCAGCAGCTCGTACATCACCACGCCCAGCGAATACATGTCGCTGTGGAAGGTGATGTCGCGGCCCTCGATCTGCTCGGGCGCCATGTAGAACGGCGAGCCCATCGCCGCCGACTGCACCACGTGGCTCTTCTTCAGGAATGCGGCGCCGAAGTCGGCGATGCGGATGTCGCTGCCCTTGGTCACCATGATGTTGGCCGGCTTGATGTCGCGGTGCACGATGCCCTGCTCGCGGTAGGCATAGTCGAGCGCGCCGCAGCACTTGAAGCCGATCTGCAGCACTTCGGCCACCGGCAGCAGGCGATCGGGCCGCACGAATTGCGACAGGTCGCCGCCGCGCACCAGCTCCATCGCGATGTGGCCCGAGTCCTCGGTCACCACCGCGTCGAGAATGCCGATGATGTGCGGGTGGCGCAGCTTGCCGGCGAGGGAGGCCTCGTTCTGGAACTGCGAGCGGTAGACGGTGCCGAACTCGGGGTCGCGGAACACCTCGGGCTCGATGGTCTTGAGCGCCACTTCCTTGCCGGTGAACTGGTCCTTGGCGAGGTAGACGGTCCCGGTCGCCCCCTTGCCCAGCAGCTTCTGGATGTCGTACTTGCCGACCTGCAGGGACAGGTCGAGCGTGAAATCCGACGGCGCCGACTTGGCAGGTTGTTTGGTGGATGGGTCCGGCACGGGGAGGCTGGCGATAAGCTAGTCGCGCAATGTACCTCAAGTCGGAGAACCCAATAAAAAGGGCGCGTCGCGCGCGCCCTTTTCCCCCCCTGCTTTCTTGCCCTAACTAAATTCTTGCCCTAGCTGTCGAATATCAGTGCATCGTGCGCGCGAAGGTGCGGCCGCGCAGCAGGTCGTAGGCGCTGGGCTGGGCCTGCACCAGGTCGGAGATGGCGAAGGTGATCTCGTCGTAGAGCTCGCCGTACTGCGCCGCGTCGAATTTCGGGTAGATGCCGATCTCGGTTACGTAAAGGTCGGCGTCGGGGATCGGGCCGGCCACATCGGCGGGCAGCGAGGCGCGGTCCTGGATGGCGAAACCGCACAGCGTAGGGCAGCGCGCGAACAGCCCGCGCATCTTCGCTTCGACATCGGCCTGCACCATGCCCCGGTCGGGACTGCCGGGGCTGAATTCGAGGGTTTTCATGGACGCAACGATAAGGCTGCGTCGTTGAATCTGCTATAGGGGAATTCCTCAGACCACTACAGGCGGGCCCCTAACTGGGAAATAAACAGTCCCAGCGGTGAAAAAACAACAGCCTCTAGTGCAGGGTCCGCGCGAAGGTGCGGCCGCGCAGCTTCTCGCCCGCCTCGGGCTCCTCGGCCAGCAGCTCGGACAGGGTGCTGAAGATCTCCTGGAAAATCTCGCCGTACTGGTCCGCCCCCAGGCGGGGCGAGATGCCGATGTCGGTGACGAAGAGATCGCCGCCGGCGTCGGAGCGGGTGCAGTTGTCCGGGATGTCCGCCGGGTCGCGCACCGAGAAGCCGCACAGCGCGGGGCAGCGCTCGAACAGGGCTTCGATCCGGGTGGAGAGGTCGTCGTTCATGATCATCATGGGTGCAGGCTAGCCGCCGTAGATTTCAAGCGGCGCGCGCAGCGGCGCTCCGGCCGGAGTAGGCGCTTTCCTGTCGCCGCGTGGCGACTCCCGGTCGGCGCGCAGCCAGTGCATGGCGGCGCCGACGGTGACGAAATACCTCAGCCCCTCGCGCTCGCTGAACGTGTAGTAAGGGTCGTTTTCCCCGATGTCGAGCACCGCGACGCGCAGCTTCGGCAGCGCGAGCAGGGCACGCAGCGTGCCGACGCGGTCTTCCAGCCAGCGCAGGTCGACCAGCACCCGGCCGGCGGCCTGGCGGGCCGCCTGCGCGGCGATGTCGCGCGCGATGCAGCCCGCGGCGGCGAGGCTCGACTTGCCGGAGACGACCGCCGAAAGGGTGTCGTCGAGGTGCGTGTACTGGATGCGATAGCCCATGACCCACCCTATGCCTGCGGCACGGCGGCGGGCGTGAGGAACTGTCAATTAGGCGGCAAAATGCCGCTATCCTTACGATGTCTGACCCTGGAGGAGCACATGGCCAAGTTCGTCATCTCGCCGCACTTCCGCCTGCACGAATGGGTGGCCGAAGAGAAGGGCTACTTCCGTGCCGAGGGGCTCGACTACGAGTTCCGCGACGTGTTCAAGACCCACGCCGTGCCCGACAAGGTCGGCGCCCACACCAGCTTCGCGGCCGGGCGCGACACCAACGTGAGCTGCGCCTGCCACTGGACGGTCAACGTCGCCGCCTCGCAGGGCCACGGCAAGCTGTACGCCGACGCCTACTCGGTATCGCCCGCGGCGGTGTTCGTGCCGCCCGAGTCGCCCATCCGCGAGCCGCAGCAGCTCGCCGGCGTGCCGATCTCGGTCGGCCACCAGTCAGGCAGCCACTACTCGACCATCCAGGCGCTCGAGCAGTACATGAAGCCCGAAGAGATCAAGCTGTCCTTCGCCGACGGCATCCTGTTCGGCCGCCTGGAGAAGCTGATCGACCGCCAGGTGCCGGCGGCGGCCCTGTTCAGCGGGCCGTACTACTTCCTCGAGCAGCTCGGCTTCCGCAAGATCATCGACACCACCTTCATGATGGCCTCGATGATCACCGGCAATCCGGAGCAGGAAGACGTGAAGAAGTATTTCCGCGCCCTGCGCAGCGCGCAGCGCGACATCGACCTGCGGCCCGAGCTCTACACGCACTACTACCGCAAGGAATTCCCGGCGCGCTTCCTCGAGCAGATCGACCCGCGCCGCTGGGGCCCCGGCGAGCGCATCGTGTTCGAGCCCTACACGCGCGAGACCTTCGAGGATTCGTTCAAGTGGGTTGCCGAGCGCGGCATCTTCGATCCGGCGCAGATGGGATCCGGCCGCTATGAAGAGGCGGTCATATCCGCCTCCTCGTGGAAAGTCACACTGCCTCAGTAGCGCATTTTCAATGGAAGGCGCGGGCGAAGGTGCGCCCGCGCAGCACGTCCCTCGCCTCGGGACGCTGCACCATGAAGTCGAGCAGGGCCACCGAGATCTCATCGTAGATCCGCTCGCACTGGTCCGGTGCGAGCTCCGGGAAGATGCCGATGCCGGCGACGAACAGCCCGCGCTCCAGCGCGGCGACGCGCATGCCGCCGGGCACCAGGCTGCGGTCGAGCACGGTGAAGCCGTGCAGCGCCGGGCAGCGCTCGAAAAGTTTCTCCATGCGCACGGCCAGGTCCTCCTCGATGGGCGGCAGGCGCGAGTTCAGGCTGGCAAGTTGGGCGGGCTTCATGACCCGGTTGGTTGCAAGATACGAACCCATGAGCCCTGCTTATTCCATCGGTTTCATCGGACTAGGCGCAAGTCGGGACTTGGCGTCGTCGCCTGGGACCCACGTCAGGAGCCCCTGTACAAGGCTCGAAGCCGTCAGAAAAAGGCGAGTGTCCTGACTTCAATGCTCTGCCGTGGCGGCGCGCCGGGCGGCGTGGCCGGGTCTTCGAAGGAGGTGTGCGGCGTGAAGCGCGCGCGGCCGTCCTTCTCTGAATCGTAGACCTTGAAGACCAGCGCCTCGTCGCGGCGCATCTGCGGGAAGTAGAACCAGCGGTGCGCGGGGTTGTATTTCAGCCGGTAGGTCTGGCCGACGCGGTTCGGGTAACGGCGCTCGGTGACGAGCAGGTCCTCGGACGCCACCGAGCGCGCGTCGGCGACGGCCAGCGGGTTGGAGCGGATCGGCTGGTTGATCGCACGCCAAGCCTGGATGATGGCAAAGCGCCGTTTCAATAGGGCCTCGGCTTCCTCCGGCAGGACCTCGCGCACGCGGTTCGGCCCGGACCACTCCGTGTAGTCGTTGTGGGCGGAGAGGACCGGCTCGCGCAGCAGGCGCGCCTCCCGCTCGGCCTCGTCGCCCGAGCGCAGCGTATGGTCGAACACCACCACCCGCGCCGCGCCCGACACCTGCCGGATCAGCGCCTCTACCTCGGGGTAGTAGGTCGCTTTCAGCTGCTTGTCATCGAGAAAATCCGTCACCTGCGTGGCGTGTGGAACGAGGGCGAAGCCATTCCCGTCCAGGGACAGGCTCTCCAAACGGCCATCGCGTATCTCGACCCGCCGCCGGTCGTCCGAGCCGGAAGTGCGGCGGTGGATGTTGTTCGGGCCGAAGGTCTCGTTGACCAGCTTTTCGCCCGTCTCGGCGGTGTAACGGATTTCAGCCTGCATGCATTGGTATTATGCAGGCCATAAACCTTGGGGAGAGCAACCTGAAGCGCCGCGATTTCCTGCGTAGCGGAGTGGCAGCCGCATTGCTGGCCAAGGGCGAGGCCTTCGGCCAGGTGGCGCTGCCCAAGGGGGCGGCGAAGAAGGTCGAAGGCATCCTGGTCAACGACGTGCACTCGCAGCTCTCGAGCGCGCGCGTCTTCAAGATCGTCGAGCCCACCTCGGTCGATGCGGTGCGCGCCGCCTTCAAGCTGGCGCAGAGCGAGGAGAAGTCGGTCTGCATCGCCGGCGGCCGCCACTCGATGGGCGGCCAGCCCTTCGCGGACCAGGCGGTCATGCTCGACATCCGCAAGCTCAACAAGATCCTGTCCTTCGATGTCGAGCGCGGCCTGATCGAGCTCGAGTCGGGCGTGCAGTGGCCGCAGCTGCTCGAGTACCTGCAGAACAACACCGGCGCGGGCGAGAAGGCGTGGACCTTCTCGCAGAAGCAGACCGGCGCCGACAAGCTGACCATGGGCGGCAGCCTGTCGGCCAACATCCACGGCCGCGGCCTCGCGCTCGCGCCCTTCATCAGCGACATCGAGTCGTTCCGCCTGATCAACGCGCGCGGCGACCTGGTGCAGTGCAGCCGCACCGATAACCCGGACCTGTTCCGCGTCGCCATCGGCGGCTACGGCCTGTTCGGCTTCGTCTACTCGATCACGCTGCGCCTGGTGCCGCGCAAGAAGGTGCAGCGCATCGTCGAGATCCGCCAGGTCGACGGCCTGATGCGCGCCTTCGGCGAGCGCATCGCCGACGGCTTCACCTACGGCGACTTCCAGTTCTCGATCGACGAGCGCTCGGCCGAGTTCCTGCGCCGCGGCGTGTTCTCCTGCTACCGGCCGGTGGCCGACGACATGCCGATCGCGCCGTCGCGGCGCTCGCTCTCCGATCGCGACTGGGCCGACCTGCTGATGCTCGCCCATACGGAGAAAAGCGAAGCGTTCCGGCGCTATTCGGCGTACTACCAGGCGACGAGCGAGCAGGTGTACTGGGCCGACGAGGCGCAGATGAGCCTCTACCCGGACAACTACCACCGCGACATCGACCGCAAGCTGGGCACCGAGAACCGCGCCACCGAGGGCATCACCGAGGTGTACGTCGAGCGCGACGGGCTCGAGGCGTTCCTGACCGACGTGCGCAGCTACGCGCGCCTGTCGAGCGTCAACATCATCTACGGCACCATCCGGCTGATCGAGCAGGACCGCGAGAGCTTCCTGCCCTGGGCGAAGAAGCCCTACGCCTGCGTCATCTTCAACCTGCACATCGAGCACAACAGCGCCGGCCTGATCCGCGCCGGCGACCAGTTCCGCCGCCTGATCGACCTCGGCCTGCGCCACGGCGGCAGCTACTTCCCCACCTACCACCGCCATGCGCTGCGCCGCCAGGTCGACGCCTGCTTCCCGCAGTTCCGCGACTTCATGCTGCTGAAGAAGAAGTACGACAAGGAGGAGCTGTTCCAGAGCGACTGGTACCGCCACTACAAGAGGATGTACAACCTCTGAGCGCTGCCTTTTGACCTACATGCTGTGGACGCTGCTCGGACTCTTTGTCCTGCGCGTCCTCGGGCAGGCGCTGGTGGCGTTCGCCGGCGTGCAGTTCCTGCCGCCGATGCAGGACTGGTACTCCGGCCTGATGCCCTATGAATTTCTCCTGCCCTCGCAGATCCTGCTCATCGTGCTGATGACCTGGATCTGCATCGACTTCAGCCGCCGCCGCGGTCCGTTCTATGCGCCGCGACGCCTGTTCGCCGTGTACTGGTTCTGGTTCGGCTGGCTCTATCTCGCCGCCATGGCCGGGCGCTTCGTCTGGTTCGGCCTGTCGATCCCGGTGGTGTTCCACTGGGTGCTCGCCGCCTTCATGATCGCCGTCGGCGTTTCGCACCGCGCGAGGCTCGCGCCGTGACCATCCACGAGCCCATGACGCTGGCGACGGACTATCTGCTGGCGCTGGCCTGCGGGTATTTTTCGATCCTCCTCTTCAGGAAGACGTCCGCCGCGACGGGATGGTGGTGCATCGCGTTCGCGGCGGTGGCGGTGGCGGCGCTGGCCGGCGGCACCTATCACGGCTTTCCGTCCTTCTACCCGGGCGCCCTATGGAAAACCACGCTCGTCGCCGCGGGCGCGGCGAGCTGCGCGATGGTGATTGCGACCGGCATCGCAACCCGGGTCGCGCCGCAGTTCTTCTTCTGGCTATCGGTGCTGAAATTCGCCGCCTACCTCGGCTGGATCGCGTTCAACGACCGGTTCCTCGCCGTGGTGATCGACAGCGGCAGCGCACTGCTGATCGTCGCGATCCTGCACGCGATCCGCGGCGACGCGGCGTGGCGCTGGATGATCAGCGGCGTGGCGGTATCGGTCGCCGCGGCCGGGGTGCAGGCGATGCATCTCGCGCCGCACCCGCACTTCAACCACAACGACCTCTACCACGTGATCCAGATCGCCGCGATGTGGCTGTTCTACCGCGGCGCAAGGCTGATCTAGAGGACGATCGTCCCCAGGAAGTCGCGCTTGCCCACTTCGATGCCGTTGTGGCGCAGGATGTTGTAGGCGGTGGTGCTGTGGAAGTAGAAGTTCGGGTAGGCGTGGCCGAGCAGGTACTGCCCGCCCTTGATCACCGTGTCCTTGCCGCCGATCTTCATCGAGATGTCCTTGTCGGCCGAGCCGTCGATCTTCGCCGCCGGCACGCTCATCACGAAATCGGCGGTCTTCATCATGCGCGCCTTCAGCTCGGCGAAGGTCTGCTCGGTGTCCTCGTACTTCGGGATCTCGATGCCGGCCAGGCGCGCGATCGCGCCCTTCGCGGTGTCGGTCATGATCTGGATCTGCCGGCTGAGCGGGAACATGTCCGGAAACAGGCGGAACGAGGTGATCGCCAGCGGGTCGATCTTCTTCGCCTCGCAATGCGCCTGCGCCTTGTCGAGGATGGTCGAGAGATTCTTCAGGGTGTTGGCGAAGCGCGGCGCGCTCGCCTGGTACAGGGAAAAGCTCACAGAGTTCCTTCCAGTAGTTCGACGGGATCGCCATATTTTCTTGCCGCTTCCACCACCGCCGGATCCCGGAGCGCAGTGAGGAAGCCTTTTTCGATGATGGTCTCGCTGCCCGCCGTTACCGTGGCGTCGAACACGATCAGGTCCTGGTGCACCGGCGGCTCCTCCCAGTTGGGCATCACGCGCTGGATGTACTCGCTCGGTCTTGCCAGGTCGACGCCGAAGTGCAGCGCGCCGGGCGAGTTGGAGCCCGCCGGGTAGACCGTGTAGCGCGGCGCCTTGGGGTTGAAGCCGCAGCCGCCGCCTTCGATCAGGCGCGAGTCGAGGCACATTTCGCGCAGCAGTTGCGCTTCGGGCGACTTGCCTTCCACCTGGGTGATTTTCTTGTTTTCAAAAACCATCTTTATTTTTTCCTGGAACGGCTTTTCGAAGCCGATCGCCCACTGCGGGTAGAGCACGCCCTCGATCTTCACCGGCGCGTCCTGGCTGCCCCTCATCGCCGTGCTGTCCCAGAAGTTCGGGCCGTGGGTCGGCAGGTAGTGCACGTAGCAGCCGGGCTCGTCGGCGAACATCTTGCCGCGCCAGCGGTTGCCGGCGAACATCGCCGCGCGCATCTCCTTCGTGTAGCCGATGCGCAGGTCGCTGCCGCGCGGGTCCTGGAAGCGCAGCTCGAAGTCCTGGTCCTTCGGGAAGCGCTTCTCGGTGGCGCGGATGATCTCGCCCACCAGCTCGGCCGGGAAGCGCGCCTGCGGCGTGCGCAGCAGGTCGAGGTCGCGGAAATAAGTGATCTTGACCCAGCGCTGGCCGCGCTTGCGCATGGCGACGTTGAACGGGTCCTCGATCGAGCAGAACCAGGTCGAGACGACGAAGTCGGCCTTCTCCAGGAGCGGCTTCACTTCGTCGGGCACGGAGGGCAAAGTGCTCCTATCCGCCATGTACACGCTCGCCGCCGCGCCGCGCGCGCGCGCCAGGCCGATCACCGCGTCGACCACGCGCGTGTCGAGCAGCGGGTCGGTGAGCAGCAGCACGCGCTCGCCGGGCCGGATGGCGAACACGCGGCAGAAGTTGTCGACCGCCTGGAACCAGTCCTTGGTGCCGGTAAGCTCGGGCTTGGGCGCGGGCGGCAGGCCGACGAAGTTCATTTCAGTGCGCCAATGTCAGTCGACTTTCGCGCCGGAAGCCCTCACCAGGTCGCGCCATTTCGGCAGCTCGGAGGCGATGTGGCGCGTCAGCTCCTCGGGCGTGCTCGGGCTGGGCACCGAGCCGCGCGACAGCAGCCGCTCGCGCACCTCGGGGTCGTTGAGCGCCTGGACGAAGGCCGCGTTCAGCCGGTCGATGATCGGGCGCGGCGTGCCGGCCGGCGCGTAGATGCCATCGGTGGCGGCGATCTCGAAGCCCTTCACCCCCGATTCGTCGAGCGTCGGCGTATCCGGCGCCACCGCCACACGGTGCGCGGTAGTCACGGCGAGGCCCTTGAGCCTGCCGGCCTTCACGTTCGGGAAGGTCACCGCCATCAGGTCGATGTTGAGCTGCACGTCGCCGGCGAGGATGCCGGCGAGCGCCGGCCCGCCGCCCTTGTACGGGATGTGCACCATCTCCACGCCGGCCAGCTTCATGAACATCACGGCCGCCATGTGCGAGGTGGTGCCGTTGCCCGAGGAAGAGAACGACACCTTGCCCGGATTCGCCTTCAGATAGGCGAGCAGCTCCGTCACCGAGCTCGCCGGCAGGCTGGGGTGGATCACCAGCATCGCCGGCACGATGGTGAAGCGCGTCACCGGCGCGAAGTCGACGATCGGGTCGTAGGCGATCCTGGAATAGAGGAACAGGTTGATGCCGTGCGTGCCGTTGGTGCCGTGGGTGATGGTGTAGCCGTCGGGCGCGGAGCGCGCCACCGACTCGACGCCGACGCTGCCGCCGGCGCCGGGGCGGTTGTCGATCACCAGCGGCTGGCCGAGGAACTTCTGCGCCGCCGGCGCCACCGCGCGCACCAGGTTGTCGGCCCCGCCCCCGGGCGGGAACGCGACCACCAGGCGCACCGGCCTGTCCGGGTAATTCGATTGTGCATGCGCCGTTGCGAGACAAACGAGCACGCCGAGCACGCTGCAGGCTATTCTCGGGATCTTCATGGCGCGACTATTCTACGGCTGGCGAATGGTCGGCGCGGCGACCGGCATGCAGGTTTTGCAGGCCGCGCTGGTGAACAACGCCTTCGGCGCCTACGTCGCGGTCCTCACCGAGGAGCGCGGCTGGTCGAAGACCGCGCTGTCGGGCGCGGCCGCGCTGCAGCAGATGGAGGCGGCGGTGCTCGGCCCGGTGCTCGGCTGGCTGCTCGACCGCTTCGGCCCGGCGGTGTTCATCCGCGTCGGCATCTTCGCCTTCGGCGGCGGCCTGATGCTGCTCAGCACGGTCGACACGCTCGGCGGCTTCTACGCGGCATTCATCGTCATCGCCCTGGGCGGCAGCCTGGCCGGCTTCTTCCCGCTCAACGTCGCGCTGATCCACTGGTTCGAGCGTTTCCGCGCCCGCGCCCTGTCGGCGATGTCGCTCGGCATCGCGATCGGCGGGCTCGCCACGCCGCTCATCGCCTGGTCGCTGCAGACCTTCGGCTGGCGCCCGACCGCGTTCTATTCCGGCGTGATCGCCATCGTCGTCGGCTTCCCGCTCGCCCTGGTGATGCGCAACAAGCCGGAGAACTATGGGCTGACGGTCGACGGCCTCGACAAGGCTCCCGCCGTGGATCTGGAGAAAACCATCGGCGGAACCCCCAGGCCCGCGACGCGGGACTTCACCGCGAGGGAAGCGCTGCGCACGCGCGCCTTCTGGCTGCTGTCGCTCGGCCACGGCTTCGCGCTGTTCAGCGTGCACACGGTGCTGGTGCACGCCATCACGCACCTGAAGGAGGGCCTCGGCTACACCATCGCGGCGGCGGCGCTGATCATGGCGCTGGTGACCGCGTTCCAGATCGTCGGCGTGGCGGTCGGCTGGTGGATCGGCGACCGCTTCGACAAGCGCCTGATCTGCGCGGCCTGCATGCTGGCGCACGCGGTCGGCCTGCTGCTGCTCACCTACGCGTTCCACATGTGGATGCTGATCGCCTTCGCCGTGCTGCACGGCACCGCCTGGGGCCTGCGCGGGCCGTTCATGCAGGCGATCCGCGCCGACTACTTCGGCCGCGCCGCCATCGGCATGATCCTCGGCCTGTCCTACACGATCATCATCCTCGGCCAGGTCGGCGGCCCGATGATCGCCGGCATCTTCGCCGACTCGACCGGCGACTACCGCACCGGCTTCACCGTGCTCGCCGTGCTCGCCGGGCTGGGCTCGTTCTTCTTCATCCTGGCGAAGAAACCCGTCAGACCGACCCTGGCTTAGAAGTAGAATTCCCCGAGGAGGATCACAATGAAATTCATCGTCGCTGCTGCAGCCGCGCTGCTCTCGGGCGCCGCGCTCGCCTACCCCGACAAGCCGGTGCAGTACATCATCCCGTTCGCGCCGGGCGGAGAATCCGACATCACCGCGCGCCTGCAGGCCGTGGTGTTCGCCGCAAAGTACAAGCAGCAGATGGTGGTGCTCAACCGTCCCGGCGCGGGCGGCGCGCTGGTGTGGAGCACGCTGAACGGCATGGCGAACGACGGCCACATCGTCTCCGGCGTCAACCTGCCGCACATCTTCCTGCAGCCGCTCGAGGGCAACGTCAACTACAAGACCGACGACATCGCGCCGGTGTACTTCTTCCAGTACACCGCCGACGCGATCGTGGTTCCCGAGTCGAGCCCGTTCAAGACCTACCAGGATTTCCTGAGCGCGGCCAAGGCGTCGCCGGAGAAGGTGTCGCTCGCCGGCTCGGGCACCTATTCGGCCAACCACATGGCGCACGAGCGGCTGAACAAGCTCGCCGGCATCAAGACGACCTACGTTCCGTTCAAGGGGACCGGCGACCTGGTCTCCTCCGTGCAGGGCGGCCACGTCAGCGGCGCGATGAGCTACCTGCCCTTCGCCATCCAGCAGAAAGGCAAGATGCGTCCGCTGGTCATCGCCACCGAGAAGCGCCACCCCGCGTTTCCCG
>Ga0193752_1000599_pt1 | contig 33854 bp, 24 predicted proteins | sample H1c1metaG_FD_144924 | JGI IMG/M metagenome (GOLD analysis project Ga0193752, IMG submission 144924) | Soil microbial communities from a riparian zone of the East river system, Colorado, United States - H1c1 | ecosystem: Environmental > Terrestrial > Soil > Riparian zone | place: USA: East River... | reverse complement strand
CCACACTAATGTACCCTTACCCGTGAAAGCACGGATAACGTTCACAGACTTGCCTGCATTGGCATCCACATTTAATCCATCCTGTACAGCATTATCTATCGGCACCGTTGGGCCCAGCACAGAACTTATACTAACATTGGCCGGAGCTTTCCATACGCCGCGTTCATTATCCACCTTAGCATACACACCTGCTACAGCGCCGCTTGGAGGCAGTTCTGATGCTTCAAATTTCACTTTTTCCAAAATGGTTTTGTAATAACCGAAAGCTGAAGCCAGGCTGTCATCAAGTGTTTTTTCATAACCGGCAGCAGCAGTTTGTACCGTTGAATAAAAAGCGATAATACTGCTGTAAGCGGCTGCAATAGTTTTACGGGCCAGTTCATTACGTGCAGCCAGGTTGGCAGCACCCGAATAGGCTAATGTAATTGCTGCATCGGCCACCGCTGCAAAATTTGGATCTGTTACCGGCCCGGGTGTTATCACTTTCAGGAAGAGCAGCGCTTTATTGAGCGACGTTGTTACTGTTTTTGGGTCATCGGTAAATAATATTTTTCTATCGGCTACCGGTAAAGCAGCAAACCCATTGTGATTATGAATGAGCGTAGTAAGTACTCCTGCTATACCACTGCTGGTAATTATGCCGTCTATATCTGATCGCAGGGTGAAGGCCTTACTGTTTGTTTTAGAAGCTGGATCAGGTGTAGTAGTTACTTTGGCGGGCAATGTTGCCTGTATATCTACCACTTCTGCTATTACTCTGGCACAGAAGTTATACAGATCCGAAAGTTTGGTAGAACGTTGTGCATCATTATTTGCAGGCGCATTATATTCATCAAAAAGTGTTTTAAAACGCTCCTGGAAAGTCTTTTGTGGGGCAGAAGCTGTTGGTATCGCCAACGCCATTTTATCTACCGCTCCTTTTGCATTCACCAGATCGTACAACATTTGAAGAATGCCGTTGTCTGATGTAAAGGCATCGAATGTAATGGCTGTGCCCGGAGGGGCTCCACGGAACATGTTCAAATCGCGGAAACGAACGTTACGAACCAATGATGAACGCAGGTAGGGTGCATACGCTGCACCGTATTTCAGATCGTTGATACCTATCTGGTCGCGGAATTCATTGATCCGGTCATCAAGCGTTTGATTGGCTGCTTTTTCATTGATCTTTTTCACATCGCATAAAGCCACACGGTCCATCAACTTACCGCATTGTTTAAGCGCTTTTTGTTGAAAGCTATACAGATCATTGGTGCCCGACATCAGTGTTGCGTCAGGACAAACGATGATTGTAGGTTCATCTTCCTTTTCAACGGCATCCAGCCCGACGGTAAGAGCAGCCAATGCGGGTGTTCCGCTGCTGTAATTACCAACCGACACGATATAACATTTACCGCCGCCGTTGTCATAAAACATCCGGAGGCTGTCGTACAAATAATAGGTCAATGTGTTTGTGACCTGGGTCACGGCGTCATTGGTGTCAACATAAACATTGTACGCTGTTTGCGGCCCTGCACCAAAATATTGCTCAAACTCTGTAAGCGAATAAATTTTAGTAGGCTTATTGGTACGATCTTCGCCATTTTTACTCGCCCTTTCTGTATAACCGATAAAGGCCGGCACAGCGGTATCGACTGTTGCAACCGACGGTGGTAGTGTAGATATTTCTTCTACATATACGCCCGGAGTTTTGTACGTGGATGCCATAAGTGTAATTTTTATTGTTAAGGTTTATTGTTTACAAATCGTGTTTTTAATAATTCAAATAAATTTCTGAGCAATAGTATTCATAGTTGTCTGCGGGTTGTAGTTTTTGTTTTTTGAGCAACTCACCAGATGCATTTGACAAGGGCGGAGGATCAGAAGGGCCTGTTACAAAATGCGGTTTAAATAACCGGATAGGTTTCTCTGTAAACGGTACCGGCTTATCAGATATAAACTCCATCCCGGTAACAGCAAACGAAAAGCGTTTTGCCGGATCCGCATTCGTATCCTCTATAGCAGTCAGGTTAGCTGTTTTGGCAATGTATTTCCACAAGGTTCTGCGGTTGGCAAAACGAATCGTGTAGTTGCGGGCTTTGATGGTAAATACCGGTTGTGTTTCAGGAGGTACCGGTAACGCTTCAGTAGCAAAAGCATAATCATCAGCGCCATCCAGGTCACAGAAAATTTCAACTACTCCGCAGATCTCATTGCTTAAAAGTGATGGATCATAATAAACCGCTTTGGTAATACCGTTTACTTTTATTTCATACCTGCCTTTCTCCAACCCCGACATATCAACGGCAACTCCATCAACCTGTTTATCAAAGCGCATTGTTTGAACAGGGGACTCCGGGAATGCAGGTGTCGTAAACGTTCCCAACGTTTTATTGAGCCGGAAAATCTCTATGGAGAAATTAATGCCGGTAATATTGAAAAAAAATGAAGATCCGCAACAATTAAGTAAGTCGCCTGCCGCAGTTGCGTATTGTATATCACCAAATTTCGACCAAAAATTACCAGGGCCTGTTAAACCATGTTTATCAGTATTACTGCTGCCTTTCATGGCTTCATATACTTCTTTGGTGGCAGCGTCTTTGGCTAACATGCCCGGTACATAAGTTATTGTATCAGCATAATCGGCTACTGGTTTGCTGAGGTTAAGTACGCTGCCCCGTTTATTATCAGCACGGTTATTAAAATAAAAACGTTGCCCTGTAACCGGGATCCATTCTATGTTGGTATAATTAATGAAACGGCCGGGTTTCAATTTCATATAAAACCTTAATACAGAGGATTTATTAAGAGGGATAAAACAGGTATTTGCGGAGAACCCTTCTCTTGCCATAACAATAAGTGAATTATCAGAAATCTGTTGAACAATCATTCCCTGGGCACGAAGTAGTTCTTCGCAATCCGGCGAGGGTACCAGGTTAAAGTCACTACACTTTCCATTAGCGTAATAGTCGTGAAGCAATTCAATATTAAATATGGTCTTATAATTCAATTTCATTTTCCTGATTCAGTTAGTTTTTGTTTCCCGCAGTTATGCTCAATCCCGTAATTGGATCGGCCTGGTTATTTATGCTATCTTCTTCTATCATTACAAGCCTCATTTTATACATTACCGATGGCAGGTATTTTCCGCCAAGTGTACCCCACAGGTGATTAACCTGTTCGAAATTCATATTATAGAGATCAAAAATTAATTTCTCAACACCAACATTCAGGGCCGGGGAGGTTTGTGGTGTAAATACATTGCGATACTGAAAAAAACGTATTACATGTGCCAGCCAGCGCAGGGATGTCGTATAATCATGATTTACTGAAAAGAGACAATAGAGATTTAAAGGTATTTTGGGGTTCTTATATATTACTTTGTTGTTTTCCTTGTGATAGTTTAGCTGGGATTTTGAGATACGGTCTTCTTCTACATTTATAAGCGTTATAACTACCCGGTTATCCATGTCATCCCCTGCTCCTGTAGTTGTAGAAGGTTCATTTGCCCTGGTAATATTGCCTAAGGTTACCGCATCAATTGTAGCACCTACCTCTCCTTTTAAAATAAAGTAGTTGTTCAATTCTGCCTCAATAAAAGCAAGAGACTCACTGATCATTATAAAATAAATTAGTCGGGTTGTACTACCGGAAATCAGAAACAGTTGCATTCACCGGGCTGAATTCAGCAGTATACCGTTTTTTAAACTTAAAAATTTATGGCAGAGAAGCGGGGTTAATTAAATAGGAAACTGAAAATTTCAATTCATAGTACAATGCTAAAAAAAGAAAAATACTTTGTCAATACCCTAAAGTGGTAACTTTTTAAAAAAACTTAAAAATTGTTTTGGAATAGAAAAGCATATTTATATCAACCGCTTCATTAATATGCTTTTATAAAAAAAATTAAACCACAAAAAAATTGGAAGACTTGAGTGTTAAATTATTATTACCCGAAAAGGTACAGTAAAAATACCATGCAGATCAATCCTGCCTGCCTGCAACTACAATTACGATCTCTCCTTTTACCGTTTTTGCATTAAAATGATCGTGTACTTCCTGTAAAGTACCTCTTGCATTCTCTTCAAATTTTTTGGTAAGTTCCCGGCTTACACAGCATTGCCTGTCTGCACCAAAGTATTGAACGAACTCATTTAATGTTTTTACAAGCCGCATAGGGCTTTCATAAAAAACCATGGTCCTTTCTTCTGTTGCCAGTTTTTTCATCATGGTTTGCCGGCCTTTTTTTAACGGCAAAAAACCTTCGAAACAAAAACTGTTGATGGGCAGACCGCTGTTTACAAGCGCCGGGACAAAGGCTGTGGCGCCGGGTAAACATTCAACGCTGATATTATTTTTGATGCATTCTCTTACCAGCAAAAAAGCAGGATCGCTGATGCCGGGTGTGCCGGCATCGGTAAGCAAAGCCATGGTTTTACCTGCAGCCAGTTGCTCAGTTAAATGCGTAAGTATCTTATGTTCGTTGTGCTGATGATAAGGCGTGATGGGCTTTTGAACCTGGTAGTGATTTAATAGTACGGATGAAGTACGGGTATCTTCTGCAAGGATCAGGTCTACTGACTTCAAAATATCCACTGCCCTGAAAGTGATGTCTGCAAGGTTGCCGATGGGAGAAGGAATGAGATAAAGCATAACAGCGGTTAGTTATTAGCTGTTAGCTGTTAGCAAAACCAAAGCTGTTACTAATGGCTGATAGCTAACAGCTAATGGCTGTATTCTTAATTAACAGTAATTTCATACACTTCCATTACCGGGTTTGCCAGTAATTTTTTTGCAGCATCTTCTGCGCTTGCCAGGGCTGCTTCTTTAGTATCCGCTTCTATCTGCAGGTCGATGTGTTTTCCTATCCGCACATCGGTAACATTATTCAGGCCTAAATTCTGCAAGCCTCCCATTACCGCTTTGCCTTGTGGGTCCAAAAGGTCTTTAAGCGGCATAACTTTTATCTGAACAGTAAATATCATGATGATGGTTGTTTGAAAAGCAAAGATAAAATAATGTAAACGATAAACACAATCGGAACTGCCAGCCAGTGAAAAATTAAAGCAGCAACAATTGCTATGACCAGTAAAATGATCTTAGGCAGATTATTCTTAAGCGTAAGATCTTTAAACTTCAATGCCATTAATGGTAATGTGGAAACCATTAACCAACTGATCAAAACGATCACCACATACAGCACCCATTTATTGGTCAGGAATTCATTTACATTTATAAAACTGTTCCCAAAATGTAAGATGAGGGGAAACGATGCAATGAATAAACCTGCAGCCGGTATGGGCACACCTTTAAATCCATAGGATTGTGAATTGTCAATGTTGAACCTTGCCAAACGGTAAGCGCCTGCACAGGCTACAATAAAAGCCGGTAGCAACCAAAGTATGGAAGTTTCAAGGCCACTTTCTTCTTTAATAAAGCTGATCTTGAGCAGTTGATATAAAATTACGGAAGGTGCCACGCCAAAACTTACCACGTCACTTAATGAATCCAGTTGCTTACCCATTTCGGATGTAGCCTTTAACAAGCGTGCAACAAAACCATCTAAAAAATCCACCACAGCGGCAGCAAAAATAAAATAAGCAGCAACAGATAAATTTTCAGGAATATTATAATGAGAGCTCAGATCTTCTCCTACATAAATAGAAATGGTTTCAGTCTGTAGTGCAAACACAATAGCTATGCAGCCTAAGAAAAGATTGATTAATGTAAAAATATTAGGGATTTGTTTCATTATGTGGATTTGATGATTTGGAGATTTGAAAATTTGAAAATGATCCGCATCGCCACATCATCAAATTATCAAATCACCAAATTTCTTTTACTTCTTCATATACGCTTCGATCTCTTCAACAGTAATAGGAATATTCTTCATCAGGTCTTTATTCCCGTTCCTTGTTATCCAGAAATTATTCTCGATCCTGATACCCATTTGTTCTTCTTCAATATAGATACCAGGCTCAATGGTAAATACCATACCTGCTTTAACAGGAGCGGTTCTTGTACCCAGGTCATGCACATCTATACCCAGGTGATGAGAAATTCCGTGGTATAAATATTTACGATAAGCCCTGTTCTCAGGGTCTTCATTTTTGATGTCTGATTTTTTCAGCAATCCTATTTTTTGAAAAACAACGGTTGCTTCGTCACCGATCTTTTCAGTATAATCAACAATGCTGATACCCGGTTTTAAAATGCTGGCAGCATATTGATGTAAATGCAGGCAGGCATTATAAACTGTTTTTTGCCTGCGGCTGAATTTACCGTTCACTGGCACAGTACGGGTAAGATCAGCACAGTAATAACCATACTCTGCACCAAAATCCATTAATATTAATTCACCGTCTTTACACTCCCGGCTGTTTTCTACGTAATGCAGTGTACGTGCCCTGTTGCCGCTGGCAATGATAGAACCATAGGCAGGGCCCGTAGCCCTTTGTGATAAAAACGAATGATAGATCTCTGCCTCAATCTCATACTCCATAATGCCGGGCTGTATGATCTGCATCAGCCTTCTGAAAGTGATATCAGTGATATCAATTGCTTTTTGCATTACTTCAACCTCCAGTGCAGTTTTAATGCCACGCAGGTCTTTCATGATCCTGGCGCTACGTTTATAATTATGCAAAGGGTAACGTTGTTTCATCATTTCAGCATAACGATAATCCCTTACCGGAACTAAATTTGCCTTGCGGTCGTTTTCATTACTGTTTAAGTAAATGGTATCTGCTAAATGGATCCATGGTTGTAATAAACCATCCAATACATCTAACCATATAATGGTGTTAATACCCGACGTTGCTGTTCCCTCATTTGCCCTTAACCTGTGACCATCCCATTTTTCTTTCAGTTCATTCGGCCTTGTCAAAACCAATACTTCCCTGTATTTAGGATCCGGATTATCCGGGAATAATACAAGCATCGTTTCTTCCTGCTCAATACCGGTAAGCCAGAACAGGTCGGAGTTTTGTTTGAACCGGTGTAACTGGTCGGCATTGGTTGGTAATTCATCATTGCTGTTAAAAATGGCAATGGAATTCTTTTCCATGCTGTCAACAAAACGCTTCCTGTTTTGAACGAATATTTCGGGGTTGAGCGGGAGATATTTCATGTTTTTTATTTATCCTGCAATATAACGAAAGAGCTCCAAAGTTTTGAGCTCTAAAAGCCCCCTCTCCCGGAGGAGTTCCTTGCAAAGGAACGGGCGTAGCTCGTTGGGGGTGAGGTTAACGTTATCAAATTTATAAGGCTATTATTTAAACTTATTTAATAAAGTAATCAAATACTTAATATTTATAAATAATAACGCTTTTTCAGCTTACTCTTTTTAAATATACGTTGGTTACAATACCTTTTTAAAAACACAATTGCCTAACTTTGCGGGAACGATTGCGTAAACTTAAATAAAACTTGCTATGTCTATTCAAACAACGATTGCCCCCCCTTTAGATGCATTAAAAAAACTTGGACTCAACCCAACAGAAAATGTAAATTATCAGCTCAGCCCGGATGTACTAACCGAACAGGCTGTACAGCGTGGTGATGGTGTTCTAAACGATACCGGAGCCCTTTTGATCAACACCGGAAAATTCACCGGCCGCAGCCCAAAAGACAAATTCACAGTAAAAGATGCCCTTACAGAAAACACCGTTCACTGGAATGATTTTAATATCCCTTTTGAAGAAAAGAATTTCTTCCAGTTAAAGGAAAAAATGATGGCGCATTTAAGTGGTAAAGAACTTTGGGTTCGTGATTGCTACGCCTGTGCCGAAGAAGCTTACAGGCTCCGCTTAAGAGTTATCAACGAAAATCCCTGGAGCAATTTATTTTGCTACAATATGTTCATCCGCCCCGAAGAAAGTGATCTTGAAAATTTTGAACCACACTGGCATGTTATACAGGCGCCCAGTTTTAAAGCTGACCCTGCTGTTGATGGAACCCGTGCCGAAAACTTTGCTGTGATCAGCTTTACACACAAAACCATTTTGATTGGAGGCACCGGTTACACTGGTGAAATGAAAAAAGGAATTTTCACCATGCTGAATTTTGTGTTGCCAACAAAAGCGGATGTATTAAGTATGCATTGCAGCGCCAATATGGGCGATGCAGGTGATACTGCTGTATTCTTTGGATTGAGTGGAACAGGCAAAACAACTTTAAGTGCCGATCCTAACCGTAAACTCATCGGTGATGATGAGCATGGCTGGACCAAAGACAGTGTATTTAATTTTGAAGGTGGCTGCTATGCAAAATGCATCGACCTGAGTGAAGAAAAAGAACCAGAGATCTATCATGCCATCAAGCCTGGTGCATTGGTTGAGAATGTGACTTTTATTGAAGGCACCAATAAAATAGATTTCAGCAGTAAAAAAATTACAGAGAATACCAGGGTAAGTTATCCATTGACTTTTATAAGTAATGCGCTTGAGCCATCAATAGGCAAAACACCAAAGAATCTTTTCTTTTTAACCTGCGATGCTTATGGTGTTTTACCACCCATTAGTAAATTGACTGCAGGACAAGCTATGTACCAGTTCATCAGCGGCTATACTGCAAAAGTTGCGGGTACCGAAGCTGGTGTTACCGAACCAAAATCTACCTTCAGTGCGTGCTTTGGTGCACCCTTCTTACCATTGCACCCGGCGCAATATGCAGAGATGCTTGGTAAAAAAATGAACGATCACAATGTAAATGTTTGGATGATCAATACCGGCTGGAGCGGTGGCGCTTATGGTACAGGAAGCCGTATGAAGTTGAGTTATACAAGAGCAATGATCACAGCTGCGCTGGAAGGCAAACTGGATAATGTTTCTTTCGAAGCCCATCCTGTTTTTGGAATGATGATGCCAACTGAATGCCCGGGTGTACCAACAGAAATTTTAAACCCACGCAATACCTGGGCCGATAAAGATGCATACGATGCCATGGCAAAAAACCTTGCCGGTCAGTTCATCAAAAATTTTGAGAAATATGCAAGTGGTGCTAATGAGGAGATCTTAGCGGCAGCGCCAAAAGGATAATAAATACCAATACGAACTAACAGCTTATTAAAAAAGTCCCCTGAAAATTTTCGGGGGATTTTTATTTATACATAAACTGCTTTTTAGTGACTCTTTAACTGTCATTTTTAGCCATTTTAGGTTATATTACTAAAGCAGCTCTTCAACAGGGACCGGCACAAGTGGATAAGAATAGTTTAACAAAATTCAAAAAAATGTTAAGAAAAAGAACCCTTAAGTATATTTTAAGCTTTGGATTGGTCTTATTGCAATTGAATTTTTTGTATTCACAGGATATATTAAATAAACAGAAACAAATTGATGCCTGTTTTAAAGCGTTGCGCAATGCAGGTAGTAATGAATTTAATAAAGATTTTAAAGCAGTTGAATACTACCCATTTTATGAGCCATTTGTATATCAAAACATTATTCGTGAAAATAAAATAAGAAGTGCAGCCCTTTGTACAGAATATAAATCATCTGTCAAACTAAGTTTACTTAAAACCATTTATATATTATTTACGAATGAGGACAGCGGTTTTATCTATAATTTAATTGATGAAAAAAATAATATTATCTATGATTTGATCCAATATAATTGTAGTGGAATGAAAAAGAAAATAGGAACAATAGATACAATTAATCAAGCGGCAATAAATGATCTTACACAAAGTTATTATGAATGGTACGGGGTAGTTAAGAAGAAGGGATATCAAATGACATTAGAGCAAAAAATTTACCCCACATCTTTTTCAAAATATAAGTGGGTAAAAGAAATTGGACTTCTACAAGGACAAAAAACTGCTGAGGAAATTTTAAAAGTAGCAACTCAAATAATAAACGATAACGACTATCTCACATACTTTATACAAAGTCGTGGCCTTAAGAGATTTTATAGTAAAGCCAACGAGCAGGATATTATTTCAGAATTAGCTTTGTTAGCTATTATAAACACACAACCATTTACAATAAACATACTTACATTTAAACTTATAAGTTTAAATGTAAGTAATAAAGAAACGGCAGTTAGTGATTTTATGCAGGAGATCCTAAACAACAAAGGTAAAAATTTCGATTACCTGCAAATAATAGAGTTAATGAAAAAAAATGATATTGTAATAGTTTTAAGAAATTAACGCAGGATTTTTTACCCTCATAACTCCTACTGGCTCAAGTGTTCCCTTCCACAATCATCAAATTAAAACGAAAAGATATTGGGATCACTTGTGCCTGCTAAATCTGCCGGACTCTGTCCGGATTCAAAAAAACGTAAACTTTCCACTGAAAACGTTTCTTCCAGAACTTGTGCAACTTAATTTTGTGAACACTGGATTTGTGAACATTATTTTTGTTCACAAATCCAGTGTTCACATAAAACACACCGGTATTTTTCAGTGTTTCAGCAGTCGTCAAATATTATCTAACTTCTATGTCCGAGTGGGGTTTTCGAAAACCACGATGCCTGCAAACACGGATTGTGGAAGGTAAAGCCTGCGCCAGGTGGAGCAAACTGAAGCAAAACATCTACCCCACCTCAAACCTCAACCAGGTTAACCTTTTTGGTAAACTGACCCCATCGGCAGGGTGGGTCTTCAATTTTAGGGTGGGCGGTTTGGCAAACGGCTAGGGTCAGTTTGGGTAAGCAGGTGGGCCAGTTTAGGTTCAATGTGGGAAAAACAGCTGTTTTGTATCTTCTGCCTCATTCATCAATTATTGTATAAATTGTAGTTTTAATTGATAAACAGTATCGCATGCGTGTGCCGCCCAACCTTAAATACGTTTTTGTTGCCATAATAGCCATCGCTGCTATTGTACTCGGTACTTTGTATTTACCCGCCATCATCCCCGGTATTGGAAAAATACTGACCAATATCCTGATATGGGGAATGGTGCTGCTCATGATTTTTGTTTTCATCAAACCCATGTTCACTTTTTTATACGCCCGGGCCGATGGCCTGCTGGAAATTTTTATAGATAAGCAGGGTAAAGGATTTCATGTATTTGCCTATCACCTAAACTCAGGTGGTGAGTCAGCAGGGGGAAGCACCAGGGATATACAGCAATATTATATTACAGCAGATATCGGCAAGCTGTTTTACCGTAAAATATATTCACATACTATGGAACCAATGAGCGGCCGCAGCGGCTGGGGAGGCTATACCGGTTTTGAAGAAAGTGTACTCACTTCGCCCATGTTCGAAAAGTCGATGGCAAAACTATCCGGTAAAACGGGCATCATCTTACAACTGGGAGAAAAAATAAAAGCAAAAGAAGATAACCATTATCTTTTTTCAATCGATGGAAAGAACATTGAACTGAAAAAATACAGCGGCGTGGTAGATGAAGGTATTATCATTACCTGCACCGGTCAGGCAGGTCAATTATTGTGGAAGAAAAAGATCTGATACTGCTTTTTTATGTTGATTGCAGACTGGTATACTTTCAACTTACGCCCCACCTACACCCTACCTACGCCCTTTGAAGCCCCATAAATAATTATGTTAAATAGCCAATTAAAAGAGATAAGTAATTACAGGCACCGCAGCCTGATAAAAAGTAAGAATAATTCAGGCAAATTGCATCTCAGGTATCTCTCCTTCAACGATCAGCTTCCCCGCAGTTTTACCAACTATTTCTTCAACAGAAACACCTGGCGCTCTTTCCAATAATTTAAAACCCTCAGCAGTAACATCAAGCACTGCTATTTCTGTTACGATCTTTTTTATGCATTTTTTTCCGGTAAGCGGTAGTGTACAGGCAGGCAGTAATTTGCTTTCTCCCTTGGGGTTGGTATGCATCATGGCCACAATGATATTTTTTGCACTGGCCACCAGGTCCATGGCGCCGCCCATGCCTTTTACCATTTTGCCGGGTATCTTCCAGTTGGCAATATCACCGTTCTCACTCACTTCCATAGCACCCAGTACGGTAAGGTCAACCTTGCCGGCACGTATCATTCCAAAGCTCATGGCGCTGTCAAAAAAAGCAGAACCGGGTAATGTGGTAATGGTTTGTTTGCCTGCATTGATCAGGTCAGCATCTTCTTTTCCTTCTTCAGGAAAAGGCCCCATGCCCAGTAATCCATTTTCACTTTGCAGTACTACATTAATTCCTTCGGGGATATAATTAGCAACCAGTGTTGGGATACCAATGCCCAGGTTAACATAGTAACCGTCCTTCAGTTCTTTTGCAATGCGTTGTGCTATTTGTTCTTTGGTTAAAGCCATAATTGATTTGATGATTTGGTGATTTGATAATTTGGTGATTGATGATCTTCGCAGTTTGAATATTTTTAATTGAATGCACTACCTGGTAAACGAATCATCAAATCTTCAAATTTTCAAATCAAATAATTTTTCTTACGGTTCTTTGCTCGATCCTCTTCTCATAATCCTTCCCCTGAAATATCCTGTGCACATAAATACCCGGTGTATGAATTTGATTGGGATCCAGTTCCCCGGGCTGCACCAGTTCTTCCACTTCGGCAATCGTTATTTTACCTGCCATCGCCATCAAAGGATTAAAATTTCGGGCAGTGTCCTTGTAAATAAGATTGCCATCGGTGTCACCTTTCCAGGCTTTTACAATAGCAAAATCTGCATCAAATGCATATTCAAGCAAATACTCTTTATCGTTGAAGATTCTTGTTTCTTTTCCATCAGCAACTTCGGTACCTACACCTGCCGGTGTAAAGATGGCGGGCATGCCATAACCGGCTGCCATGCACCTGGTGGCCAATGTGCCTTGCGGTATCAGTTCCACTTCCAGTTCGCCGCTTAACAGTTGCCTTTCAAACTCTGCATTCTCGCCAACATAAGACGAAACCATTTTCTTCACCTGCTTTTGCTGCAGCATTAAACCAATGCCAAAACCATCTACACCCGCATTATTAGAAATACAGGTAAGATCTTTAGATCCGCTTTTTACCAAAGCGGCAATACTGTTTTCGGGAATGCCGCACAAACCAAAACCACCCAGCATGATAACGGCTCCATCTTTAATATCAGCCACTGCATCTGCAGCATTGTTGTACACTTTATTCATACGTTTTGATCTGGGGTGACAGGGGTGTAATATTTTTTTTCCGTTCTGCCTGAACAACCATACTGTCAGCTATTTTTTTAAACTCAACAGTATTTTCTTTGTAATAATCATAACTGTCGTAAAAATCCGCCCTGGTTATTTTATGTATGGCAAATATCTGTTGCTGCAATTTTAAGTTTTCTGCTGCAGCGTTTTTGCTGGAATCTTTTTTTATAAAATCAGTTGTAAACACATCGGCTTTTATCACATCCCACAAAACAGCCTGCATTTTTTCGGGCTTTAAAACGCCTGCAGGTATCTTATCTTTATTTCCGCAGGAATTCAGTAAAGACAGAACAACCAGCAGGATGCTTATCTTCCTCATTTCAATTCATCTTTATATTTGATAGCATTGGTTATATCCAGCCTTTGCAACATTTCTGATGCCCTGGCTTTATCCTGCTGTGGTGCTTTTGCAAATATTCTTATCAGTTCGGTTGATTTTCCCTGGAAGAAGAACTGGCTGATCATTTTATTCGGATTATCGTTGATGAAATTATTCAGCAGGTTCAGCACATTCATTACTTCTGCCCGGGCCGAATTTTCATCCTGGTATAATTTATCCATTCCTAACCTGTAGTAATTATAATAAATATCGTGCATGATAGTGTATCGGCTGTTCATCATATTCTCTACCAGCCAATAACGGTTACGTTGCCCGTCAAAAGCTTTCCACCCTGCAATACCCCTGCCATCCGGTGCATTGTTTACAACATTTTGTGCCTTTATAAAATACGGATCACCACCTCTTGGTGAAAAAGAAGCATAATCAAAAGCCAGTACCATGTAGGCATAATAAGCCATTACAGCAGTTAAGTTGGATATTAATGCATCCGAACCCGAAACCCTGTTCTCATTAAATTCCAGCTGCTGAAATTCAACATATTTAAAAATGATATTATCATCTTTAAAATTAATGATGGGAGAAAGGTAAGTAGTATTAAAAACGGGCCTGGCTGCCTGTACAGTAAGCGATGCATTATATACGTTCAGGTCACCGGTTGATTGCAGGTTCAGCAAAAAATTACATTCGATCCGTTCGTTAGGTGTAAAATTATCTGAGGTCCATTTACGTGTATTGATAAATGTATTCAATGCTGTTTGCAATGTGCGGAACACATTTTGATTTACATTATTACCTACCATGTTACTTACTACAGTTACATTGGCTTTTAATTCCTGCGCTGCAGAAACCTTAAAAGCAAAAGCAAGAATAAGCAGTAATTTAATTTTTCGCATAAAATTGTTGAATGATGGTATTTACAATATCCCTGGCAACTTCTTTTTTCGATTTCACATCAAAAGGATAAGCTTTACCTGTTTTATCAAAAATAGTGATTTTGTTAGTATCAAGACCAAACCCGGCACCTGCATCCTGCAGGGAATTAAGAATGATCATATCTGCATTTTTTGATTGCAGTTTTTGCAATGCGTTCTCTTTTTCATTATTGGTTTCCAAAGCAAAACCTATTACAAACTGGTCGGTTGTTTTGAGGCCACCTAGTGTTTTTAAAATATCTTTTGTTTTGGTTAAGGGCACCGCAAGATCATTATCAGTCTTCTTTATTTTTTCTTTGGCAACCTGCGCAGGTGTATAATCAGCAACTGCAGCACTCATAATGGCTATGTCAACCTCCGGAAAAGTTTTTTCGCAGGCATTGAACATGTCGGCTGCCGATGTTACATGAATGGTTTTGATACCACCATTGACTTTTACATTTGATGGACCAAGTACCAATGTAACATCACCACCACGCTTTTGCATTTCTTCGGCTATAGCAACCCCCATTTTCCCGGAAGAATGATTGCCGATAAAACGTACAGGGTCTATCTGTTCATAAGTTGGGCCGGCAGTTATCAATATCTTCTTACCCTTCAGTTGCTTTTCCTGAAAAAAAAAATCATTCAGCCAGTTAATGATCGATTCAGGTTCTGCCATTCTTCCTTCTCCCACCAGGCCGCTGGCAAGTTCTCCGTTCTCTACGGGGATAATATGGTTACCGAAGGTTCTTAAAGTCTCCAGGTTGTTTTTTGTGGTGCCATGATGCCACATATCTTCATCCATAGCAGGTGCAACCACTACCGGGCATGTTGCCGAAAGGTAAACTGCCATCAATAAATTATCGCAAAGACCGGTTGCCATTTTCGCCAATGTATTGCAACTTAGCGGGGCGATCAACATCACATCGGCCCAGCGGCCAAGCATTACATGGTTGGCCCAGGAATCGTTTTCAGTAAGATCTGCCAGAACAGGATTTTTAGACAGGGTAGATAAAGAAAGCGGGGTTACAAAATCTTTTGCAGATGAGGTCATAACTATCTTTACTTCGGCACCTGCTTTAACCAGCAGGCGGGTTAAAATGGCGGCTTTGTAAGCTGCAATGCTGCCGGTAACACCCAATAAGATCTTTTTGTTTTGCAACATAAAAAAGCCCCACAAAAGTTTTAATGATTGTGGGGTTAAAATTATGACTTCTTAACTAAATAAGATGCTAAATAATTGGTACAACTTAACTGAATAAGTCTTCGTCATTCCTGCGGAAGTAAACCTTATCTTCCATAAATTCCTGGGTTGCCAGTAAAGCAGGGTTAGGCATACGTTCGTAAGCTTTCGATATCTCGATCTGCTCCTTGTTCTCATGAATTTCTTCCAGGCTGTCGGTATGGCTTGCAAATTCCTCCAGTTTATTATGCAGTTCTTCCTTTAAGGTAATGTTGATCTGGTTTGCCCTTTTTGCTATGATGGCAATAGATTCATACAGGTTACCAGTTTTTTCCTTGATATCAGATAATTTTTTTGGTTCTACTACGCTGCTGGTGTTAGCGCTTAGCTGCCGTCTGAGTTTGCTCATATTTTATAGCTTTAATGTTATTTTCACTTTGTTTGCTGATGCCTTCTGCTTCTTTTAATAATTTACTTTCCGGGTAACGGTCTACAAAATCCTGGTATTCGGTGATCACTTTTTCATAACGCTCGATCTGCTTATCCTGGTAACTCATTTTTGCAAACCTATAGTATGCTTTTACGGTTTTTAACTTGTATTCTTCCCCCTTGGCTGATTCGGGGTAGTTGTTGGTTAAATTTGTAAACGCAAGCGCAGCAGCACGGTATTGCGACATGTTATAGTATAATTCAGCCGCCCTGTATTCTTTCTGTTCCAGTTTTGCCCTGCACTTATCAATAATCTCAGAAGCCTCTTTATTACGTGCCGAACCAGGATGCGTATTGATAAAGGTCTGCATCATTCCCATTGCCTTTATCGTATTTACCTGTTCCAGTTCCAGCTTAGGCGATTGCCTGTAAAAGCAATAAGATCGCATATAATCAACCTCTTCGGCCTTTTCGCTGTTTGGAAAAACCTCTAAAAATCCTTTAAACAGGCTTTCGGCATCGGCATAGCTTTTCATGTAATAAAAGCAATAAGCATCTTTATAATAGAGTTCTTCAAATTTAAGTGTGCCTTTAAACACCGGGAAAAGCTCTTCATAAAGTCCCTGTGCCACTTTATACTTTCCTTTACTGAAATATTCATCAGCCATTTTTAATTTATAGTCGTAATCCTTGCTCTTGGTAACCTTGTTGTACTTATTGCAGGAAGATACCACTACCAGTAAAAATGCAGACGCCAGGAATAGTTTAAATGATCTCATCGTAAAGGATTGCAAAATTAACGTAAATAACTCAAAAATGCTTTTAAATATCCATTTTGTCAAAAAAGCAGCGTTAATGATTTGATAAAGAGGCCTTTCGTGTTTAAAAAACAGCCCCCCGGTAAACCGGGGGGCTGATAGTATGATACTTAATCTTATTAATTACATTTAATATCAACAGAATTCTTATCTCCTGCACCAATTCCTTCGCAGCTGGTAACGATCCTGTCTGCACTGATACCTTCTTTTTCGATCAGGTATATTTTAATGGTCTCTAACCTCTTTTGGCAATTAGCCTGGGATGCTTTTGAAGTTTCAGGATAACCATTTATTGTAATTGTACAAGTTGGGTTAGCCTTCAGTTTAGCTGCAACCGTAGCCAGCATATTCCTGTTATCGTTTGATAAACCGGTTGTATTGCCTTTGTAAATTAAAGTCGGGTAATCGCAAGGGCATGTAGGTTTTGGAGTGAGATCTACAACAGGGTTTTTGCAACACTCAGGATCAGGGCATTTACCAACACCGTCAGCATTAACCGGTTGACACTCTGTTGGAGTGATCAATTGCTTATCCTTACAATCTGGTACACCATCACCATCAGTATCCCTTGTTACACCATGTGTATCAACCGGGCAACCTGCAGGAGTATTTGGCTCTCTGTCTAAATGATCGCAAACGCCATCACCATCCTGGTCATTACAATCGTTCTTAGGTATTTTAACATTGCGATGGTTCCTTAACTCGTCGTATGCATAATCCAATGGATTAACCCACCACAGTGGTTCAACAGCCCTTCCACCCAGGTTCACGTTTAAACCAATAGAAAGATAATTGTATGAATCAAAGTCCGGGGTTAAAGCAGCATCACCAGTTGGGTGTTCCTGCCAGCGCTGTCCGTCAAGCAGATCAGTTTTAACTAAGGTAAACCTGTCTTCAATTGCCAGGTTAACTCTTTTACCCAGCCTAAAGGCAATACCACCTATAACTGTTCCTGATGGTTTTAAGGTTTTATTCCCCCAGATAGGCCTGCGTGAATTTTCGTTATCAGCCTCAGTCTCATAGGTCTTGTCCATACCAGCTTTCAGATCTTTCAGGATATCCTTACGTTGCTTGTATAAACCCGGTCCGTAGGTATTGAAAACGTTATCAAACAAAGCAGTATAGTTATTACCTTCTGCATCCAACGCATTAACTTTTGTTTCAAATGCAGTTACACCTACACCTACACCACCATAAACCACAAAGCCGGTTTTTTGCTTATGAAAGCGTACATTATTTAAAGTAAAAATTCCCTGAATGCTAAGATCCTGGAGACGGGTTTGATAGTTATAATAAACCAGGTCATTGGTTCCCCTTTCATTACCCATATTGTCTGAAAAAACAGGAATACCTGTAGTATAAATGTTTTTCAATGCATCGGGCGCAAAATAACGCTGGCCGGCAGGTATATTCTTGTTCCAGGCCGGGTTCTTCAGAAAATTTTCTGATTCGTTGTAATTCATTCCCTGGCCTTTTGCATTCAAATACTGAACACGAACAGAAAATACATATCCAAAAGCCTTGCGGATATGCGCTTCAAAATTGGGGAAAGTGAATGGGGTAACTGATACATCACTGCTTATTGTGAACATACCAATTGAGGCACCAATCTCCCACATATTACGTGGCTTTGCAGGAAAATTATAAGATCCTTCCCAGAATCGGTTTTGCTGATTCATCTTTTTCTTGGATATCACCGAAGAATCGTAGACACTTCCTGCTCCGCCAACCTGTGCACTCACTGTAGTTGCCAGCAGTAGGAATAATATCCCGAAAAAGAACTTGTAGTTTTTGCTTAGCATAATTTGTTAATTAAGAAAATTTGGAATACGTATTTATTAAGATTACAGCAAAAATATCACTTACAAGCTAATTATCAAAGTAATTTTACTATTTAATTAACAATATGTGTTTTTTTACGATAATTTATTGTCAAGACACGAATATTAGTACTTTCGTTGCATTTACTGCGAAATACTTTGGATGTGCAGTATCCTGACCTATATTGCCCGTTTTATATATGGAATTCATCAATAAAATAATAGGCCCCGAACTTAAACTGTTTGAAAAAAAGTTTGCCGAAGCGGTAAAGAGTGATACTTCTTCCCTCGATATGATCATGAAATATATTATCAAGAGAAAAGGTAAGCAGCTCAGGCCCATGTTTGTATTTTTAAGTGCCAAATTACACGGTGAGATAAATGAAAGCACGTATAGAGCTGCTGCCCTGGTTGAACTTTTACATACAGCTACCCTGGTGCATGATGATGTGGTTGATGACTCGCTGGAACGCAGAGGATTTTTTTCCATCAATGCCTTATGGAATAAAAAGATCGCAGTATTGGTTGGCGATTACCTGCTTTCCAAAGGCCTGTTACTGGCAACTTCCAATAATGATTTCAGGCATTTGCATATTTTATCAGATGCTGTAAAACAAATGAGTGAAGGAGAATTGTTACAGCTTCAAAAAAGCCGTAAATTAAACCTTGATGAAGATATCTATTTTGAGATCATCCGGAACAAAACGGCATCGCTCCTCTCATCAGCCTGTGCTATCGGGGCTTACAGCACCAGTAAAAGTGAAGAAGTGACAGCCGCCATGAAACTTTTTGGCGAAAAAGTAGGCATCGCTTTTCAAATTAAAGACGACCTGTTTGATTATGGTAAAGATGATATTGGCAAACCAACCGGCAATGATATCAAAGAAAAAAAATTAACCCTGCCGTTGATCTATACCTTAAATAAAATAGATGCTGCTTTAAAAAGAAAACTCGTTTATATCATCAAGAATGAAAACAAAGACAAGAAAAAAGTGAAATTTGTTATTGATACGGTTGTTGAAGCCGGGGGCATACAATATGCTTCGGAGAAAATGACTGCATACCGTGATGAAGCCCTGGGCATTTTAAACAGTTTTCCCAAAAACCCGGTAAGAGAAGTATTGGAAGAGCTGGTACGATACACTACTGACAGGAAATATTAACATGGAGAAAAGATGGAAAATATTACAGGCTGATACTGATAAAACTGCTGCTTTACAGGGATCGCTTAAGATCAACCCTGCTTTATGTTCTATACTGGTGGAGCGTGGGTTTGAGAGTTTTGATGAAGCAAAAAAATACTTCAGGCCACAGTTAACTGCTCTGCATGATCCCTGGCTGATGAAGGACATGGATAAAGCCATACAACGTATCCTTACCGCATTCGAAAAAAAAGAAAAAATACTGGTCTTTGGTGATTATGATGTGGATGGCACTACTTCGGTAGCCTGCATGTATAAATTCCTTTGTAAGATCTATGAACCATTCTTGCTCGACTTTTATATCCCACACCGTTACCGTGAGGGATATGGTGTAAGTAAAATGGGAATTGATTTTGCGAAAGAAAATAATTTCACTTTGATCATTTCATTGGACTGCGGGATCAAGTCTGTTGACCTGATCTCGTATGCAAAAGATATCGGCATTGATTTTATAGTTTGTGATCATCATTTACCCGATGAAGAAATTCCTCCTGCCGTTGCAATACTCAACCCAAAACAAAAAGATTGCAATTATCCTTATAAAGAACTTTGTGGCTGCGGTGTTGGTTTTAAACTGATAACTGCATTGGCAACAGAACTGAATATTGATGAGGAACATTATCTCTGTTACCTGGACCTGGTGGCTACTGCTATTGCAGCTGATATTGTACCCATGACCAGTGAGAACAGGATACTTGCTTATTATGGTTTGGAAAAAATAAACAGCGATCCAAACCCGGGAATAAAAGCATTGATATTTTTAGGTGGCATCCAAAAAAAATTATCCATCAACAATGTTGTTTTTGTTATTGCACCCAGGGTGAATGCAGCCGGTCGCATGGACGATGCAAAAAAAGCGGTGCAGTTATTTATTGAGGATGATTATAACAAAGCACTCGAGTTTGCCGAAATGTTGCACAGCGATAATACCGACCGCAAAGAAGCCGACAGCAATATCACTTTAGAAGCCTTAGAAATTATCAATGCAGATATTTTGCTTCAGAATAAAAAGACCACGGTCGTTTTTAAAGACCATTGGCACAAAGGCGTGGTAGGTATTGTTGCCAGCAGGCTGATAGAAACCTGGTACCGGCCAACGGTTGTACTTACCGAAAGCAGTGGTATAGCAACCGGCAGCGCCAGGAGTGTACCAGGCTTTAATTTGTACGAAGCCGTACATGCCTGCCGGGAATACCTGTTAGGTTATGGTGGCCATTTTGCAGCTGCGGGGCTTTCATTGCTACCTGAAAATGTGGAAGCATTTACCAATAAGTTTGAAGAAACAGTTGCTGCTACCATTCCTGAACACCTTTTAATTCCTGAAATTATCATTGATACCGAAATTTCATTCGCCGATCTCACACAGAATTTCTACAACATCATTTGCCAGATGGAGCCCTTTGGACCCGAGAACATGCGGCCGGTATTTGTTGCAAAAAATGTACAGGATACAGGATATTCAAAAATTGCAAAAGAACAGCATATCCGCTTTGTAGTTAAGCAGGATAAATTTTCTTTCACCGGTATTGGGTTCAACCTTGCAACAAAATTTGAATTGCTGAAAAAGCCCGTTGATATTGTTTTTACTTTAGATGAGAATGAATGGAATGGCAATGTGAGTTTACAACTAAAAGTGATCGACCTGCGAAGCAGCGAATCATGAGATCTCTCCGCTATATAAAATATTTTTACTTCCTGTTCATAAACTGGAATGTTAAGATCGCCTGGTACAAGATCAAACAGGAGATCAAAGGCGAAAAAAAATACGGCATTAATACTACTGGGGCTGATGAATTATTCAAACTTGAAAAACAGGGAATTGATATATCGCACGCTACCATCTATATGCCTGTAAGCTATACTTTGCTGGAAGAAATACTGGAGCAATTACCATCAGGCATTTGTAATCATTTTTTAGATATAGGTTGTGGCAAAGGCAGGGCGTTATGTGTAGCTGCCCATAAAGGTTTTAAACAGGTCACAGGCCTCGACTTTGCAAAAGATCTATGCGATGCAGCAAAAGAAAATCTTGCAATAACCAAACAAAAAGTTCCGGGGTTTGAACACAAGATCATCAACAACGATGCTTTTTATTTTGAGATACCCGATGATGTGGATTGCATTTTTTTCTTCAACCCCTTTGATGAAATTATTATGAGTGCAGTCGTAAATAATATTTTTACCAGTTTACAAAACAACCCACGCAGACTCCACATCATTTATGTAAACCCGCTGCATAAAGAATTGTTTTTAAAAACAGGCTATAAAGAGACCTGGCACAGTAAAAAGATGAAATACCTGGAGGCATCAATTCTTGAAAATCGCTAAGGTGTCAGGCCACTACTGATAGTCTTAAAATCAAAAAGCATTTGGAAATTCCAAATGCTTTTTAAAATAAAATATCTGCTTAGTGGCCAGACACCTACCCCATTAACTCCACACTACGGTTTATAAAACTTGTCAAGCTATTTCCTTTTAATAAACCCTGGGATAACAAAGCAAGGTCGGCTAAATTATGGACCAACTTTTCCTGCTTTGCTGTTTCAACCTCGGCCAATACCGTTTTATAAATAGCGTGGTTACCATTTACGGTTAGTGTAACTTCATCAAGCATGTTGGCATAAAATGCGCCCATCCCACCCTGCATGGCCGCCATATCTTTCATGCGGCGCATGAATTCGGGCCTGGTGGCAACAACCGGTGGCGCATCAGCACTTAATCCTTTTACTTCTACCGATACATTTATTTCAGGATTCTTAACAGCGAAAAGTTCTTTTAATTTTGCTTCATCATCCTTGCTCAAAACACTGTCACCACCTTCCTGCTTATCAATTAAATTATCAACGATATCACTGTCAACCCGTACAAACTGTACATGCTCCCACTTCATTTCCATCTGGTTCAAAAAACCATTGTCAATGATCGTTTCAAGCTTTACAACTATGTAACCCTTTGCTGAAGCCTGTTGTATATATGCATCCTGTTGAACAGGATTGGTGGTGTAAAGAATCACCAGTTTACCATCTTTATTCTTTTGGAGAGTTTCTGTAGCGAGCCTGTATTCTTCCAGCGTATAAAATTTTCCGTCTTTGCTATCCTGCAGGATATGGAATTTATTCGCTTTCTCTAAAAACTTATCGTCGGTCATCATGCCGTATTTCACAAATAAACCCAGGCTCTCCCATTTTTCTTCAAACTGTTTACGGTCATTCTTAAATATCTCTTCTAACTTATCAGCTACTTTTTTGGTGATATGAGAATTGATCTTCCGCACATTCGGGTCGCCCTGTAAATAACTGCGGCTTACGTTCAGGGGTATATCCGGGCTATCAATAACACCATGCATCAGCATTAAAAATTCCGGTACAATATCTTTTACCTCATCGGTTACAAAAACCTGGTTACTGTATAACTGGATCTTATCTTTCTGTATCTCGTAGCTCTGCTTAATTTTCGGGAAATATAAAATACCGGTAAGATTGAACGGATAATCCACATTCAGATGTATCCAGAATAAAGGCGCTTCGCCAAAAGGATATAATTCTTTATAAAAATTCTGGTAGTCTTCGTCGGTTAATTCAGATGGCTTTTTTGTCCAGGCCGGTGCAGTATTATTTAGCTGTTTTTCAGCTTCTTCTTTATCATCTTTGCTTTCTTTTGTTTCACCATCATGAAAATAAATAGGTATAGGCAGGAAGCGACAGAATTTTTCCAGTATCCCCTTAACCTTATAAGGATCCAAAAACTCTTCGCTCTCAGCATTCAGGTGCAACACTATATCAGTTCCCCTGCTTTCCTTTTCCGTTTCTTCCAAAGTAAATTCCGGGCTGCCATCACATTCCCAGCGAACGGCTTTACTACCTTCCCTGAAACTTTTAGAAAAAACTTCCACCTTATCACTCACCATGAATGAGCTGTAAAAGCCCAATCCAAAATGGCCAATGATATTGGCTTCATTCTGCCCCTTGTATTTTTCCAGGAACTCTTCTGCCCCGCTGAAAGCAACCTGGTTCAGGTATTTATCAATTTCTTCTTCTGTCATACCAATACCGGTATCAGAGATGGTCAGCGTTTTTTTCTCTTTATCGATCTTAATATCAATTCTCAGCTCACCTAGTTCGCCCTTGGCCTCACCGATCGATGAAAGCGTTTTCAGTTTCTGGTTGGCATCCACTGCATTACTGACAAGCTCACGTATAAAAATGTCATGCTCGCTATATAAAAATTTCTTGATGATAGGGAAAATGTTCTCCGTTTGAACCCGTATACTTCCTTTTTGCATATTTTTTAGTTTGATTCGGTTGGTGCAAACATAGTACCAATTGGAATTTGCTGTCAGGTTGGCGCTAACTGGTGCCTGGCTTATAAAATTTTGGCATTAAGCCTTCCGGAATTTGATTGTTTCTTATACAGCCGGAACACTAAAATAAAAAGTTGCACCTTGGCCTACCACACCTTCGGCCCATACTTTACCTCCGTGCTTCGAAATGATCTTCTCTATAAGAGCAAGCCCAACCCCTGTTCCTTCAAATTCATGTGCACCATGCAACCGCTGAAAAACCTTAAATAACTTATCCTTATATTTTTCATCAAACCCTACTCCATTGTCTTTTACAAAAAAAGCAGTTTGCCCTTCATGAATAAAGGACCCGATCTCAATAACAGGCTGGTCTTTGCCTCCTGAATATTTTATCGCATTCGATACCAGGTTTATCCATACCTGCCGCATGGTATTGATATCAGCAGCAGTATCAGGCAAGGGCCCGATGACCCATTTGATGGGGTTTGTATTATGTTTGGGTTCAAGGCTGGCAATGGTTTCTTTTACCATTTCATTATTGTTAATATCCATTTTAGTGATCTCATTCCTGCCTATTCTCGAAAAACTAAGCAGGGCATCAATAAGGTTACCCATTTTTAAGGTATTGGCCCTGATGACTGAAGTGATACGTTTTGCCTCATCATCCAGTTTGCTTCCATATTCTTCCTCCAGTATGGCTGTAAAACCTATGATGCCACGCAAGGGCGCCCGAAGGTCATGTGAAACAGAATAGGAAAATGCCTCGAGCTCTTTATTGGCAGTTTGCAATTGCGCTGTACGTTCACTTACTTTATGCTCCAGGTTCAACTGCGTAGCATGTACCTGTTCCGCCATCAGGTTAAATGCATTTGCTAATTCACCTAACTCGTCTTTCCGGTCAACTTGTACCTGCATCGAATAGTCTCCTTTTGAAATAGCTGTTGCAGCTTTAGTCAGTTGTTTAAGTGGTTTGGTAATTTTATGACTCATCAACCAGGCAATAAAAATACCTGCAATAAGCAGCAGCCCGCCTGCAATAATGAGCCATTTAAAAAAACGGGTAGCTCCTTCCAGGATCAATTCTTTTGAAAATTCGATCAACACCAGCCAGCCACTGTTATTGATTGGCTGCACAGTTGAAATAACATCAGTTCCTTTAAGGTCTGTATATTCAAAATAAATGCCTGCCTGCTTTACATCAATGGGAGGATGAGGTACAGGCCTGATCATATCTGTCCAGGCACTTCCATCAGTATTACCTATATACAATACAGCACCCTTGCCCATAAGGGTCGATATTTGTTCTACAGCTTTTGGCGTTGTGGCCAATAATCTCCAGCTTACCAGGTAACCGTTAATTTGTTTTTTATTGGTTATGGTGGTAATGATGGGAAAGTATATCGATTTGTCGAGGGCATACATTTTTCCTATTATACCGGGGTTTGAAGGGGGCGCTGCGGGATCTGGTTTCCATAGCGTACGTAATTTTTTTTGCAGGCTTTCTTCCGCTTCGCTGTAACTGAGTAACGGTAAAAGATCAGGGGCCAGTAATTCCACCAAAACGGTTGTACTGTCAGTTTTTAATTTTTTCAGGATATCAAATGCCGGTTCATGTAATTCTTTTCTCCCCGTTAACAGGTATTGACGGATGGTATCATTGTCTGCAGTTTTTTTTATGGTGGTTATAAGCGTACCCGTGGATTGTGAAAGCATGGAGCTTATATCATTGGTAAGTGACCTGAGCCGTTCCTTACCCATTTCTATGGATGCTTTTTTTACACTGTAATAAGATGCAAAACTGAAACCTGTTATAATACAGAGTAAAAGTGCACATATCAAAAGCGGGAGGCGTTGTTGTAAAGAGAGTCCTCTTAATGAAAAACGGCTTTTCCTGTTCATAGTATCTTTATCCATAGTTGAAATTTAAAACGTTGGATTGACAATTTTATTGATGCCGGTAAGAGGATTTGCACCTGTTATTGAGTGTTGCTGGTCTGAGGAACTCAAATAAAATACACTTTCTGCACTGAATAGGATGCATTAATTGACAGGATTGGCTGTATAAAAAATACGCCTCTTAATTGGTGAGCCAAGGTACAAAATTTATTTATATAACAAAAGGCCTCCTGAACGGAGGCCTTTGTCAAAAACTATTTATGGATCTTGATCTTAATAGATCGCAAACATTTTATCATCCCTGAAATCGGGGCTGGTAATACGTAAATTGTAAATACCGGTTCCGATCGTGTATGGTATAACAAAATTATCATCAATAAAATTAACCGCAATGATCAGCTCATGTTGGAAAACTGATTGCCCAAGGCTGTTAATGATCTGTACCTGGTAATGTCCGGGTTTGATATTCTGGTAGGTATAGTGCAGGTTGTGCCCACGCTGTACCGGGTTATTATAAATTACAAATCCTGAAGGAATGTTACCCAGTGTAAAGCTTTGCTCTGCACCATAAGCAATACCACCATTATTGATGGCCCATGCTTTGTAATAATATTTACCCCCCTGTACCAAACCAGTTAAAGTAGCAGAGAAATTTCCGCTGTTTAAATTGGTGGCATTTACTTTGGTACCCAGGCCATTGGCTAATCCACTGATGCCACTGTACTCAATACCATAAGTAATAACCGGGCTACAACCGATGCTGCTAACTGATCCGTTCAATGTTACTGAATTTGGATTCAATAAAGTTGCAGTTCCGGTACCAACTGTTGCAATGGTATTTACACCGCTGCCACTTGCTGCCACATTAATGGTGACAGGAGCACCACCACCGCTAACCGGTATATTGCCATTGTAAGATTGAACTGCTGTTGGTGTGAATTTCACATAAACAGTTTGGGTAAATGCACCGGCTGCATGTATAATGCTTAATGAAGCAGTGTATGTACCTCCCGATGTTGTTGAGAAGGTATAACCATTCAGCGGACCAACATTTATATTGGCTGCTGTAACGGCGTTGCTGTTAACAGTAAATGAATTAGGACCAACAGTTGTATTGATACAAACTGCACCAAATGCTGTAAGCGGTGTTGCAGTTAATACCGGTGCCGCTGTAGTGAATGACCCCTGCGTACCGTATGTAATTCCACCGGCATTGGTAGCATAAGCATGATAATAATAAGTTGTGCTTGGTGCTAAACCGGTAAGCGCTGAACTGAAATTAACGCCGGTTAAATTGGTTGAAGCAACTGCTGTTCCTGTTCCGTTAGGGAAAGCCGCCGTTGTACTGAATTCGATTCCGTATACAGTGATTGCACTACATCCGATTGATGGAATGGTACCGGCAACTGTTGCAGTAGTTTGAGTAATGGCACTCGCAGCACCGCTTGTAACAGAAGGGGCAGTATTAACACCAGCGCCACTTGCAGCACGGTTTACAGATGCAGCGCCACCACCACCTACAACAATATTACCATTGTAAGATTGTACTGCTGTTGGGGTGAACCGCACAAATATTTGTTGAGAATATGCTCCACCTGGCTGAGTCAAACTTAAAGTTGCTATGTATGTTCCTGCTGCTGTTGTTGAGTAGGTGAAACCTGCCAGGGCAGCAACAGTAACATTTGCTGTTGTAAGGTTAGTACCGGTAATGGTAAATGAATTAGGGCCTGCTGTTGTATTGATACATACATTACCAAATGCTGTTAATGCCGATGTGGTTAATGCAGGCGTTGTTGTTGTAAACGTTCCCTGTGCACCATAAGCCGTACCACCATTATTGGTTGCATAAGCATGATAATAATAAGTGGTTGTTGGAGCAAGGCCGGTTAAATTAGAAGAGAAATTGATACCCGCCAGGTTGGTTGAAGCTACTGCTGTTCCACTTCCGTTGGGGAAACCGTTGGTTAAGCTGTATTCAATTCCATAAGCCGTAATGGCCGAGCAACCGTTTGAAGGTATAGTACCTGCTACTGTTGCAGAAATAGAAGTGATGGCACTTGCTGCACCACTTGTAACTGTTGCCAGGGTATTGATACCGGCGCCTGAAGCTGCAACATTGATCGCTGCTGCACCACCGCCACTAACCGGTATATTGCCATTATAAGATTGTACCGCTGTTGGTGTAAACCTTACAAAGATCTGTTGTGTATAGGTTCCGCCTGGCTGTGCTAAACTCAGTGAAGCCGTATAAGTACCGCCTGATGTTGTTGAGAATGTAAAGCCTGCTAATGGACCTACATTAACATTGGTATTGTTTAATGCCGATGCATTTATGGTAAATGAATTAGGGCCTGCAGTGGTGTTAACACAAACGTTTCCAAAAGCTGCCAGGGCAGTTGCAGTTAATGTTGGTGTAAGTGATAAGGTGGTGAATGTTTGTTCATTACCATAACCTGTACCGGCTGCATTGGTGGCAAAAGCATGATAATAGTAAACCGTGCCCGGTGTTAAGCCCGAAACATTCGATGAGAAATTGATACCGCTTAAATTGGTTGAAGGAACGGCTGTTCCGCTTCCGTTAGGGAAACCTAAAGTAGTGCTGTATTCAACGCCATAAGTTGTTACTGCACTACATCCGTTTGAAGGGATAGTACCGGCAAGCGTTGCAGATACAGTAGTGATCGCAGATGCTGCTCCTGTTGTAACAGTTGGAATTGAATTTACGCCTGCACCTGTTGCTGCAACATTTACAGTGGTTGCGCCACCGCCACCAACAGGTATATTACCATTGTATGATTGAACAGCAGTTGGTGTAAATCTTACAAATATCTGTTGGCTATAAGCTCCGCCTGGTTGGGTTAAACTTAAAGTTGCGGTGTAAGTTCCGGCTGATGTTGTTGAATAGGTGAATCCTGCTAATGCTCCTACAGTTACGTTGGTAGCATCAAGATTAGTACCTGTAATGGTAAATGAATTAGGGCCTGCTGTTGTATTGATACAAACATTTCCAAAACCAGTTAAGGCCGAAGCTGATAAAGCCGGTGCCCCTACTGTTGTGAAAGATTGTTGTGATCCGTATCCGGTACCGCCTGCATTGGTTGCATAAGCATGATAATAATAGGTGGTACCCGGCGATAATAATGTAACATTAGATGAGAAGTTGATACCACTCAGGTTGGTAGAAGCTACCGGTGTACCCGTTCCATTAGGGAAACCATTGGTTGTACTGTACTCAACACCATAAGCCGTTACTGCTGTACAACCATTGGCAGGAATGGTTCCTGCTAAAGTTGCTGTTGTTGTTGTAATGGCCGATGCAGCTCCTGTTGTAACCGTAGGTATGGTACTGATACCTGCACCCGATGCCGCAACATTGATAGCTGTTGCACCACCACCGCCAACTGGTATATTACCATTATAAGATTGAACAGCAGTTGGAGTAAACTGTACAAATATTTGTTGAGAATAGGGTCCTCCCGGTTGTACTAAACTTAAAGAGCTAGTGTAAGGTCCCCCAACAGCAGTTGAATAAGTAAAGCCGGCTAAAGCGCCAACAGTAATATTGGTCGCATTAAGAGCAGTACCCGTAATAGTAAATGAATTAGGGCCTGCTGTTGTATTGATACACACGTTTCCGAAGCCGGTTAAAGCTGTTGAGGATAAAGTTGGCGATGCAGCACCTGACGGTGTTACCTGCGCCCAGGTTGTACCAACCCTTAATTCATCCACTTCTATAAAAGGAGTAGCGTTTGCATTATCCTGTCTTAGAAAAACTCTTGCTACACTCGACAGGTCTGTATTTGGAACAGCAGTTGCATCCGCAGCCGGCTCGGCTCCACCAATAGCTGCAGTATTCAGCCAGATCCTGGCTACATCATTTCCCGTTCCTGCAACCATATCATAAGCACCTACAATAAAACAAGGAGTTCCTGGTGTAAGATCAGCAGCAAGCCAGCTAATGGTTGATGCTGCCGCACTTCTTGTTGATATTCCCACATTATATCTGCCAGCTGTAGTACTTAACCTCGTCCACACTGCTGCGCCAAAAAGGGTAGTTGAACCACTTTGTATCACGCCTGTAAAATATCCACCAGTAGTATTTAAAGTACCTAAAGAAGATACATTCAAAATAAAGGAATAATATACCGACCCGGAGGTTTGAGAAGTAAAATTGGTATAGTAATCTGTACCAGAACCATCATACTTAACTTTATTACCCGTAGATGCTGCAAGGCCCGGATAGGTCAAACTTGTTGCATCTACCAGTATAGAATCGCCGGTATTTATTATTGACCAGGGGTTACTTCCCGCCTGGCTTTGAGCTGACAACCCTGAAGTTGCATGGGGTGTATAATTGAACTGCTCCGTCAATAACTGGCTCCAGCTACTCAAGGAAACAGCAAGTAAAATAATTATAAAATAAAGTTTTTTCATGATAACGTTTTTGAAGTTTGTCTTCTTAAAGAATAATAAGCGTCATGCATAAAACATGACGCTTATTATTGCAATGATATTTTTTAGTTAGCCGTAACTTTTACGTCATCAATCTCATAAGTAGTGGTCCTGGTAGGATCGCCACCATCATATTTGAATGCGATGTAAACATTTTGGCCGATGTAGGCAGATAAATTGATGTTACCAATACTTGCCAAAGTAGCATAGCTTGATATAGGTCCGGTTGCATTAATGGTCATCAGGTTTGTCCAGGTTGATGTAGAAGGGGTATTGCTACCATTGTAATTGGTAGAAATAAGTATTTGTAAAGTAGTTGAGCCAAATGCATAACCAGCCGCTTCCAGGCAGGTAAATTTGGGTGCAGTAGTTCCTGCCAGGCTTATTTGTGGAGTGATTAGCCAGCTGGTAACATTTGAGGATGATGTGTTAAATGCAGTGATCTTTGCGCATTTCACAGTGCCGAAAATTGCGTTCAAATAAGGAACTCCTCCAACTTCAGCAATATTTTTCCAATTAGGTAATGACAGCGTCCCATTATTAGCACCTATTGCATCAAAATTCTCAAAGAAAACTTCGCCCGGCGCTAACGGACAATTGTAAATACCGTTAAATTTAACATCATCACTATTTCTTAAAAGCAATTGTTTGGTAGTCCCAAAAACTGTATAAATTGCTACAATACTTCCACGGCCTGTTGGCAAAGGTTGTGCTGCAAAACTTGCGTAGGCACTATTGCGAACTGTTAACAAACTACCCGAGCAATGTTTAATATCCCTGTTTAAAGTTGACTTATATGCCGAGGTATCAGAGTAAGATGTGCTGGGATTGGTAAATGCGTAATCTTCTAATTGTATCAGTCTTCCTATATAGGGATGTTGCCATGGCTGATTTGCAGGAGCATAAACCGCATTTAACTGGGCAAAAGTAACAACTGTTGGTACAACAGGATTGTTAAGTGATCCTCCTACAACAAATTTACTTATTAAATTAGCAGGAATTCCTTCAAGAGATGGCACACCACCAACCAATGCTTTAACACCTAACTGCATGGTGTTGTTATAATCACTTATGCAAAGGTCTTTACACTTAATAAATATCTTACGGCCTACCGGATAGCTGCCATACAAACTGTTTGCATCCAGCAATATCTGTAAACCACCTGTTGCATCCTCGATAAATAATTGCTTATACAAATTACCGCTCTTGTCATCTGCTACAACAACGCCAGATATAATCAGGTCTGATGTAATGATATCATAAGCTTGCGCCGAAGTGTGTAAGGCTTTTAGATCCTTAATTGAGGTATTAGCCACAATTGCAGGATCAGCTGCACCCGGAGGGGTATCAAAGTTTTTCTTACAGGCACTGAAGGTAAAGGCTGTTGCAACCAGTATTACCGCTGTTATTGATTTTAAGATCTTGTTCATAATGTTTATTTTAAAAAGTTTATTTTGTTTGTTGTATTTAGAAACGGAGGCCTATGCTGGCAAAATAGTTGATGCCATAAGCGTAAAACCTTTTATCAGGGAATTTGTTCACATTCTTCTCTGCAAAATCAAAACGCAGCTGCTCATAACCACCTGATACAATACTCCTGTTGTTAAGTATATTATTTACACCCACATTAAATACCAGGAAATGCCTTTTCTTCAATGACTTAAACCTCCTGTTCATCAACCAGCTATATCCTGCAAATGCATCCAGTGTGTACTGGCTTTCCAGTTGTGTCTGGTCAATGATCTCATGCCATTTGTCAGAGCCTTCCGGTACACCGCTTACAGCAGAAGCTGTTCTGCGTACAGGGTTATAGCTCAGGTACATTTTATCAAAATAATTGAAGTTCACATTAATGAACCAGAATTTAGGCGAGCGGTAATCCAGCCCGATGGTATAAGCCTGTTGTGGTGTGGGCACAAAAAAATCTTTTGAATACACCACATCATCTTTTAAAATTACCGCAGAGCTGTTGTCTACAGTAACAGTTGCGTTCTGGCGGGTATTGTAAGTGTATTGGCCAACAGCTGCAGCACCTGTAAGGCTTAAACCCTTATAGATCTTCGCTTCCACGCCAAATTCAATACCCATATGTATCTTACCAATATTACTGATGGCATAGTTCACAAAGTTCTGGTATTCATCGCTGTAAAAAGTAAGTACATCCAGCCCGTTCTTGAATTGTGCATAATAACCGGTAGCCCTTATTTTTAATTTAGGCGCATTCATCACGTAGCCAACTTCGGTGCTCAGTATCTCTTCCGACTTCAGGTTATCCTGCATGATATCCCTTGTTCTGGGGGCAATAAAAGCATTCTCGAAGAACGGCGCCCTGGATGCATAAGACCCATTGGCAAAAATATAATTACGTCCGTCGATCTTATAAGTAACACCTCCTTTAATACCGGAGTTGTAAAAATTCTGTATTTCAGATTTTCCGTAAGAATTATTGGGGAATAAACCCGTCTTCACATTACCCTGGCGGTAAAAACTGGTATAAGAATGTTCTGTTGCAACAAATACGTCGATCTTGCGGAACTTGAAAACACCCTGTAACCAAACTGAGCCTTTTTTAATATTAAGATCATAGTTGTAACCAAACTTATCACCCACGCCTACGATCCTGTTCGGGTTGTTCAGATCATTCTGGCCGGCACCTGGGTTTGTAGGGAAATCCCTTTCGCCAAACTGGTTCACATCTACATAAAACTCTCCACCCAATAAGTCATCCACTTGCTTATAATAATGGTTGTTTTGAGATTGATAAGTAACGCCTGCTGTAAAGCTGATAGTTTCAGAAACCGCGGCATTTAATGTACTGTTGAAATTGTATTTAGTGGTATTGATGATCCTGTCTTCAACAATATACCTGCTCCTGCGGCCGGTTACATCATTACCCACAATTCCGTTTACATTATGCACCACACTATTGCTTCCGTAATTGGTCTGGTATAAAGCATCCCAGTTTATCTGGCGCTTGTTTACATTGGTCATCAATTCCTGCCTTACCTGCTCTGCATAATATGGATCAAGCTGGTAGCTTGGCAGGTACCTGTAATAATCAGGCCTTGGGTCGGCAGCGTTGTACCAGTCAAGACCGGTAGTGCTTCTTTTACCATAAGTAATGGCAGCTGATGTTAATAGTGATGTTTTATCAGATATTTTCCAGTCGTGGGTTAAGATACCGATAGGCTGAAAAGATTTTGCGATACTGGCATTTCTTTTTTTACCATTCTGGTATCCCCAGTAAGGATTGTAAAAATTATCGTTGGCAAGTGTAAGCATTTCATTTACAGATGCTCCCTGGCGGCCACTTTGGGTTGGTGTACCAAAAGCTACGAATGATAACAGGTGCCTGTCGTTAAAACGCTTGTCGGCTCCAACAAAAAAGGACCAGCCATCATAATAAGTTCCGTCT
>Ga0193752_1000598_pt1 | contig 33894 bp, 21 predicted proteins | sample H1c1metaG_FD_144924 | JGI IMG/M metagenome (GOLD analysis project Ga0193752, IMG submission 144924) | Soil microbial communities from a riparian zone of the East river system, Colorado, United States - H1c1 | ecosystem: Environmental > Terrestrial > Soil > Riparian zone | place: USA: East River... | reverse complement strand
AACACCGGCGCGATTCGGGTCGATGCGGGCGCGAATCTTCCCGGCGTAACTCTTGTCGATCAGCTCCTGGAATGGATTGCGCACGAAGGCCGGATCTCCCAGCAGGTTGTTGCGATCCACGTACGCATGGCGCATCGCTTCGATTTCGAAGTGCACGGCGCGCGCGGAGCCGAAGCCATATTCGCGCAGTGGATAACCCTCGAGCACGTTGAGCATCTCGCACAGGGCGATGCCGCCCGAGGAGGGCGGCGGCGCGGCGACGATATGGAAGCCGCGGTAGTCGCATTCGATCGGCGCGAGTTCGCGGGTTTTATATGCGTCGAGATCGGCCTGCGTCAGGATGCCACGGCCCGCGCGGACGGCGGCCAACAGCGCCGCCGCCGTTTCACCTTGGTAGAAACCCGTGTTGCCGTTGCGGCTGATGCTGCGCAAGGTGCGCGCGAGGTCCTTCTGCCGCAACGTTGCGCCGGCTTCGAGCGGCTGGTTGTCAGCCAGAAAAATGGCGCCGCTCGGCGCATCTTTGCGAAAGTCGTCGGTGGCCTCGTGGAGCATGGTCACGTCGCCCCGATCGAGGACGAACCCTTGTTCGGCAAGCTTGATCGCCGGGGCGATCAAGGTCGCGCGTGGCAGCGTGCCGTACTTCTCGCGCAGGTACTCGAGACCCGACACGGTTCCCGGCACCGCCACCGCCAGGTAGCCGCGAGTGCTGAGCTCCGGAATCACGTTTCCCTGCGCATCCAGATACATGTTCGCCGTGGCGGCGAGCGGCGCGACTTCCCGAAAGTCGATGAAAGTCTTGCGGCCATCGGCGAACTGCGCGGTCATGAATCCGCCGCCGCCGAGATTGCCCGCGGCGGGATATACGACCGCGAGCGCATAACCCACCGCGACTGCCGCGTCCATCGCGTTACCGCCGCGTTTCAGCACCTCGACGCCAATGCGGGTCGCGTATTGCTGGGCGGTGACGACCATGCCGTTCTCGGCGGCGACCGGCGCGGGCGACGCAGCGCGGCTCGCGTGAACGAACAACAGGGCAACGAAGAGCCAGCGAGTCTGGGTCATGTGAAAACAAGCAGCGTGAACGATGGCGGAAGTTTACGCGGTGTCGCCGTTTAACGAGTACCTGGCGTAGCGTCTGCCAGTGCGCGCAACGCCTCCTTCGCCTCGGGGCGCGCGGGCTGAATCTGGTCGAGTTGCGCCAACAGTGAACGCGCGCCGTCGACGTCGCTTTGCGCGAGCTGCGTCGCCATTCGAAGCAGAGGATCGTAGGCGGGACGGAAATCCGGGCTGACCTCGAGCACCGCCAGCAGCGGTGCCTGCACCTGCGCCAGCATGTCGTGCACATCGAGCGTCGGCCGCACGGTGCTACCGGCTGCGAGATAACGATCTCGCGCCGTCCAGTACGCGGCGAGTCTGCGATCCCACGCCACCTCGCCGTCGGCGAGCAGTTCGTCGGGTGCGATCGTCACCGCATGCAGCAGCTCGAGCAGCCGATCGCGAGGCGCGGAATCGGGAGCATAGGTGATGCGCGGTGCGCGGTAGCTGACGACCGGGTGATCGTCGGTGTTCAACGCCGCATCGCCGGCAAATCGCGCCAGGGCCTCAGGGCCCGCGACGAAGCCGCCGAACAGCGCCAGGTCATCGGCAATTCCGAACTCCTGTGGTGATCGCGGCAGTCGCACCGTGGCGAGCCGCCGGCGCACAGCGGCGAGCTCGAAGCGCTCGCCGTCACGGCGTGCCACCAATCCGAGCACGGGTGTATCGAGACTGTTCGTCGCCAGCATCGCCCAGCTGCGCGGATAGATGCTGCGGAAACTCCGCACGATGCTGCGCAGCGTGCCGAGATCGAGCTGATGCAAGGGCAGCCACTGGCAGAACACGCCGCCCGGCGCGAGCCGCTCGCGCACGGCTGCGAAGTGTTCGGTGGTGTACAGCGTGCCCGAGCCGCTGCGCGCCGGATGGTAGTTGTCGGCGACGATCACGTCGTATCGATCCGGCGCGGCGCGCACGAAGCGGCGCGCGTCCGCAACCAGCATGCGCAAACGCGGATGCTGTGACTCCACGGCAGTGAAGTAGGCGGACGCCGCGATGACTTCGGGCAGCAGCTCCACCGCATCGACCTGCAATGCGGCGTCTTCGCTCGCCGTTTTGGCAGTCACACCGGTTCCCAGGCCCAGGAACAATGCGCGCCGCGGCGCCGGATGCAACAGGATGGGCAACAGGCCCTGGCGCGCATCGGCGAACAGGGTCGCGCTGCTGCCTTCCTGTTGCCGGTTGTTGATGTGCAGCGTCGTCACGCCCTGCGCGTCCTGCACGACGCTCACCACCGCGCTCACACCCTCCGCGTAACTCACCAGGCGTCCACCGGCGGGAACGTCAACGAGCGCCAGCGTGGGGGCCCACGCGGCCAGGGCGAGCCCGGCGGCGGCGGCGGTCCACTGCGGCACAGACAACCAGGAACGCCGCGCAACCAGTAGTAGATAGCCGGCGGCGACGATGAGCAGCGCGTAAGTCGCCCCGAGTCGTGGCAACAACAACACGCCGAAAAAGAGCGGCGCGAGCGCTGCACCCAGGGTGTTCACGCCGAGCGCGCGCCCGAAGCCGATGCCGCTGGCTCGCGCGGAGACGGCCAGATGGCTGAAGAGCGCGCCCATGACGATGGTCGGCAACAGGAACGCGGCGGTGGCGAGCAGCGTCTCGACACCGAGCGCGGCGCCCATGCCGGGGCCGAGCGTCGCACGGCCCGCGGACTTGATCGTCGCCGCGCTGGCGAGGGCCAGGATTCCGGACACGCAGGCGACCGACAACAGCTGCAGCAGGAAATCACGGATGCGGTCGGCTGCGAATCTGCTGGCCCAGCGGCTGTAGGCCGCGGCGCCCAGTGCACTGCCCACGAGGTACACGGCCAGCAGCAACGCGAAGGTGTACACCGTGTTCTCGGCCACCTGGCTGAGTACGCGAACGACGAGCACTTCGTATCCGATGCCGAGAAACCCGGTAAGCGCCAGCACCGGCAGATGCCGGCGCGAATCCGTCAACGCGGTCAAAGGCGCCACCGGCGGTGCCTCGCTTCGCGCCGCGAATATCTTCAGGGCCGCCAGGGCGCAGCACAGGCTGGTCAACACGCAGATCGACGCTGCGATCGTGAGCCCGAATTGCGGCACCAGAAAAAATGCCGCCGCGAGTACGCCCAGGACGGCGCCGAAGGTGTTGCCCGCGTAGAGCATGGCGATGCGCGTTCCTTGCCCGCGCAGCGTGCCCAGGATGCGTTCCATCGCAGGCAGGGTCGCGCCCATCGCGGCGGTCGCCGGCAATAGCAGCAGGAAGGTGCCGCAAAACACCACGGACCATTGCCACCACGGTGCTGGTTCAGTACCCAGGAGTGCGAACAGCAATCCCGAAGCGGGTGCCATGAGGAACACCAGGGCGAGGCTCCACAGCCCGATGATCCCCTCGCACGCGGCGTACCAGAGAACCGGGCGCGGGCTCGAATCGATATGCCGGCCGAGCGCCACAGCCCCAAGGCCGATGCCGCCAAAGAAGGCCGCGACCACCGCGAGCATTGCCGCGGCCTCATGACCAAGCCACAAAACGCTCTGCTGTATCCAGACGATCTGATACCCGAGGGCGGCGAATCCCGAAGCGGTCATGAGCGTGAGCGCCCAGCGCCGCGCCCGCATCGACACGGGCGCTTCAGCCACTGAACGAAATGCGATAACCCCAGGAATCCAGGTGCGTCGGGATGGCGTTGAACGCGAGCGTGATGCGCCGGCCCCCTGTGTTCATGGGAACTGCGTGCATCAGGTAGCTAGGGAACAGCACCACGTCGCCGGGTTCGGGCGCCATGCTGATCCACTTGTCGGCGTTGTAGGTCCCCGTGGTCACCGCGGCGTGATCGTTCTTGAAGGTGAAGTCGGTGCCGCCCGGTGATTTCATGAAAACCGTGCGCGCATCCGGGTGCGTGTGCGTGAGGTACACCACACCGGATATGAAACTGTTCGCATGATTGTGCATCGCCTGGCGGCCGCCCGTATCGAGCACGTTGACCCACATCTCCTTCAGCGCCCAGCCAAGCTGTTCGCCGAACATCAGTTTGCCGAACTGCGGCAGCAACGGGGTGAGCAGCGCTGCGGTCTCGACCAGCAGCGGTGATTCACTGGGCTTGAGGAGCGCCGTGTGCGTGAGGTTGGGCGACGAGCTGTTCGGAAGCGCCACCACTTTGCTGAAGTGGTCGACGAGCCCGGCGACCAGATCGGCGTCGAGCACGTTCGTGGCCCGCATGAACGGCGTGGGAAACAGACCGATGACTTCTTGCTTTTGTGGGGCCGCGGGCATGTGAACCGCGGATTCTAAATACATCTGTGCGACAAATTGATGACCGCGGCGATTTCCTACGTCCGGGGTCGTCTGGCAGTCACCGATGTTTAATTCACCGGTCATATGTAACGCCTAGGGTGCTGCCCCACGTATTCACACGGAACCAAGGGAATCCTTTCAATGAAGATCGACGTGAAAAACAAATCCATCGCTTTCGCGATTGCCGCCGTCCTCGGCGCTGCTGCCATGAGCGCGGCTCATGCGAACGGACATGACGACCGCCGTGACGACCGCTACGACGGTCGCCACGACGACCGCCATGACGACCACCATGACAATGACAATCATGGTTCTGACAATCCCATTGCCGACAAGGGCGAGGGCACCTATGTAACCGGCGATTTTCACAACCATACGACCTGTTCGGATGGTTCGATCTCGATGCAGAAGCTGGTGAAGAAGTCGACCGACAAGTCGGACACGCCCTGGGGCCTCGACTGGTTCGTCCAGGCCGGCCACGGCGGCAACGGCAACCGCAACTGCACGCTGGCGGAAGACGCGACCCTGGCGACCCCCGCGTACCCGCTGGTGATCTCCGCCGACGGCGCGACGCTGCTGGGACCGAACACCAGCTGGCAGAACAGCAACCCCTCGATCACGCCGAAGGGCCTGGTGTCGGGCAATGCGCCGAACCAGGTCATGTGGCGCTGGCAATCGCTGCAGGAATATCAGTACCCGATCATGGAGTATCTGGCCGCGCTCAAGGGCATGCCGCTGTTCTCCGGTATGGAGTCCGTCGTTGCCGGTCACGAGCACAGCTCGATGTCGGTAGTCACAGGGCAGCTGCCGCCCGACATCTATAAACGGAAACTGCCGAAGACCGCCGGCTACACGCCGCTGGGTAACGCCACCGCGCTCGCGCAGTGGTCGTACTGTTTCGATCGCGGCGACACGGACACGAGCCGTGGCGACACGGTTGTGGGCAGCGGGATCGGCAACAACTGGAACTGCTCGGTTGGCGGCAGCGCGAACGAGGCGGACCCGAGCTGGAATGCCACGGCGCAGAAGCTGATTCCGGCCGGTGGCGCCGGCACGGGCGTGCTCGGTCATCTCAAGACGGTCGAAGCCCTGAAGTGGATGAAGCAGAAGTACGGCGACGAGAGCTACTACGTCCCCGCGCATCTCGAGCGCGCCGGTCCGTTCAACCCGGATGGCAACAACGGCTTCAACATCGAGAGCCTGCGTGATCTCAACAACGCCGCTCCGCGGGTCGCGTTCGGCTTCGAATCGCAGCCCGGCCACGGCGCCTCCGACGCGCGTGGTGAATACACGGTTCATCGCAACAACTTCGGCGGCACGATCGGCAACGTCGACAGCGTCGGTGGTACGACCTGGGGCGGCACCGGCATTTACGCCGGAAAAGTCGGCGGCGTGTGGGACGCACTGCTCGGCGAAGGTCGCAACTGGTGGTTCTTCGCGAGCTCCGACTGGCACAACCGCGGCATGTTCGGTCCCGATGACCGCCGGTCCTCGCAGGACTTCTTTCCTGGCGAATACCAGCGCACCGCGGTGATGGTCCGCACGAAGGATGACAAGGGCGGCCACTTCTTCGATTCACACGACAAGGGCAAGGGCAAGAGCAAGGTCCTGACGCCCGACGCGATCGTCGACGGCCTGCGGACCGGCAATGCCTTCGCATCGAGTGGTCAGCTCATCGACCGCCTGGCATTCGTGGTGTGCGCGGATACGCGCATCAACGACTACGTCGGCAATGCACTGGTGGAAGGCGCGGCGCTGCTGGCGGCGAAGCAGAACACGGATGTCGACCTCGACTGGACCTGCGCGACGATGGGCGAGAAGCTCAACGTGCGAAAAGGCCAGGACGTCGTCGTGGCGATTGCGGTACGCGATCCGTCGGGTACCAACTACTCGCCGTACACGTTTCAGAATCCCTCGTTGGCGCAGGTCGGCGTCGCGCAGCAGCTGAACAAACCGGTCCTGGATCACATCGACGTGATTCGCGGTTTGGTGTCGGGCTACAAGACGCCGGGCGCACCTGACTACTCGGGCGAGTGGCCGAGAAACTGGATCAGCACGCCGGATCTCGCCAACGTCCCCGAGGGCGCGAAGAACCTGAGCGCGGCAATCCTGCGCACGTTCAACCAGTCGAACTGGAACGTCGTCCGTGGTGACAAGGAATACAAGACGATGGTCTTCCGTATTCGTGACGTGACCAAGTCGCAGTACGTGCGTCTGCGCGGCAGCAACCTGCCGGCTTCGGTGCCCTACGAGACCGATGCCGACGGCAATCCGCTGGCCGACATCTCGACCAATGCAGCCGCCATCAACCCGACCCTGCCGGGCGGTGCCGATGGAGTTCCCGCCGGTGCCAACCTGCGCATCCCGTGCAAAACGGTCGGTACCAACGTTCCGGCTACCGCGGACATTGTCTACACGGGTACCGCGATCAATGGCTGCCCGGCGCATCTGCCGGTGGTCAATGGTCAGAAGATGGTGGCCTACGATGTGGCCGCATGGTCGGACCTGTGGTTCTACAGCAATCCGGTCTACATCGAAGTGAAGGGTTCGACGCTGGTCGCCGGCGTCAAGTAACGCTCGCGACCCTCGTCGCGAACTCAAGAGCGCCGCGCGGCAACGCGCGGCGCTTTCTCACATCTGCAGATAAACACATGACCACAACTGTGCTCGAATCAAGTGATGACAATCGTCTGACGGCAACACGCCGCACTTTTAACGCTCCGCCCTGGATACGCGAACCTTTGTTGCATTTCGTCCTGCTCGGCGCCTTGCTGTTCGGCGTCGATCATGTGCTCGCCGCCCGCCAGGACGATCCGCGCCGGATCGTCGTCGATGCCGAGGTCGACGGTGCGTCCGTCGAAACTTTCAAGGCGGCGCGTGGCCACCAGCCTTCTGCCGAGGAGTTGTACGCGCTGCGGCGCGTGTGGCTCGACAACGAAGTGCTGTACCGTGAAGGCATCGCGCTTGGGCTCGACAAGGGCGACAACGCCATTCGCGAGCGCGTGATCTTCAAGGCGCTTTCCGTGGTCGACGCCGGTGTCAAACTACCGAAGGTCGAAGAGTCCGTGCTGAGCGCGTGGTTCGAGCAGCATCGCGACAAGTACGATGACCCGACGCGCTACGATTTCGAGGAAGGGGTGCTCGCGGGCGATCGCTCGGAGAGCGCGGTACGTGCGTTCGTCCAGGGGCTGAACGCCGGAGCTCCCGGCGACGTCGAGGCGGGCCTGCGCGTATTCACGGCCCGCCCGCAGAACAACATCGAGCAGAGCTACGGCAAGGAATTCGTCACTGCGCTCGAAGCTGCGCCTCCGGGCGAGTGGCAGGCGCTGCCCAGCAAGGAAGGGCTGCGCGCGATCCGGCTCAAGTCGATCACGCCGGCCAAACCCGCGGAATTCCAGGTGGTGAGCGCCGCCGTTCTGCAGGACTGGACCGATGCAGTGTTGGCGGGGCAACGCAGCGACGCGGTGCGCGCGTTGACCCGGAAGTACAAGGTTGAAGTGTCGGCCGTGAAGCCATGAGGCTCTGCGCGCGCATTCTTGCCCTCGTGCTGATGACGTTCGCGGCGAACGAGTCGCGCGCGCACGAGATGACCATGGCCGAGATGGAGCTGCGTGAAACGCGGCCCGGCGAATTCCTGTGGCAGTGGGGCCAGAGTGGCGCCAAACCGATCGCCGACGTACTCACTCCCGTGTGGCCCGAAGGGTGTGAGGCCGAGACCAACATGCTGCGCTGTGGCGACCACGGCCTCACCGGCGTGATGTCCGTCAATGGCGTAGGCGAAGAATATTCGGCGGCCCTGGTCAAGGTGTTCTGGCGCGATGGACAGAGCCGGGTCTACACGCTGACCGCCAACCAGCCGACCGTGCATCTGTACGGCTCCGCCGAGGACAAACGCGGGCGGGGCGAAATCGCGCGTGCCTACCTCGTGCTCGGCGTCGAGCACATCCTGAGCGGCGTCGATCACCTGTTGTTCGTCGCCGCGCTGCTGTTCCTGGTCGGCTTCCGGCGCAAGCTCATCTGGACCATCAGCGCGTTCACGCTGGCGCACAGCCTGACGCTGGCGAGCGCTGCGCTGGGCTGGCTCACGCTGCGTTCGGCGCCGGTGGAGGCCGCGATCGCTCTATCTATCGTGCTGGTGGCCGCGGAGGCGCTCAGCAAGCGCGACACGCTCGCGCGCCGCCTGCCCGCAATGGTGGCGTTCCTGTTTGGCCTGGTGCACGGGCTCGGCTTCGCGGGCGCGCTCAAGGAAATCGGTTTGCCGCAATCTCACCTGGCGACGGCGCTGCTCACGTTCAATCTCGGCGTCGAGATCGGGCAGCTGATGGCCGTCGGTGCCGCCTGGGCGGCATGGCGCCTGCTGCAACGCGTGCCGATACTGCAGCTCGGGCGAGTGCCCGTGCTCTATGGCATCGGTGCGCTGGCGGCATACTGGTCGCTGGCGCGCATGATGGCGATATTTGGATAGCGTCGATGTATATGAAGCTTCGCCAGGCGGTCCTCGTCGTGCTCCTCGCAGGAATCGGAGTCCTGGGTTTTATCTACTTGAAGCATGATGCCGGGACACCGAACGCGAGGATCGCGGCGGCGGCGGCGGCTCCACCTCCCGCGACCGCGCCAGTGGTTCCTGCAATTGCATCGGCCCCCATGGCCGATCCACCTGCTCCGGTTACAGACGATGACGTAACCCGGTGGAGCGCCGATGCAACCGGCGGTGATGCCGGCAAGCGCGCCGCGGCCATCACCGCGCTCGCGCAGGCGCCGGTGGCTCAGGCGCTGCCAGTGCTTCGCAGGGTCCTAATGAACGGCGAGCCCAGCGTTGATCGTCCGCTGGCGCTGCAGTCGTTGCGCGACCTCGCGCTGAACCGGGGGGATCCCGAGAGCGCGATCCGCAATGCGATTCGCGAAGCGATCTATCACGGCGACGATCAGACGATGGGCGCCGATGCGCAGGAAGCGCTCGACGTCATCGAAGAAGGCCTGGCGAAATGAGCGCGGCCTAACGATTGATCGTCGCGGTCTGGTCTTCATCGGCCGCCGCGGCCGCGAGCCACGCAACGTGCACGGTGTGTTTGCCGCCGTCTTCCACCAGGTCGACGACATTGCGGCCCGGCTTCTGCACCTGCCCGTCGATGGTCAGCTGGGCGGCGGCGCCGGAGGCGGGCTGCCGGTCGACGCTGATCTCGTAGATGGTTCCGCGATGTCGATAGACGATGCTGAATCCCGGCCAGTTCGCCGGCACGCATGGCGTGAGCGTGAGCTGGTTCGCGCGCAACCGAAAGCCAAGTATCGACTCGAGTCCCGCGCGGTACAGCCAGCCGGCCGACCCCGTGTACCAGGTCCAGCCGCCGCGCCCGGCATGCGGCGCTTCGGAGTAGATATCCGCCGCGACCGCGTACGGCTCGACCTTGTAGCGCTGCACGTCCGCGCGCGTGCTCGTGCGCCGGATCGGATTCAACATCGCAAATACTTCCAGCGCCTTCTCGGCCTTGCCCTGCAGCGTGAGCGCGATGACGGTCCAGATCGCGGCGTGCGTGTAGTGCCCGCCATTCTCGCGGATGCCGCGTGGATAGGCTTTCACGTAGCCCGGCTCCTGCTGCGACTTCTCGAACGGCGGCGTGAACAGCAGCGCCAGCGGCGGATCCTGCCTGAGCAGCTGCGCCTCGAGTGAGCTCATGGCGCGCGCCGCGCGCGCGGGGTTCGCGGCGCCCGAGATCACGCTCCAGGACTGCGCAATGGAATCGATGCGGCACTCGTCGTTCTGACTGGAGCCGAGCGGCGTGCCGTCGTCGAAGAATCCGCGCCGGTACCATTCTCCATCCCAGGCGTGGGCTTCGAGCGCGTTGTGCAGCTTGCCGGCGTGATTGAGCCACGACATGGCCAGCGCCAGTTCGCCGCGCGCCTGCGCGAGCGGCGCGAACGCGGAGAGCGTGCTGTGCAGGAACCAGCCTAACCACACGCTTTCGCCCTTGCCGTGTTCGCCGACGCGGTTCATGCCGTCGTTCCAGTCGCCGGTGCCGATCAACGGCAGCCCGTGCTCGCCCATGTACAGCGCGCCTTCCAGGCCGCGGCGGCAGTGTTCGAACAGGGTCGCGGATTGTTCGCTGACCGTGGGTTCGTAGAATGCGTCGTGCCGCTCGGGCGGCAGCGCCGGCCCTTCGATGAACGGCACGGGTTCATCGAGAATGGCGCGATCGCCGGTGAGGCCGACGTAGTAGGCGGTGACGTACGACAGCCATACGCGATCGTCGGAAATGTGCGTGCGCACGCCCTGGCCGCTGTGCGGCAGCCACCAATGCTGTACGTCCCCTTCGGGAAACTGCCGCGAGGCCGCGCGCAAGATCTGTTCGCGTAACAGGGCAGGGCGTGCGATGCCCAATGCCATTGCATCCTGCAATTGATCGCGGAATCCGTACGCGCCGCTCGCCTGGTAGAACGCGGCGCGCGCCCAGGTACGGCAGGCGAGCGTCTGGTACAGCAGCCAGCCGTTCATCATGATGTCGAAGGCGCGATCGGGCGTCTTCACCTGCACGTGCCCGGAAAGCTCGTTCCAGAATTCACCCACGGAGCCGATGATGCCGTCGAGATCGGCGCTGCGGTAGCGCTCGATCAACACGCGCGCCGCCTCGGGGCCAGCGGCCTGGCCTAACAAGAATACGATTTCCGTGCTCTCGTCCGGATCGAGTTCGAAATGGGTGCGCAGCGCCGCGCACGGATCGAGCGCCGCGCCGGTGCGGCCGGACAATGGCGCGCCCGTGACCAGCGCCGCGGGGGCATCCAGCGTCCCGTGGCGGCCGAGAAACTCGCGCCGGTCCGCGGTCCATTCCGATTGTTTGCCGCACAGGTCCGCGAACGCGGTATCGGCGAACGCCGCGTTCCAGGGATTGCGCGCAAAGATCGCGCGCGTGCTGTTGTCGATCTCGGTCAACACGTGCGGCGCGCCGACCGCGCGCGAGGCGCCCAGCACCCACTCGACATAGGCACTCACCGAGAGCGTACGGTGACGCGGCGATTTGTTGCGGATGACGAGACGGCAGATCTTGACCGGGTCCTCGAGCGGCACGAACACCGTGAGCGTCACGGCCATGCCGTGCGAGCGCTGCTCGAAGCGGCTGAACCCGAGGCCGTGGGCGCAGGAATACTGCGCGTTTTCATGGCGGATGGGCGCGGACGTTGGCGTCCACAGCTCGCCGGTCTCCTCGTCCCGCAGGTAAATGGCCTCACCCGGCCGGTCGCTGACCGGATCGTTGCACCAGGGCGTGAGCGCGTTCTCGCGGCTGTTGCGTGCCCAGGTGAAGCCCGCGCCGTCGGCGGAGACCTGGCAGCCGAAGCCGCGATTCGCGATGACGTTGATCCACGGCGCCGGAGTAGTTTGTCCGCCGGAAGTGTTGACGACGTACTCGCGGCCCTGTGCGCCGAATCCGCCAATGCCGTTGAAGAATTCGAGCTCGCGCGCGTAATCGGGTTCAGCGACGGGCGCCGCGGCGACGGCAGCCAGGCGGCGCGGCTGGCGCGGCGCGAGCGTAGGCGTCGACTGCATGCGCTCGACCTGGTCGGCAAGGCTGCCGCGCCGGCCCGACAACACCACGCGCGACACGGCCAGCAACAACGCACGCGCCTCCGAGCTCACGAGGTCGCTGCGCAGCACGAACACCTTGCCGCGGGTTTCCATGCCGCTGATGCGCGGCCGCGCGAGGCTCACGCGCACGGCCGCTTCGAGCGCGACCTGCAGGTCCTGCACGTACGAGGAGCCGCGCTCATTGAGGATCACGAGATCGACCGACAGTCGCTTCACGCTCCAGTACTCGTGCGCCTGCAGCAGTTGCCGCGCCACCTCGATATCTTCGACGTCTTCGATGCGCAGCAGCACGATCGGCGGATCGCCGGAAATTCCCTGCGCCCACAGTCCGTGCGGCGCGCCGGCGCCGCGCCGGATGATGTCCGTCGCGGGCCGTGCACTGGCGTCGCTGAACAGGATGCGGCCTGCGAGCTGCTGGAACAGGTTGGCTTGCGAGGCGTCGAGGTCGAGATGCCGCAATTGCACCTGTGCCTGCGTCCAGGCAAGGGTCGCTGCGCGCACGTGCGCATTCGTGTCGCGATGCTTGTCGACCAGCTCCAGGACCCGCGCTCGCGATGGCGCGACACAGGTCCAGAATGACACGCGCGCCGTGCCGCTCGGTGGCACGAGGATGCGGTAACGCAGCGCAAAGACCGCGTCGAGCACGGTGCCGGTGGTGCCGGACAACGCACGCCCCGCGAGCATCGCGAGCGGCGCGCGCAGCTCGCGCCCCCGGCCGATGAACCGCGCGCGATCGGTTTCGTATTCCGGTCCCGCGATGACAATTCCTTCGGTGACCGCGTGGTGCGAGGCCCAGGCCTCGGGTTCATCGGGGCCACGGCGCCGGCGTGTTGCCACGATGGCGCCCTGGCGCTCGAGGAATTCCGTACGTACGAACATCTTCGAGAACGCCGGGTGCGCGACATCCGTCACCTGCGGCGCGAGCACCAGCTCGGAATACGAGGTCACTTCGATCTCGCGCGCGCGCGACGAATTGTTGGTGATCGACAGCCGGCGCACTTCGGCGTCCTCTTCGGAGGACACGGTGACTTCCATTACGGTCAGCAGATCGCCGTCGCTGCGAATGATCTCGGCGCGGTCCTCGGTGAAGCTCACCTCGTAGCTGTCCGGTTGCACCGCGCTCGGTTGATAGCCGGCCGACCAGGTGAGGCCGCTGTCGATGTCGCGCAGCAGGAAATGGCTGCCCGTGTCGTCGCGGGTCGAATCCTCGCGCCAGCGCGTGACCGCGAGGTCGTGCCAGCGGCTGTAGCCGCCGCCCGCGGCGGTGAGCATGACGGCGTACCGGCCGTTCGACAGCAGGTGCGTCTGCGGCGCCGAATCGTGCGGGCTGCGCAGCCGGCGCACCTCGGGGACCTGCAGATCCGTGACGCGCGAAGCGGTGCCGACTTCCTCGGCGCGCGGATGTGCCACGGAGACATCGCGCGGCGTGCGTTCCTGCAGCAGCAGATCGGTCGCCTGGATCGACACGTCGGAATGGAAGCGATCGCGCATGCGCCCGTCGAGCAGGGCATTGGTGATCGCGACGATGCTCATGCCCTGGTGATGCGCCATGTAGGCGCCGATGATCACGCGCGACGCGCCTTCGGGCAGGCGGATGGGCGTGAAGTCGACGGCCTCATAGAAGCCGTAGGCGCCGCGCGCACCCATGGCGGCCAATGCCGCGTAGTTGGTGAGCGCAGCCTTGCCGTCGATCATCGCGGCGAGGCCGGTGGCATAGGGCGCGACCACCTTGTTCTCGGACAAGCCGCGCTTCAATCCCAGTCCCGGTACGCCGAAGTTCGAATATTGATAGGTGAGTTCGAGATCGCGCGCGTTGTACGCCGATTCGGAGACGCCCCAGGGCAGGTTGAGCTCCGCGCCGTATTTGATCTGCCGCTTGACGACCAGCCGGCTGGTCTGCGCCAGCAAACTACCGCCCGGCGCGCGCATCACGAGGTCGGGCATCAGGTACTCGAACATCGAGCCCGACCAGGACACGAGCGCAGCGCCGGCGCCGATCGGTGTCACGGTGCGGCCGAGCCTGAACCAGTGGCGTGCGGGGATGTCGCCCTTGGCGATCGCGATGAAGCTCGAGAGCCGCGCCTCGGAGGCGAGCAGGTCGTAGCAGGACGGATCGAGCGTGCCGTCGTTCGCGCGATAGCCGATCGAGAGCAGCTTGCGCTGCGGATCGAGCAGGAAGCCGAACTCCATGGCGTCCGCCATTTCGAGCGCCTGCGCCGCGAGCGATTCGAGATATTCGACCACGAACCCGGCCGGATCGCGGGCCAGCAGGTCGCTGCGCCAGCTGTCGATGGTGCGCCGGGTCGCTTCGACCCAGTAAACGAGCTCGTCGTTGCGATCCGCATGAGTTTCGCTGGCCAGGGTGCGCACCAAGTCGACCAGCGTCGAGGCGCGCTCCGCCGCATCGGCAAGCGAATCGGCGGCCGGGTCGAGCGGACCATCCGAAGGGCGCAAGCTCGCCTCGAGATCGTTGAATGCGGTTTCGAGCAATGCTCGCGTGATGGTCTGCCCCGGCGCGAATTCGAATTTGCGCAGCGCATCTCGCGCCAGGTCGAAGGCATCCCCGAGGCCGGCGACGGATTCCGGGCGGGGCGCGGCGTTCTTCTGCCATTCGCGAAACGCGCCGGCCAGCGTGATCAAGTGCGCGGCGAGGTTGCCGGAATCCACCGACGACACGTAGCGCGGCTCGAGCGGGTGCAGGTCCTGCGTGTCGTACCAGTTGTAGAGATGCCCGCGGAATTTCTGCATGCGCGCCATCGTCGTGAGCGTGGCCTCGATGCGATCGAGCGCGTCGCGCAGCCCGCACCAGCCGAAGTCGCGCGCCGCGACGATCGATAGTAGATAGAGTCCGACGTTGGTGGGCGAGGTACGGTGTGCGACCACCGCGCGCGGGTCTTCCTGGTAATTGTCGGGCGGCAGGTCGTTGTCTTCGGCGGTGACGAAGGCCTCGAAGAAGCGCCAGGTACGGCGCCCGATCAGGCGCAGCTCGCGTTGCTCGTCGTTCGACAGCTCGGATTTGGCCACGGCGGGCGGCGTGCGGCTGATGCGCCAGCCGATCACGGGCGCGGCCAGCCATAGCAGCAGGAACGGCAGCGCGATGGCCGGTAGTTTGCCGCCGGCGAGCACTGCCGTGAGCGCGGCGATGCCCAGCGTCAGCCAGGTGCTCTTGCCCATGCGCCGGTAGAAGCCGCTGAAGTCGCTGCGCGCGCTGGTGAGCAAATCCGCCGGGATCCACTCGAGCATGTGCCGATGGCTGACGGTGAGGCGCCACAGCGTACGCACGATGGCGTCGCCCATGAGCCAGGCCTGGTAGGCGAGCATCGCGATCAGCAGGCTGGTCTGCGCCACCGCCAGGCCGAGATCGACCGCGAGCGCGCGCAGGTGACTGCGCAACGTGACGGTGGAACGTCGCGGCAACAGAGCCGCGACCACCGGCAGCAGTGTCGGCAGCGACAGCGCGATCAAGATGAACGCGAACCAGGGCACGGCGGCAGTGAGCGGCAGCGTCCAGCCCGCGACCAGAGCGGCGATGGTGGTCGGCGCCGACAGCGAGCGCCGCAGGTTGTCGAGCATCTTCCACAGGCCGATCAGCGGCAGGCGGCTGTGACCGCGTTTGTGAGCGTCAGCGCCGGCGTCGCGCCGCCCGAAGATCCAGGGCAGCAGCTGCCAGTCGCCGCGCACCCAGCGGTGCTGGCGCATCGAAGCCACGTCGTAGCGCGAGGGGAACTCCTCCATGACCTCGACATCGGACGCGAGACCTGCGCGGGCAAATATGCCTTCGAACAGGTCGTGCGACAGCAGCGAGGCTTCGGGCACGCGATCGGCTAGCGCAGCCTCGAAGGCATCGACGTCGTAAATGCCCTTGCCGGCGAATGAACCCTCGCCTAACAAGTCCTGGTAGACGTCGGAAACCGCCGCGGCGTACGGGTCGACGCCGGCCGCACCCGAAAACGTGCGCTGAAAGAGCGTGGCTTCCGAGCTCACCGGCAGCGAGAACGCCACGCGCGGCTGCAGGATGGCGTAGCCCTCGACCACGCGGCCGAGGCCTGGGTCGAAGCGCGCCCGGTTGAGCGGGTGGGCCATCTTGCCGATGAGACGGCGCGGGGTTTCGCGCAGCAGTCGGGTGTCGGCATCGAGCGTGAGCACATAACGCACGCCCTCCGGAACCCAGGGCGAGCGCCCGCTGCTCGTGACGTAAGTCGTGTTCGTGGCGCCGCGCAACAGGCGGTTGAGTTCCTGCAGCTTGCCGCGTTTGCGTTCCCAGCCCATCCAGCGCTGTTCGCTCTCGCTCCAGACGCGCTTGCGATGCAGCAGCAGGAAGCGCTCGCCGCCGGCGGCCGCGCCGTAGCGGCGATTGAGCCTGGCTATACCCAGGATGGCGATGTCGATCAACGCATCGTCGTTGGCCAGGTGTTCCGTGTCCGCGTCGAGCCAGTCCGACAGCAACGCGAAGTGCAGCTGCTCGTCGGCCGAGGCGAGATAGTGGATCTCGAGGCGATGCAGATATTCCTCGACCGCGGCGCGCGAGCTCAGCATCACCGGCATCGCGACCAGCGTGCGCAGGTCGGGCGTGACGCCGGCGCGCAGTGCGAGACCAGGCAGGCGGCTCGCGCCGACGCCGCGCGCAATGGCGCGATTGATCAACGCCACGGCCATGTCCACAGCCGGGATCGCGCCGAGCACGCCTAACAACAACAGCAGGCCGCCGTGGATGCCGCGGTCCTGCATCAGGGACAGCAGCGCCGACAACAGCAGCGCGCTCACGAAGCAGATCGCGGCGACGTAGTCGCGCGCGCCCACGTTGAAAGCGATCCGGCTGCGCAGGTTGGAGAGCGAGGGGCGGTAGCCGAGCGATTCTTCGAAGGCGCGGCGGCCGTCGGAGATCAGGTGATAACCCGGCTCGCGCTCGCGTTCGCCGCTGCCGGCGGCGGCCGCGGCCAGCGCGTGCTGGGCGACCGCAAGTTCGGTGTGCGACGAATAGCGCGCCAGATCTTCGATGGCGCTGCGATAAAGGTTGCGCGTGGCGAAATCCATCGCCGCGTAGTTGCTGGAGGAGGTGAGCAGGTCGTCGACCAGGCTCACGCTCTCGAAGAACTCGGACCAGTCGACGTCCGTCATCAACCGCATGCTGGTGATGATGTTGCGCACGGTGACGTTCGATGCGCCCTGCCGGGAATGCTCTTCCTGCACCAGCGCTTCGGAAGTCGTGCCCTGCGCGCGCAGCCGGTCTTCCATCCACACCAGCGCCGGTGTCACCTTCGGATCCTGGTCGCGCAGCCGCTGCACCAGTTGCACCGCGAACGCGGGCGCGAGTTGCTCATCGCCGGCCTTCCACGCGCTCAACGCGTCGGGGTCGGCGGTCTGTCCGTTGACGCCGAGCAGCCGGTCGGCAATCGCGTCCGCGCGCTGCCGCGCCGCGCGGCTCGTGACGATGCGGCTGGCGACGCGCCGCAGGTTTTCCACCAGCACGATGCGCAGCGTGATCGCGACCGCCCACAGCTCGCCGATCGTGAGCGGCTGCACGGTCTGGTACGCGCGCACGAAACGCCGCAGGTTCTCCGGGTCAAAGCGGCTGTCGGTGTGAGCGATGAATCCCCACGCCAGGCCGAACACGCGCGGCAGCCCGGCGAAATGCCCGGTGGTCAATTTGGGCAGCTGGCGGTAGAAGCCCGGCGGCAGATCTTCGCGAATCTCGCGGATCTGCTCTTCGACCAGGTGGTAGTTGTCGAGCACCCACTCGGCCGCCGGGGTGATGCTGCGGCCCGCATCGACGGCCTTGGCGATATCGCGGTAAGCGGCCAGCAGTGCCTTTTCGTTGTTGCGCAGTCGCGCGCTCAACGAACGTTCGAACAGTGGCCGGGCGGCAATCGGTTGGGCCGCCGCGAGGCTGGCGGCGTGCTGCTCCAGGCGCTCGATGCTGAAAATCTCGGCTCGCAGGATCTGGTCGTTGTCCCAGGCCGCGTCGCGCGAAAAAATCTCGAGAATGCGTCGAATCATTATGTAGGTCAGAGCCCCGCGCCCAGCGTGATCATGGACAATTCCAATGCCGCGACTCTACGCGGTCTATGTACGCGATTCGTAACGGCTTCGCTGCCGCGGGCATTCTGGCAGTTTGCCAATTTGCCGCATTGCTGAGTGGCCCTGATTGTCGGATCGAACTACGGCTGGACCTACCAAATGGCCATCCCCGGTGCAGGACTATTCGTACGTCACTTCCGACCGATTCAACGCCACACGCCTGCGAATTCGAGCCCTATCGCTTACAGCCGCTGGCCGCGCGGACTCCTAGGCTGCTCTCGATGTGGCCTTTCCATAGAAACAATGCGGAAAACGTCCGCTCGCGCGAGCCGTACTGGCTGCTGCGCAACGGCATCGGCGCGGCCGGAACGGCGCTTGATCGCTCCCTCGAATGCGACGTTGCAATCATTGGCGCCGGCATCACCGGCGCCCTGGTCAGCGATGCCTTGATCGAAACAGGCTTGCGCATCGTGGTGCTCGACGCACGTGATATTGCCCAGGGCAGCACCAGCGCTTCGACCGCATTGCTGCAATACGAGATCGACACACAGCTCACCGAACTCACGAAGTTGTTAGGCGCTGTCAAGGCGCTGCGCGCGTACGCGGCCTGCGCGCGCAGTTTCCAGATGCTCGAGAGCCGGATGCCTGAACTCCTGACGCTAGCGGAATACGAACGGCGCGACAGTCTTTACCTGGCTCCCGACGACCGCGCCGTGTCGGAACTCAAGATAGAACTGGCCGTGCGCCAGGCCATGGGGCTCCATGTTTCGTGGATCGACGCGGACGAGCTGCAGCGCAGGTTCGGCTGCCGGCGGCCGGGCGGAATACTGTCGTCGCTGGGTGCGCAGGTGGACCCATTTCGTCTCACGCGCGGACTATTCGCCGGCGCCGTACGTCATGGCGTGAAAGTCTTCGCGCGTTCCAGGGTCGACGCCATCGATGCGGCAGGCGAAGCCTTTCAACTGCGCGTCGGCGTCCATACGGTCAATGCCGCGCATGTGGTCGTATGCGCCGGCTATGAGTCTCTGCGCTTCCTCGAGCCCGAGGTGGCGCAGATCAACAATACCTTCGCCCTGGTGACCGAGCCGCTGGCCGATGCGGCCCGCGCGACAGGATTGCCGCTGATCTGGGAGAGCGCGCAGCCCTATACATACGTGCGTGGCACCCGCGATGGGCGCTTGATCGTGGGCGGTGAAGACGTGCCCTTCAAGAGCCCAGCCGCGCGAGAAGCGCTGCTGCCGCGTCAAATCCGCCGCCTGTCAGCCAAGTACGAACAATTGTTTGGAGAGCCGTTGCCGAAGGTGGCCTACAGCTGGGCCGGGAGTTTCGCCGAAACCAAAGACGGCCTGCCGTTCATCGGCGCCGTGCCCGGCATGAACCCGCGGCTGCAGTTTGCGCTGTGCTATGGCGGCAATGGGATCACTTACAGCGTGCATGCAGGGGAGATGATTCGCGCCGGAATCGAGGGCCGCGCGCACGAGCTCGACGACGTGTTCGGTTTTCAGCGTCTGCCGACTTCTCTCAGGGCTTCTTCTCCACATGACCACCAAACTGCTTCCGCATAGCGGAAAGCAGGCGGTCGGCGTAGTCCGCGTTGCCGCGTGATTCGAAGCGGCTGAACAGCGACGTCGTGATCACCGGTGCCGGCACGCCTTCTTCAATGGCCGCGATCACGGTCCAGCGGCCCTCGCCGGAATCCGACACGCGGCCGGCGAACGCGCTTAAGGAAGCATCCTCGCGCAGCGCCTGCGCAGTGAGGTCGAGCAGCCACGAACGGATCACGCTGCCATGACGCCAGACCTCCGCGATCTGCGCGAGATCGAGATCGTATTGGTAATGCTCTGGGTTGCGCAGCGGGGTGGTCTCGGCATCAGCCGCGTGCGTTTGTTTGCCGACATTCGCGTTGCGCAGGATGTTCATGCCTTCGGCGAAGGCGGCCATGACGCCGTACTCGATGCCGTTGTGGATCATCTTGACGAAGTGACCCGCGCCCTGCGGTCCGCAGTGCAGGTAGCCGCGCTGAGCGGTGGTCAGTCCTTTCGGATCGAGGCCCGGATCGGCGCCCGGCGCCAGCGCTGCAAGGATGGGTTCGAGCCTGCCGACCGGGGCCTTCTCGCCGCCGATCATGAGGCAGTAACCATTGTCAAAGCCGGCGATGCCGCCGCTGGTGCCGACGTCGAGATAGTGGATGCCGCGCGCCTTGAGTTCCGTCGCGCGGCGAATGTCGTCGTGGTAGTAGGAATTGCCGCCGTCGATGACCGTGTCGCCCGCCGCGAGCAGCGGCGCGAGCAACGCCAGTTCCTGGTCGACGATTGCCGCGGGCAACATCAGCCAGACCGCGCGCGGCGTCTTGAGCTTGGCGACGAAGTCCGCAAGCGTCGCCGCGCCAGTGACGCCGGGACGCGCCAGCGCCGACATCGCCGCTGTATTCGCGTCATGGATGACGCATTCGATGCCGGCATCCGCCAGACGTCGCACCATATTGCCGCCCATGCGGCCTAGCCCGATCATTCCCAGTTGCTGCATGCTGAACCTCTGTGCCGACATTACCTTCCTGACATTGCATTGGACACCAGGGTTCACCGGTGCGTTATAAATTCTGTCACCGCACGTTCAAGACACGACAAGGCCATCCATGACTGCGACTCCACAAGTCAATCCACTCGCCGGTAAAATCGCCCCGCATTCCCTGCTGGTGGACCTGCCGCGCCTGGTCACGGCGTACTACACGCGCACGCCGGACGCTCGTAGTGCAGCGCAACGCGTGGCCTTCGGGACGTCGGGGCATCGGGGCTCCGCGTTCGACAGCAGCTTCAACGAAAATCACGTGCTCGCGATCACGCAGGCGATCTGCCTGTACCGGCAGAAGCAGGGCACCAGCGGCCCGCTGTTCCTCGGCCTCGACACGCACGCCTTGTCCGCACCGGCGGGGGCGAGCGCGTTGGAAGTGCTCGCGGCGAATGATGTCGAGGTGATGATTGCGGAGCGTGATGAATACACACCGACACCAGTTGTCTCGCACGCCATCCTCAACTACAACCGCGGCCGCGATGCCGGGCTTGCCGATGGCATTCTCGTCACGCCGTCGCACAATCCGCCGTCCGATGGCGGCTTCAAGTACAACCCCACGCACGGTGGACCGGCCGACACCGACGCCACGAAGTGGATCGAGAATACGGCCAACGAATTCCTGCTGAACGGCCTGGCGGGAGTGCGGCGCATTGCATACGAGAAGGCGCTGGCGGCGCCCACTACGCATCGCCACGACTATCTCAATACTTATGTGGCCGACCTGGGTTCGGTCATCGACATGGACGTCCTGCGCGCATCGACCCTCAACATGGGCGTCGATCCGCTGGGTGGCGCGGGCGTGCATTACTGGGGCGCGATCGCGGAGAAATACGGGCTGCGCCTGACCGTGGTGAACCAGGAGGTCGATGCGACCTTCCGGTTTCTCACCGTCGACTGGGATGGAAAGATCCGCATGGATCCATCCTCGCCCGACGCGATGCAGAGCCTGATCGGACTCAAGACACGCTTCGATATCGCATTCGCCTGCGACACGGATCACGACCGGCACGGGATCGTGACGCGCAGCGCGGGGCTGCTGGCGCCGAACCACTACCTCGCCGTGTCGATTGCCTATCTACTCGAGCATCGCAAGGGCTGGAGCCCGGGCGCGGCGATCGGCAAGACCATCGTCAGCAGCGACCTCATCTCGCGCGTCACGGCGAAGTTCAAGCGCAAGCTGCTGGAAGTGCCGGTGGGTTTCAAATGGTTCGTCGAAGGGTTACTGGCCGGAACACTGGGCTTCGGCGGAGAGGAGAGCGCCGGCGCGTCCTTCCTGCGTCTCAACGGCAAGGTCTGGACCACCGACAAGGACGGCATCGTGCCGGCATTGCTGGCCGGCGAAATGACGGCGCGCCTGAAGCGCGACCCCGGGGAGCTGTATCGCGCATTGACGCGGGAACTGGGCGAGCCCGTGTTCCAGCGCGTCGATGCGCCGGCCACTCCCGAGCAAAAGAAGTTGTTAGGCGCGCTGACGCCGCAGAACGTGAAGTCGTCCGAGCTCGCGGGCGAGAAGATCGTTTCGATCCTCACGCGTGCGCCGGGCAACGATGCGCCGATCGGTGGGCTCAAGGTGATCGCGGAGAGCGGCTGGTTCGCGGCGCGGCCCTCGGGCACCGAGAACGTCTACAAGGTGTACGCGGAGAGCTTCAAGGGGCCCGAACATCTGCGCAGGATCCAGGACGACGCGCGCGCGATCGTCGACGCCGCCCTGAAATGAAAGGGGACAGGGCTGGCGGGCGACGAACCTGGCATTCCCCAAGCGCTCCAACAGCGTGTTTTTGAAACGCTTTTTCCGGGCTTGTCGACCACGGCGGAAGCATCGAATTGCGAAATCGAAAGAAGGACGTCCTTGCGGACTATTGTCTCGTTGCCTCTGCCGGGACAATAATTTCCGCAGTGCGAAAACTTTTGCGACGGTTCGTGGTACTACCACCCCATGTTTGTAAATGACACCGGTCACTTGCCCGAGTCCGGTCGGGTATGCGTGGCGGGATTCCAGACCGAGCCTCAAGCGGAAGGCAAAGGGACCCGCACTTTCTACAGCCTCGAGATCCACGCCGCCCGCGCCGAGATCGAGCCCATGAGCGAACCGCGCAATCCCGCCCACGTGCTGGGTGTGGGCAGCGAGATCCAGTCGCTCAAGGGTCCGGTGTTCGCCGCCTATTTTGCCGCATCGCGCGAGCGTTTCGACGCCGGGCCTAACTACAAGTCCGGCTTGTTCGTGCTGGTCGACGGCGCCGTGTACGCGGTGAACGCGGAGAGCATCGGCACGACCATCCGCCGCAGGTTCAGCACCCGCGAGTTCACGCTGCTGCGCGCCGATCGTCCGCAGCGAACGGTCGAGTATCGCTGGCCCTGGTACAAGGAACCGTTCGTCTCGTCAGGCCACGTGCGCTCGCAGGATTTCCTGCGCGAGATGTCCTCGATGGTGCGCACCTACAGCTGACCGAACGAACCGCGCCTCAATCGATTGGCCAGGGCATTGCCTTCGGCATCCGTGTGCCGGTCGAGCGCCGGGGTTTTCGTGCGGTGTCATCGATACCGCGCCACCAGGTGTCGAGTGCGTATTCCTGATCCGGTTCGAGGGGCGTGCCGAGCCTTGGCGCGAGCAATCTGGACTGCGATGCGGGTGCCAGACGCAGCAGCGTTTCGATGGGTTCGTCCCAGGCATGCAGCGCGAGGTTGAAGGTGCCCCAGTGGATCGGCAGCAGCGCTCCGCCACCTAGCAAGCCGTGTGCCTTGAGCGCGTTCGCGGGACCCAAGTGAATGTTGCCCCATGCCGGGTGGAAGGCGCCGATCTCGAGCATCGTGAGGTCGAACTCCCCTAAGCGCTGGCGGATCTCGGCATATTCGGGCGTGAGGCCGGTATCGCCGCTGAAAAATACTTTGTGCCGCTGCGATTCGATGACCCACGACGACCACAGCGTCTTGTTGCCATCGTGGATCCCGCGGCCAGAGAAGTGCTGCGACGGCGCGGCGGTCATCACGAGGTCCGTGCCCGGAACGCGGCAGGTTTCCCACCAGTCGAGTTCGACGATGCGTTCGGGCGCGATGCCGTAGGACTCCAGGTGCGCTCCGACGCCGAGTGAAGTGACGATGGGCACGTCCATGCGGCGCATCAGCCGCATGGTGGTGTAGTCGAGATGATCGTAGTGATCGTGCGAGACCAGCACGGCATCGAGCGGCGGCAACTCGCGGACCGAGACCGGCACCGGCTGAAATCGTTTCGGCCCGATGAAGCGCGACGGCGACGCGCGCGGTCCCCACACCGGATCCGTGACTACGCGATAGCCATCGATCTCGAGCAGCACGGTCGAATGCCCTAACCACGTCGCGCGCAATCCGCTCTGCGGTGCACGCGTCCAGGTGTCGAGCGGATTGAACGACGGCAGCGGCGCCTGCGGAACGCGCCGATCGCCACCGCAGACGAAGTCGCTGAGTGACGGCATCGCGACGCCGGCTTCACAGCGCGGCGCGGGATGCGTATTGCGGAAGCGCTCGCCATCCCAACGCGGCGAAGCGGCAACGCGCTCGAGACGTACGCCTCTCGATCGGACAAGGGCGGGTTTCATGCCACTACACTAAGCCTCGCGCGGCGTGAAACCCATCCTTCAAAAGAGAGGGGCTCTCTCTTCTTTCAGCTCCAGATCCCACGTCTGCCCGACCAGGTCCTTGCCGAAAGAATGGTGCGGTTCTTCCTTGATCAGCTTGAATCCCGTCGCCAGATAGATTTTGCGCGCTGACAACAGACAATCGTTGGTCCACAGCGTGATCTTCTGGTAGCCCTGCGCGTGCGCGAAACGGATGCATTCGTCGACCAGGCGCCGGCCTACACCCAAGCCCCGCGCCGATGGCTCGACGTAGAGCAAACGCAGCTGTGCCGCCTCATCGCTCTTACGCACAAGAAATACGCTGCCGATGATTTGCCCGTCGCGCTCCGCGATCCAGCTGCGCTCGCGCTTCGCGTCGAAAGTTCTCACGAAGCCCGCGAGGATCTCGGCGACCAGCGCCTCGTACGTTTGATCCCAGTCGTACTCGCGGGTGTACAGCACGGCCTGGCGGTGCGTAATCCAGCCGATGTCGCCGACCGCCATGTCTCGCAACCGATAAGGTTCTTTGCTGCCGCCGGTGCCAGCGAGCACGCGCTGCACGACGCCCATCGCGGCCGTCACCGCGCCGATATCACGCGCGTCCAACGGCTCCAACAACTCGCCGATGTGCTTTCGAGCCGCGGCATCGATCGGCAGAAACGCCTTGCGGCCGGCGGCGGTGAGAGCGAGGTGCACGGCACGCACGTCCTGTTTGGAATCCGTACGTTTCACGAGCTTGCGGCGCTCGAATTTGGCGAGGATACGGCTCAGGTAACCGGCATCGAGTCCGAGACTGCCGCCAATCTGCGCGGCGGTGGGCCGGTCGCGATGCGCCAGCTCATAGAGCACGCGGCACTCGGTGAGCGTGAACTCGCTCTTGAGCAGGCCTTCTTCCAGCAAACCGATCTGCCGCGTGTAGAAGCGGTTGAAGGCACGGACGGTTTCGATGTGTTCGGTCATGGGCGGCTCCTCGAAAGGAACCTAAACCAGAGTAGTTGACTCAGTCAACTATCATGTGCGGCGCAGCGCGTGCGCCTGGAATCAACCCGGCAGATCGAACGCGATGACTTCCGCGGCCTTGCCTTCCTTGAATTCGATGTCGCCCGCGTCGGTGATCCTGAGACCGTCTCCGGCTTCGAGATGCAGACCCGCGACGTGCAGCGAGCCGCGCGCCACATGTATATAAGAGTGCCGGCCAGCGGCTACGGCGAGCGTCGCGTGTTCATCGCCATCGAAGAGCCCACTGAAGATGCTCGCGTTCTGATGCAGCAGCACGGAGCCGTCAGACTTGTCAGGCGAGGCGATCAGGCGCAGGCGACCGCGCCGGTCGGCCGGTGCAAAGTGCGCTTCTTCGTAGCTGGGAGGAATGCCGACCCGGTCGGGAATGATCCAGATCTGCAGGAAATGCACCGGCTCTGTCTTGGACGCATTGAACTCGCTGTGGCTGACGCCGGTGCCGGCGCTCATGCGCTGCACATCTCCGGGTCGGATCACCGAGCTCGTTCCGGTCGAGTCCTTGTGTGCCAGCGCGCCCTCGAGCACGTAGCTCACGATCTCCATGTCGCGATGACTGTGCGTGCCGAAGCCGGCGCCGGCTTGCACGCGATCTTCATTGATCACGCGCAACGGGCCGAACTGCGTGTGCCGCGGGTCCTGGTAAGAGGCGAAGGAGAAACTGTGACGCGATTGCAGCCAGCCGTGATCTGCCGCGCCGCGCTCATTGCTGCGACGGATTTCTTTCATGCCGGAATTATGGCCGCGGGCCGAAGTCGCCGGGTGAAAAAATGGGGGAGGCGGCTGACTACATCAGCGCTCCCAGTGCCCTTCCTCGAAGTGCCAATAGCCTCGCCGGCCTTCTTCCCAATGGGCGGATACCCAGTGCTCACCGCGGCGCTCGCGCAGCCAGTGGCCTTCGACCCACACATGCTTGTGGCCATTCCAGCGCCAGTACCCCGGAGCCCACACGTAGCCGCGGCGCGCCGCAGGAACCACGACGACCCGCGGCGCAGGCGGTTGCACGCTGACTTCAACGAGCGCGTGCGCGTGCCCGTGGCGTCGCGGCGGTGGCGAAGCTGCGCAACCAGCCAAAGAAAGACCCAGAACCGAAACGAGCAGGAGAGTCGGTATTCGCATTCATGTCACCTCGGTACTTCAAACGCATCCGGGCGACATCCGTTGACCGCGTCGAGGTTCCTACTACTTGGGTTCGTTGTCCCGCACGCAGCCCCATGAATTGGTCGGCGGTGACCCGATAAGGTATTGATCGGTATAAGGTTACGTCGCGGCCCTGATTCATGGGGCGGTGCAACTATCGGACTCCGCCTACACAAAAGCGTGAACTGCGCAGGCACACTGCGATGCACTTTAATTGAACCTGCCGCCAGGGACACGAGCGAGGCACCGCAGGTGCCGGGCTCAATAAGAATTGCGGGAGCGGGTCATGACGGCGCTCAAGTACAAGAATATTCGCCATTTACTCAAACGTCGGTACGTGCGTCTGAAGGGGTGGCTCACGCTGGGCAGCATCGGCATCATGCCGCGGTTGATCATCGCGTTCGCTTCCGTCGGTGCATTGGCGGCGACGGCAAACCTGATCGTCGAAAACGGCGTCGCCATCCTCGAGCAGCAGCGGACCGTGGCGATGGAGCGCAGCGCGCTCGATACCCAGCAGATCGTTGCCCTGCGTGAGTCGATGGGGCGCGCCACGCGCGCGGCAATGTCGGCCGAGCTCCTGGGCGCGTTGGGTGAATTCGATCGCGCGGCCCACGAACACGCAGACGCGGACTCGCGCGAGTCGGGCTCGCGCCTTGCGCACGCCCGTAGCGCGCTGGATGGTTCACTCGCCAAGTATCTCGACGAAACCGGTGCGGCTCCGAGCCCGCTGCCCCGCATCATCGCCGAACACCGGAAGAGTGCCGACGCGCTCGTGCAGGCGCGCCGCGCCCGCCGCCAGCTGCTCACGCAATATTCGAATGTGCTGACGGGCATGGACGCACGCGTCAGGACGTCGATCGAGCAGAGCTTGACGATCCTCGGACGAGTAGTCGCGCGCCAGCCGCTGCTCGACGTGCGCGCGAATCTCGACGAATTGCGCGCCACGTTCGCCTCTCCCGGATCATTCGACGCCGGCGAACTGAACACGGGTCCACTCGCCGCTGCGGAAAGAACCCTCGCGACCACGCTGCGCAACCGCGAGTCGGCGCTGCGTCACTCGCCGGGAGCAGCCTGGTACACGGCCATGACCGGCGACCTGCAGGCACTGACGACTTCGCGGGTATCGCTCTTCCGGAATGAGGAGCGCCGACTCGCTGCCGCCGACGCTTTCGCGCGCGAGTCGCGCAAAGTGGCGGCGCTCTTGCCAGCGCGCTTCCAGGAGGCGCCGCTACCGCAGGCGAATCCGCTGCCGGAAGCGCCATCGGCGTTTGTACCTGTTTCGGAAACGAGCCCTGACCGTTCTCTCGTGGCGTGGGTCAGCGGTGTGGTGCTCGCCATGCTGCTCTATCTGTGCTTCGCGACGATCTTCAGCATTGTGCGGCCGGTACGGCGGCTGTTGGCTGCCACTCGCCGACTGGCGCGCGGCGAAAATGCCCGCGTCGTGGCGAGCGGCGGCATCCGCGAGCTTGATACGCTGACCGTGGCCTTCAACTCGATGGCGGAACAGCTCGCGATGGCGCGCGATGCCGCGCGCGATGCGCAGCAGCGTCTCGAAGCGAAAGTCGAGGAGCGCACGCGACAGCTGCAGGAGCTCGCAGAGCAGGATCCACTCACCGGCATCGCGAACCGCCGGCAGTTGTTTGGCGCGCTCAACGAAGCCCTCGATCGAGCACGCGTCTCCGGCGAACGCGTCGGCGTCTTCTTTCTCGACGTCGACAACTTCAAGACACTCAATGACAGCATGGGTCATACGTACGGAGATCGCGTGTTGATCGCCATTGCGCGGCGTCTCGAGGCGATCGCGCAGGACCGCGGGTTCGCCGCGCGGCTCGGCGGTGACGAATTCACCCTGGTGCAGCACGGCGCCGCCAATGCCGACGGGATACTTGCCTTCGGCACGAGCATCGTGCGCGCCTTCGATACGCCGCTGCTGGTGGACGACCGCGAGGTCATCGTGAGCGTCAGCGTCGGTGCGAGCGTTTTCCCCGATCACGAGCGCGATGCGGAGGCACTGCTGCGTGCCGCGGATGCGGCGCTGTTCCGCGCCAAGGCGCTCGGCCGCAGTCAGCTTGCGCAATTCACGCCCGAGCTGCTGGTCACCGCGTCGGCCAAGTTCGCGATCGAGCAAAGCCTGCGACGCGCCATCCAGAGCGACGAGTTCGAGCTGTTCTATCAACCGCTGATCAACACAGAGACGCTCGACGTGGAGCTGGTCGAAGCACTGATTCGCTGGCGCATGCCCGACGGCAGCTTCCGCTCGCCCGGCGAGTTCCTCGCGGTGGCGGAAGAGTCCGGCCTGATCGTCGAGATCAGCGACTGGGTACTGCGGACCGCCATTCGCACCGCGGCGCACTGGCATCGTGGAGCCTGGCCCAACGCGTGCGTCGCGATCAACGTATCGCCCCGACAGTTTCTGGACTATCGATTCGTGAGCAGGCTCGAAGGACTGCTGCGCGAGTACGAGCTGCCCGCGCGCTGCCTGGAGCTCGAGCTCACCGAGTCCGTCCTGCAGACAGGCTCGCACACCATCAAGACGCTGGATCACCTGCGCTCGATCGGCGTTGCCATCGCGTTGGATGATTTCGGCACCGGATATTCGTCGCTCGCGTCCCTGCAGCAGCTGCCTCTCACGCGCGTCAAGCTAGACCGGAGCCTGATCGCCGGCATCGATGACAGCGCGCGAGCAGCCTCGATCGCCCGGGCGACGATTGCGTTGTGCCGCAGCCTCGGTCTCGAAGTGACCGCCGAAGGGGTGGAGCGGGTCGAGCAGCTGGCGATGCTTCTTCCGCACCCGGCGGTTTCGCTGCAGGGCTATCTGTTCTCGCGCCCGGTTTCCGCCAGCGAACTCCTGCCCCTGCTGGAGAAACTGCCGGCTCATTGCCGCGAACTGCGGCAGGCCGCGCAAAAGCTCCCGGTGCAGACTCAGTTGGTATCCCGCGCAGGAGATAGGCGCAGGGGCACGCTGGCGCTGGTTGTAGATTGATTGGTTTGTAATTGGTGCTTACTTGATCGTGAATGGATCCCTATCGAGCTTCAGACCCATTTCGATCTGCTTCGATCACGAACCCGGGCTGGAGCCGAACTCATCCTTTTCTGGCCTGCGCAGCGGTGCGGCGAAGCCCATGGAAGCGACAAGCGCGCAGATGACGAAGAAGATACTTAGCGAAAACGGCTCCCATCTCTTCAGGTCCAGCAGCCGAAGCGAGAAGTTGAGCGACAAGTACACGACGACGACGATGCACGAGTAGACGCTGCTCTTCACTGTCAGGCCGATCGTATGCAGGCGACCCGCGTGCGTCTCAAAAGGGTTCATCTTTTTGCCATACAACATCATGTACACGACGAATGCATTGAGCGCGTAGACCAGCGTGATGATGCCGATGTTGACGTAACCCTTGAATCCCCGAAACGGGTGCTGTTGGATGTAGATCACGAACGCGGCGAACAGGAAATAAATCAAGACGGCAAGGAGAACGACGAACGGCGAAATGAAATCGAACAGCCCGCGGCGCTGCAGAATAGCCGTCCGCTTCCGCTTCTCCTCCGGCAACTCGCGCTTGTGCCCTTTTTCGAACCTGACTCCGACCCAGACAAAGAACAGGAGCGGCAACAACTGCGCCGCAAGAAAATACACAGTGGCAAGAGCACCCACAGGACCAACACTCCAGTCCGGTCGCCGCATGTAGACGAACAGCCAGGCCAGCAGCAACAAGGCGAGCACCGCGATGACCGCGGTCAGCGCGCGGTATCGATTCAGAAAGCGCTCTCGAGCAAGACTGATGTCGACCCCGGGGTATAGATACGCGAAGCGTTCGGCAGGGAAACGCGTCGTCTGCACTCGAACGTACCTGATGAACCAGGCTGGTAGCAGGACTGACGTTATCAATATCTGTACCGTGAATGCCGCAAGAAACGCATACGCCTCGATCATTTCAGCACCTCACTTCGTCGACAGTTGCCGGCTGATGGCGCCGGCGAACGCATTGCGGATTTCCGAATCGGTCACACCTGCTTCGCGCAACTCGGCGATCGTTTCGCTGAGCTTGCGCAGCGTCCACTCCTGCAGGTTGAACTTGCAGTTCGCTTTGGCCTTGGGGTGGACATAGGTACCGCGATAGCCCTTGGTCTCGATGACCGAATCGCGCGTCAGCAACTGGTAAGCCTTCGCCACGGTCTTGCTGTTGAGCTCCAGATCGTTGGCGAGCTGGCGGATCGAGGGCAGCGAGTCGCCCGGCTTCAGGACGCCTGCAGTCACCGCTGCCTTGATCTGCTCGATGAGCTGCTCGAACTGAGGCAGCGGATTGTCGATGTCGATGGCGATTTCCATCGGGCGCGGGGTTCTCTATGTACCAGTTGAACCAATGGTACAACTGGTCCAGGAAAATAGCAACCTTGGGCGTCAAGACTGTGAGCCCGATCCCCTCCTTGTGGTCTAACAACTCTCCAGGTCGATCAGCTGCGTTGGGAGCCAATGTGCCGACGGGTTCACCAGCCAATCGCTTCGTCAGTGCCTCCAAATCTTGCCGGCACCCCTTTGAAATGAGGAAGGTCGTCCTTAACCGGAAGGACTGCGTACTGGCACTGGCTATGGAAGGCGGGCTTGAACATCTCAGAAGGAAGCAGAAATCCGCTCACCCCGCGCATGCCCAGGCCCGGGGGCTCTCCGAAAAGAAATGTCCCACAGGTTGAACAACGAGTACGCGGCAGTAGTTTGTGTATCCAAGTGCTTGTACCTCCTCCGTTCACAACCACCGCGTCGGTGGCGAAGAGTGCAATCGGAACGTATGCACCGCCTGACACGGCTCGGCAGTCATCGCAGTGGCAGTAGAACTGGGCTATCGGCGCGGCGCCGATGCGAAGCTGGACGCTTCCACATCGACAGCTCAAGGTAGTTGCTTTCATCGTGATCTCCACTTCGGATGTCGGTCACCGTGCTACGAGGAATTCCCGCCAGAAACCAAACTCGGCCACTCCGTCGAGAAAGCCTTCGGCTTTCTTGAGGAACGATTGCATGTGCGGCGTCTGCATATGGGGGCCGGTGAAGATCTCCTCGCTGTCCCAGTCTTCGATGATCACAGGGGTTGGGGATTCTTTGGGTCTTCGTGCACCCGGATGCCATGGCAGGCGGGCTCGTTAGCCATCACGGTCTTGATGATCGCCTCGAGCTCTCGTCTTGCCGCTTCCGACTGGTCCGGTCGGATGGCGCATGTGATCACTACGGTTACTGGTTTTGGATTGGCGTTCATAAGGATATCCAGAGGAAAGGGCGGATGCTGGCCATGCGGTTCTCCGTGAGGACTGCTCACAAATCGCGTGGGACAATGTTGGCATTTCGCGCTCGACGGACAACCCATGATTGAGCAAGAATCTGTGACTATCGCTCAATAATTGCCAGATCGACCGGCACGTCCATGGCCCGCAAACTTCCGCCGCTCAGTTCATTGCCAGCCTTTGAAGCAGCGGCTCGGCTCTTGAACTTTTCGAAAGCCGCAGACGAGCTCAACGTCACCCCCGGCGCCATCAGCCGCGCGATAAAGCACCTCGAGGATCAGCTCAACGTCCTGCTGTTCGAGCGCAAGACGCGTTCGGTGCATCTGACTACCGTGGGCGAGCTCTATGCGCGGGCGGTCCGCGACGCGCTTGAGCAGCTGGCGGCGGCTACTGCGTTGGCATCGGCGCGCTGTTCAGAGTCGACGCTGAACGTCAGCACCTCCGATGGTTTCGCGGGAAGATGGCTGGTGCCGCGCCTCTACCGCTTCCATCGCGTGCACGGCGACGTCGATGTGCGCGTTTCGACGACTGGAAAGCTGACCAACTTCCGAGGTGACGGCATCGACGTTGCCATCCGCTATGGCAGCGGAAATTACCCTGGGCTCACCTGCGAGTTCCTCACTGACGAGGAAGTCTTTCCTGTGTGCAGCCCGAAGCTGCTGAAGGGTGCGCATCCGCTGCGCAAGCCCGAGGATCTCAGGGACCACACGCTGATCCGCGACACCTACCCGATTGACTGGGCGGCGTGGCTCTCCAGCGCCAAGGTCAAAGGTGTGAACCCGCATAAGGGTCTGACCTTTGACTCCTATACCTTTGCAGTTGAAGCGGCAGTACAAGGCGAGGGCGTGGTGCTTGGTCGGACCATGCTCGTTGCAGCCGACCTTGCCGTCGGGCGGCTGGTTAGGCCTTTCAAGCACGCGCTAAAAGCGTTTTCCAGTTTCTACGTGGTCTATCCTCCCGACGCCATCCGTCAGCGCAAAGTCAGGATCTTTCGTGATTGGCTCTTTTCAGAGATCGAGCAGCAGAGTGGAATCGAATCCAGTTCCCGTTCTTAGGCGGCATCCTCTCGCGCGAGTCATGGATTCCGCCTAATTTCTACCGCAAAGGGTCCTGCTTGGGTTCCGTTGGGGAGGTAGTTCGACACTGTGAGCCTGGAAGCGCCTTCGAGAATTCATTGAAGCGCTTCGCGGGACGAAGCAGTAGCCTTTGAGTCAGGCGGAGCGGATATCGGTCGGACCCTGGACATGGAAGGCTCGGACAACGGGAACTGCATGAAAAGGCTGGCCATCAACGTGATCCTTGTAATTGCGTCCGGGTTGGTCGTGCCGTCGAATGCGACGGGCCAGGAAGTGGTGGGGGCCCCGATCGTGCTCGCTTGTATCGACAAGTCGGGAAAGCTCCTGAGTGCCGAAATCTTCCAAAGTTCGAACTACCCGGATCTCGACGCGGCTGCGCTGAAAGTCGCGCAAGCGACAAAATTCAGTCCCGGAACGAACGCAGCCAAGAAACCCCTGAAACGGAGCTGCTTGAAGTTCAAGGTCAAATTCGTGGTTCGCGACGGAAAGCCGGTGCCGGCCGAAGGCTGAGTTTCTGCGGACATCCGACTGGTGACTGCAGACCCTTCCCCGCACGTGCGCAACGTGCGGGGAGGGTGCAGCTCTTACGGAACGATGCGCAGCACTTCGCCGTCGCCGGCTGCGAACGAAATGCCCCAGTTCGACGTATACAACGCACCGTCTGGGCCCTCCACGAGCCCGTTCGGGAGGCTCGCAAACCCGGTCAGCACCTTGGTCCGCTTACCGGTTTTGCGATCGAACGTGACGAGATTGGCGCTGTCGGTCGACCATTGATCGTCGTAGGGGAAGATCTCGACGCCATAGAGCTCGTCGCAGTGCCACGCCAGGCCGACAATCGGGTCGCGGGTCCTGAACGGCAGCGTGTAGGCGGAAAAGTGCCTGTCAAACACTGCGAGCTCGGACTTCCCCCCGTCCTCGCCGAACGTGCCGACGAAGAATTTGTTGCCGCGCTCGGTCATCACGATCGGATTGTGTTCACGGTTGTCGATCGTCATGTCATACAGCTTCTCGATCACGCCGGTCCGCGGATCCACACGCAGCAGGAAGCCGCGGTTGGTCTCGATCACGTAAAGGTACTTGCCGATCGCGATCATCGAGTGGAACACGCCGCCCGGTTCCTGGTCGGTGGTCGCCGTGTTCGTGTCCTTGATGAAGTTCGGCGGGTTCGCCGCGTGCCAGGCGCTGAGGTCGGCAACACTGGTGGTTGAGCCATTGCGGTTGACGCGAAGAATGGCGGCAGGGTTGTCGGGCAGTCCGTGCGAGCAGCCGCCCATCTCGATCA